>Ga0302325_10004238_pt1 | contig 33241 bp, 37 predicted proteins | sample Palsa_T0_2_FD_201948 | JGI IMG/M metagenome (GOLD analysis project Ga0302325, IMG submission 201948) | Peat permafrost microbial communities from Stordalen Mire near Abisko, Sweden - Palsa_T0_2 | ecosystem: Environmental > Terrestrial > Soil > Palsa > Peat permafrost | place: Sweden: Abisko... | reverse complement strand
TGTTCTGTCTCTGGGCCTTTTTGGTTCTTTGGCGGGGGGCTGGTCTTGGGAGGATTCTGCGAGGATTACGTTCTTTGAATGGATGTTTTAGTGCAATGTGCGGCGTACCTTTTTGTTCTCTTAGGAGGATGGGGGTATAACTCGATTCCGACTACTCGTGGAGTAGGGGCTGGACTTTTGATGGGATGACTACTTTGGCTTTCCGAAAATCGTTTTTTTTTTCGCCTTTTCTCTTTGCTTGTTCCCAAGGCCGTACGTATGGACGGCGGCGGCGAGTACCTAGCAGCTCTTCGCAACGCAAACCCTTCTTAAGCAACACTTCAGAGTTATCTCAGACAAAACGCCATTGCCAAACAAAGCTTCGAGGCGAACAGCGTTGTCCTGGTCATGTTGAGGAGGGTCCTGTTGAGACGCTCTGAGATGCCATTGGATTCAGGTGAATATCGTGAATCTCAGTAATGGGTTACGGTCGGGCTGAGGCCGGGTACAACACTAGATCGATCCGACCTGGTGACGACCGGTCCTAATTCATAGCGGCTCCGGTTCCACACCGGTTCGGGTAGAGGTTGAGATCGAGCCGATCTCCACCTTCTAGAACTCTGGACCGATCGAGCCGGTTAATGTCGGTCCTCCAGATGCTCTGGACCAGCCGACCTTGGACCGACTGGAGACCGAGCCGGGGAACCGGTTGGAACTTGGATGTAACAGGAAATAACGGGAAGTAACGGGAATAGCAGTGTTTGAATGGAAAAAAGGATGGTTCCCGTTACACGTCATCCAGCTCCTGGCGCATCCATCCAGCTAGCGCATCCATCCATGCTAGCGCATCCATCCAGCTCGTGGCGACATGCGCCAGCGACCATGCTGCAGGAGCTCCATGCGCTAGCGACCATTCTCCAGCGACCATGCTCCAGGTCCTCCATGCGCTAGCGACCAGCTCCAGGTTCTCCATGCGCTAGCGACCATGCTCCAGCGACCATTCTCCAGGCCCTAGCGCATTCGCAGAACAAGCTCGTGCCTCCAGCTCGTGGATGTCACAATGATGTAACGGGAATAGCAGTCTTTGAAGCGAAATAAGAGTGGTTCCCATTACATCCCTGTGACATTCAGCAGCTCCAGCTCCCCGATGTAACGGGAATAGCAGTGTTTGAAGAGAAATAAGAGTGGTTCCCGTTACAGACCGACAGAATCCCGGTTCGGGTAAGGACGTATTTCAACCCGACCTGGTGACGCCGGTCCAGAACTAGCTCTTGAACTCGGTCGGGTTCAAGGCTGCCGGCTCGGACCTACAGGCTAGGCCCGACTATGTTGAAGATGTTGGAACCGGTACCGGTTTGACCTTATCTCGGTTCTAGTAATTTGTTACCCGAACCGGGCCGGATCTGACAAAGATCTGACCGAGATCGAGCCGGGGACCGATGAACCAGGTCGGGTGGTTCTCGGGTCGGTTCTTGGCCCGACCGAATGCCAATTCGTGATGTAATCTCACAATCAATGCCGTGTTGTCTTTGAGGTAGTTCTGAAGTGTTGCTTGAGAAGGATTTGAGTTGCGAAGAGCTGCTAGGTACTCGCTGCCGCCGTCCATAAGTACGGCCTTGATCTTGTACCCCCCCGCGAATGCCAATGTAGCTCGACGCGCTCGTTTGTTTTTGGCACCTCGTCTTTCACTACACTTTACCGAATCCCTTTGGTAGATAGCTCAACGTAGCAATGGATCGTTAATACACCCTCTCACCTTCCTTTTCGTTGTCATTGCGGGTGAAGACACCTCTTGTATTTGCCCTTGTAGAAAATTAATTTTCTCCGACACCTTTGGCTCCAATGATTGCACTGTACATTTCCTATGATACTTTATCCCTTCGTTTCCTCGTCAGTCTCCGCCGTATGAATATAAACAAAGCGAACAAAAGTCCCACAGGCGGTATTCTCAACATCCATGTCCACAGCCTCGATCTCACAAAATACTTCTGCACAACCTGATCGACTCTCTTCTCCAGTTCCTCCCTTGTCGATTCATTCTCAATGATCACATCCGCCAACTTGCGTTTCTCACTGATACCCCACTGACTTGCAATCCTGCCCCTAGCATCCTGCTCACTCAAATGTTTATCCCTCTCTAATAACCTTTGGAGCTGGACTTCCTCCCCCGTCGCAACAACCACACTGATCCCACAAAATTGATCCAACCCACTCTCAAACAGTAACGGTATATCCAGAACTACTAGCCCCCTGCCCATGACAAGCCACTCCCATATCACAGCCTTGACCATCAACCACCGCACCGCAGGATGAACAATCCGATTCAGTTTCTTCCTAGCGACCTCATCTCCAAACACCCGTCTCCCCAGCGCAGGCCGGTCAAAGCCAATTACTTTGCCTGTTTTCTCGTCGTGCAGAGCGAGGTCCTCACCAAAGGTCGAGAGGATACGGTTGAAGGCGCGGGTGCCGGGTTCTACTGCCTTCCGTGCGAGGATGTCCGCGTCGATGATGGGAAAGTGATGTTTTTCTTGGAGGAGTTTGGAGACGGTGGATTTGCCGGTGGCGATACCGCCTGTAAGGCCGACTATCAGCATTGGGAGGGAAGAACGACGATGACGGTGTGTGACGATGTGTGCCGGGGGTCGAACTCTTGGGTATCTCGCGACTCGCTATTTCTGGCGCGGACGAAGTGCTGTCCGTTAAGTTCAAGCATCCTTCAGATGGCGATTTTCGCACCCAGTTCAACAAGACATGTTTGTTAGACACAGTTTTGTATGATTTATTAGTAAAATATCTACTAGATATTATATTACTTCTTCCCAAAGAAAGACATCAAACTCTTCTGGCCAGCGGCATTGGCCTTTCCCTTCTTCTTGTCCCCGCCAGCATTCGCCGCATGAACAGGATTAGCAGCTGTCTTCACCGCCTTCGGGGCAACATCACTATCCTCATCTTCCGAGAACGATTCATATACATACTCATTCTTAGTAACTAGAATTAGACCCGCACCGCCGACAAGAGATACCCAAATATCCTTTCTCATCTCTCTTGGTCGTTTTCTTGAGCACCTTTCTCTTCCCTCGTTTGCGCTTAGGCGCTTCGTACTCTGCGGCAGAGTCAGTGACAGCAGTTGCCTGTGAATCCACTGGTGTGGCGGTCTCTTGACTGTCCTGAACGGAGACCGGGTCCGGAGGAAAGTCCTCGAGTTCTACTGTTATTCATAAGGACCAGGATGATCTTTACCTTCTGGGTCATCTTCTTCCATCATCTTATTTATCTCATCCAACTCTTGCTGTCTCTTGGCCGATACTCTCGCGGCAGGTTTCGCATTGGCAGGTTCCGTCTTCACGATTGGAAATGACTCACTTATGGATGGTGAAGCTTCAGACTTCTTGGGCGGTTCGTCTTCTTTCGCGACAGGGGCAGGTCTCTTCGGTGGGGGATTAGCGAACGCAGACATGATGTTGCCTGAAGATGTCCGTTTCATGGTAGTGGTAGAGGGTTTCGTAGGTTCCGGGACGCTACTATTAGATATTTAGTTGAGATGCTCTTACGACTTCTTTTCTACTGCTACGGGTTTTGACTCCGAGGGAGGCTCCATGGTTGTTTTCTTGACGATTGGTTTGTGGATGGGTTTGGAGGCGGCGGTGCCGACTACTGCTACTGGAGGGACATATTTCGTTAACTGCCGTTTCTGCGGTTAGTGACATTTTCTTTTCCCTTGTATTACAATTGCGTTTGTGTTCATTATGATTCCGTATTTTTCTGCTGCTTCCACTGGTGATAGATTATCATATGTCTTTGATATTTCATGAGAACTCGTCGTCAAGAGAATAACATCCTAGTATTAACAAAGAAGCATAAAACACGTACCGGGACAACAGATGGACCGAGACTGTAGATGTGTATCGAAGTCAATTCAGAGAATCTTCGCTTCGCATCTACCTATTAGTCATTAACGAATAACAGACCTTACCATGAACATCATTCTCATCAGCAAGAATAATAGTCCGGACTCTTTTCCCTATAGATCCATTCGATCGGGTCGACCCCTGCGTCCCCATCGGTGGACTACTCATCATGAATTCCCCGTCTCCCGTCGTGCGCAGGCTACTCGTCCCAGGCACACCCACCTCATCAATCAGTCCCCCCAGCACATACATTGCATGACAAGCCTTCCCCTCAGACTTTGCCTGTTGATAGAACTCCGTGAGCATCCTGGAATTAGCTAGCCGTCCCACAAGGACCTGGGGCGCATACTGTTTCGCGATATTTACATGTACTCCAAGTAATCGACTTAGGAGTCGGTATGTCACCTGGTTTTTGTAAGCCGCTGGTCAGAGGGGGGAGATACTGTATTTTGTTCATTGTAGATTTGTTCGGCTAGGACGCGCATGTGGTTGCCGGCCATGACTGGCGCGAGCGTTAAAGTGTGGTTGGCGGCAGTTGCGATGGTACTTTGTAAGAGCTTTTGGTCGCGCAAGTCGAGTGACGATCGTGAGCTTTTTGGGACGCGTGCGGCGTGAGGAGCGTAAATTGCATACATATTTATTAAGATAGCGTAAATATTTACATGTAAAGTGAATATGGGGGAAATTCATCTGAATCTCACCGAGTTGGAACTCCAAGGCCTTCGAGGGGTAAACAAACAAATCACGCGAGTAATAGCTCAGCTTCCTTATGTCTGATATTTATGCTATGCTCAGCTTCCTACGTCTTATATTTATGCTATATGCAATTCCCAAACTAGTCAGATGCACAACCCTGAGTCCTCCCCCGATACCCCCAAACGCCATGCTAATCATCAAAAATCCCATGATACCGTTCCTGTTGCGTAGGCGGTACTTCCTCCTCCTCCTCCTCCTGCTGCTGCATCATCATCACATCCTGCGCTCCATACAAATCCTCCTCCACAGGCACACTCCTTGCCGTTCTAGCAGGACTCATTTGTCTATCCTGCCCCCAACTCACGGCCCCTTCACCCCGATCAAGCATCATCTCACGATCCGACATATCGACACTGGGTCGTTGACGTGCTTGACTTTCCTCGCGCTGCAGAGATGGTTGTCGTATTTGCGTAGACCATCGAGTTTGGACGCCGGATGATTGTGCAGAGGTTGTTCCGTCGCCGGACGTTGCGATCACGAATTCACATGAAATACCGGGATTTGCGCGTTCTAGGGAGACTAGGAAGGGTTTCCCTGCAGTAGAGTAAAATGCGTTAGTGGGTACGCCGAGACTATCCCCAAGAGATATCGCTGCCTTTTTTTTGATTAATACAGAGGGGTTGAATGGGGAGTACTTTCAAATCTCGTAGTGGGAGGAGGATATGTGTTCTCTCCTGGAATCGGAAATCGTCTAGTTCTCCCGTTGAGAGACTTACTTGTGTTTGTAGCGGCTGTTTCAGCAGTTCTTCGTCAACAAGTGTCTTAAGGAAGGCAGTGACTAAGGAAGGGGGATTGGGGTGGATACGACTATCATCACCGGTAAATCCTTCAGTAAATCCATTGAATATCAACTTATCGCCATCAACATAGATATCCACCTCCTCAATCCTCGACTGAAAATGCTCTAGATATTCTTTCGCAAGACGACTTTGAATGATGAATTGTTGGGTACATTCATTGCGGTTGCTAAGAGCATATAACGTCTGCGTAGGCGAATACGTCAATTGATGCGTTTTAACGACTCCTACTATCAACTCTGCCCAACCCAACTGCAAGGCGGGTGCTGTCAGGGGGAGGAAGGGAGGGGGGGACCATGTTTGCAGAGAAGCCGGATGATGAATCGACAGGCGCCGGTTTGATTGTTTTCGATTACTTTGAGTTGACATGCTTCGGGACTTGAATCTTTATTCTCCCGCGTCTCAATATTGCGCGCCTTAAAAATACTCAAAAGAAGCTACTTTCTCAGCCATAACGCTCTTATCTCCAAAGAAAGAGAGTTGTGGAGGGTGGAGGGTGGAGGGGGATACTCTCGTCTGCATTTTACATCGCACGACAACTTCGCCGCGTCGAGCACCCATGATGTCAGGACAATCATAAGCCGTGAAAAACGTCCTCGCATCGAGTTTGACCATTCCAAACGCCGATTTGGACATGTTTATCGCGGAGAGCATGACCTATTTTTGTTAGACTCCGGGGGTGTCTGCGAGGGGAGAGTGCCTTGGTGGAGTCGGCTTCGAAGGAGAGTTCGTCGCTTAGTTTGGAGAGGGCGATGAGGATGCGGGAGAGGGGACGCAGGGAGGAGGACGGGATGGTTGCTTCGAAGAGGGTTGTTGATGTGGAAGGCACCATTGTGCATCACGGGGGTTGGTGTTGGTGTTGGCGATGGGCGTGTTGAATGGGGCCTTGGTGATGATTGATCCGCGTATCATAGACAGCCGTAACTTGGGCCATTTTTAGCGATAAATCTTGGATTCTTCATAGTCGTTTGAGCCTCATTTTTCTCTCATTGCATAGTTTTGAATGTTTAACTGACAAGGTCTCTATGTCCAGCTATCGCGGGGGGATTACACAATTGAATTGAGCTCAGGGCTACAGATACAAAAGGGGAATAAGTTTCCAGAGAATCTAACGCCTTCAAGTTCCAATATCAGTCTGTCTTGTCTCGTCCACTGCGCTGAGTAAATATAACTCTAATATCTGATCGCGTCCATTTTAATTCTACAGAGATGATTTGCTGATTGAATTGACAGGCGTATTCGGCTTGCCAGTTTCTATATAAGCAATCGAATTCTCAAGCACTTCTTGCTCTAGATCCGCCACTTACATTAACACACTTCTAATAAGGGGACATACTTCCCTCGTGCGTGAAGGCCGCGTAATGAGGACTGAGTACCACATTATCATTCTCAAGGAGTGCCTTCTCGACATGAGGTTCTCGCTCAAACACATCCAGACCCGCTCGTTTGACATGACCGCTTTCGAGAGCTTCTAAGAGTGCTTTCTCGTCGATGACGGGACCGCGACTTGTGTTTATGATGAAAACGCCTCGTTTACATTGCGAGAGGGTTGACGGGTTGAGGAGGTGGTGGGTTGAGGGGGTGAGTGGACAGTGTAGTGCGATGATATCGGATCGGGCGAGTAGTTCTTCCAGGGACACGAATTGAGCGCCGAGTTCTTTTTCTTCGTCTGTAGGCAAGGGCTTTCGATTCGAGTACACGACGTTGACTCCCCAACAAGTCATCCGGCGCACAACTTCCTACCCTGTCAATCCCGAAGGGACAGCTATACTGTACCTTCCCAATTGCACCCAGTCCAACAATCCCCAATGTCATCCCCACGATGTTATTCTGAAACCCCAGTCCCGTGCGATACTTCCCCTTCCTCATATTCCGATCCGCAAGACCCACTCCCTTGACCGTCGCCAAGATCATCGCAACCGCCCATTCCGCCGTCGGCACCCTCACTGCGTTTGGCGTATTAGCAACCCACGTCCCCCGCGACGTGAAATACTCCACATCCACAGAATCATAGCCCGCGCCAACTTTACATACACACTCAATGCTGATCGAGCCAAGGAGATCGCGGTCAATGGGATACAAGTGCTGTGCCTCCGAGAAGATGAGCACGAATGTCCAGTGTCTGCGAGGAAGGGCGGATATTTGGGAGATGATGGCGGCGCGGGAGACGGATTTTGTGACGATTTGGGTTATGATGTGGTGGGATTGGATTTTTTTGAAGAGAGGACTCGTGGGTAGACGGCCGATGATAAGGTAGGATCTTTGGGTTAGTGTGGACATGTCTGTTTTGGTCCCGAGGCGGACGGGTTATTTGTGGAGAAAAGGCACGACCCTGCCCTGACCCTGACCCTGACCCTGGCCTTAGATAGATTGTAAGTAACCTTAATCACATTTGCTTCCAGTATTCACTGGATTGACTTTCGCCAAGATATCTCTATGCTATCTTTCACTTCTGCTTCCACTTCTGACCTGTTCGAAGTAGTTCGATCCGTCAGGTTTACACGATTGAAACGTATAGCTATCTCCAGACACCTGGAACACCGAATCATGAGCCATCACAGTCGTCAACACGCCAGCACACGAAAACTCGACCCTCACAGCACCTCATCAATCTGCACAGCCTCCGGAAACCATCCATACATAGCAAGATCGACTCTCCCAGCCCCTCCCTCAAAAACATGATCCATCCCTCCATCCTCCACTATCACCCCCTCCCGCACCAACGCGACTCTCTGCCTCTCCGCCGCCCCAGGTTCATCTCTCGGCGATATGATTCCCTTGTGGTTCACGACGCGTTGCCACGGCACAGTCTCATCTTGCAGGTATTTCAGTGCCTGGCCGACTTGTCGTGAATTCCGGGGGCGGTGGATCAGCTTTGCCACGTGGCCTAGATACGGTTAGGAGGTGAGAACGCGGGTTTGGGACCATAGGTTGTTACTTGGCCTTTGGGGATGAGACGGACGACGGCGTAGACTGCGTTGTAGAACGATTGTGCTTCGTCGGTTGGCATTGCTTTTTTGGGCGGTGGGTGGTGATGGCCATGGAATGACGAGGTGCTGGATGTTCATCAATCCCAGGTTGCGGTCGAGGGGTCAGTGCGCAACCACGATCTCAAGAAAAGACTCGAGACTTCTTCGCAGATTAAAGGAGACATTATCTGTCCAATTATGATTATATGTACGAACTCAATGATTCCGCGCGCCTCGTATCTATATCTTTCTCAGGCGACTGCGTTAATTCGAGATCTTTCAGAGATCTGATTGGTGCGGGTCCGGCCGGCCGAAGATTACCCCGTCGGCGATAAGTGCTCACACCGAACGCCCTTTATATATCATCATCATCGATCGAAGCAGAGTCGACTCGCAGAGCCGTTCCCATTCTGGCCACTTACTGTGCAAGACCGACAACGGGATGAAATACTCGCTCGGTCTAATCCGCTCGGCGCCAAAGAAACCTCCGATCTTTCTTCGATTCCGGAGTTCGGAGGTGCTTATTATCTCCACTGTTGCTCTTGCAATATTTACTGATATCTTTCTCTATGGGGTCCGTCCTCGTTCCCTGAATGATGACTTTGTTGTGCTCATATCTAGGAAATTATCCCTATTTTACCGTTCGCGTTGGAGGAGAGGGTCGGCGTGGAACATAATTCCGTGCAGAGCAGTGTATCGATTCTCCTCGCCGTGTATGCGGCGGGCTTAATTGCCGCATCCCCGATCGTAGGCTGGACAGCCGGTACACACACAGTCAAACAAACACAGTGTTAAAGGGTAGATCATTTCGAGACTCGACGATCGAGTTTAATGGCTGGTCTAGCCGCGTTACTGGGATCCACATTTATGCTCTGTTTCGGGCGTTCCGAAGCAGTCCTCATTGTCGCGCGAGTGCTACAGGGGATCTCCGCGGCCGTCGTCTGGACAGTGGGACTGGCGTTAATAGTGGATACAGTCGGCGAGGCAAGAGTAGGTCAGGCCATGGCGTATGCTTCGTCCGCGATGTCGATGGGGTTGATCCTTGGACCTGTGTTGGGGGGAGTATTGTATGATAAAAGGGGGTATTATGCTGCGTTTGGATTGGCTTTTGCGTTGATTGTGTTTGATTTGATGTTGAGGGTTATCCTTGTGGAGAAGAAGATTGCGGTTAGATATGAGAATGTTGCGGCTGCGAATCATGATGAGGAGAGTTCGTCGTCTGTCAAGTTACAGCCGATGCAGCCGGTGCAGCAGCCTCATGAGAATGACGTTGCTACGCGGACGCTGTCACCGGTACGAAATGTCCGCGAGAGTAAGATACCTCCTGTCATTCGGATATTGAGGTATCCACGACTATTGGTGGCTCTATTTCTATCGTTTGTCCAAGCAACAATTCTATCGGCATTCGATGCAACGTTACCACTATATCTCAATGCGCTTTTTGGATTCACTGCATTACAGTCTGGTATCTCGCCTTATAGATCGAGTTAAATGTAGGTCTGATTTACATGGCTGTTGCATTGCCAGTATTCTTCATCTCCCCTCTCGCAGGATGGCTATGTGACCGCTTCGGGCCCAAACTCCCAGCCGTAGGCGGCCTCCTCTTTTCCGTCCCCTTCCTTATCCTGCTACGTCTCCCGCACGCATCATCAGACGACCAAACCGGCCAAGTCGCCCTTCTCTGCGCAATTCTAGCTCTTCTAGGTGCCCTCCCCGGGTCTGACATTTCTGACATCAGGCACGACACTGACATTTGTCATCCCGCCTTCGATGAGCGAAATTGCTCTGATTGCGGGAGAACACGGCGGCGCTTATGGCCAAGCATATGGATTATTCAATGTCGCTTTCAGTGGTGGATTCCTGGTCGGTCCGTTGTGGGGAGGATATGTCACGGAGCGGGCCGGTTGGGGGGTCATGGTGGGCAGTCTGGCTGGACTTGCTGGTGTTAGTGTCATTCCTGTAGCTATCTGGACAGGAGGATGGATTAGTTGGAGGGATATGCGAAGTCATTTTGCTGCCGCATTTAGACGTCGAGCACGGACCGTTGAGTAGGGATTTAGATAATTTGGCAGACATCATTGGGAGTGTTAGAGATATATCAGATATTATAGAGACTCTTAGCGGAGACTCCGACGTTATTATATCAATGCATGGGAAATTTCTGAGACGTACATTTCCACATTTATGATCAATATTAACCAATTGTTGAGGGCTGAGATAGAGTTGTTTTTGACACGAGGCGCTCTTATGAAAAAACTCGGCAAAATACTCCTTCGCTAGCCCGAGAACCGTTCCGGATCGACTGCGCTCTAGACTTTTTACGTGAGTGGCAGGTCCACAGCCACATGGAAGGGGGTCAAATGTGTTGTGGGCGGTCTCGCGGGGCAGCCGTAAACGGTGGACCCGGGTCGCGGGACGAATCAAGTGCCCCAATGTCTTGGCCAAAAGGTTATCCCGGTTTGGGTCTCGCGTGGGTAGCAAGTGGCAGACATGGGGAGACTCCGGGGACTGCATCGGGCGATGCCTGCGCCGGAACTACTTCTCGGTGACATCACGGCGGTCGTCGGATCGGAATAACTGTCGGATTAGGAGGACGAGTCCCGACCGGCTGTCACCCACACCAATTGCAACTTGACTGTGTATATCTTGCAGGATTCCTCCTGTCAAGTCAGATGAATTTAATTCCCGAACAACGCGTTCATTCCACGTTGTCTATTACTAACGTCATGGGAGCCTTTCATACGTCCTGAAGCAGTCTGTTGAAAACGAGGTGGTTGATCGGCCGAGCTGATTCGCTATTCCGGGCGCGATCGGCGTGCGCCACAAACTCAATTTTTCCGGATCCGGGGATTTGTGATATATCACGCGCCATGCGATTGGACAGACGACCCTGCCGAAGACCTCTCCGATGCCTTTTCGAGGAAGGCTCATGCTGCTTGTGTTGCGGACGATCACAGTGATGACAAGTGACACTTGTTCGTGCCACAGGACATTCCGTATGCAGAAACACCCGGATTATCAGACCGTTTATATGCTGCCCGGAAGCCCCACTTGCCGTCTTCACCACCATCCCCCCCGGCGACGGCGTTGTGCATGAGAGTTTGACAGCAGTTTCAACTCTACCGGCATCAAAGGATGTCGAATTTGACGCTGCTCTGTCCAGCGCCGTTTTTACCACAGCCTGCGAGTATTGCAGGGTTAAATCTCGATCTAGCAAATTCTTTGACGACTTGCTTCGGAGGATGTTGCGTCCCATGTCCTTACCAGGGTATTTCGCACTCAGAACCCGGATAACAGTAGATCTATTGTATCCATCTTACGCCCCTAAGTTTGAGGCCGCCGATATCATGAACGTCATCTCCGCCATCCTCTGTTTCATCCTCCTATTAACATACCTTGTCCTGCCCACTTCATCACAGGCAAACTATCCAAAAGTCTGCCTGGCCATCTCACTTTTCATGCTCAACGGAGCGGGATTCTTCACCATCGTCCCCGCAGTCCGGAACCTAACACTATGCAACGATGCAATATCGTCAGCCAATTACACCAACTGGCGGTGTATGCTGCAAGCGCTTTTCGTGGTGGTCGGCGCGCATGGGGCAGCCTTATGGGTCAGTGTGAGAGTGTACACTCTCTTTGCCCTAGTGGTCATGGGAAAGACCGGAGGCGGCTGGAAACTGTTCCTCGCAGAAAACTTATTCGCCTGGGGAATCCCGTTCACTTTCGGCATCGTCACTTTGGCGAGCAAACAAACCCGCTTTATTTACGGCCGGTGGTGTGGGCCTAACGAGGAATTGGCACCTGCTGTGCTTTATTATCCGATCATCGTAGGACGCTTTAGTCTTTCTGTCTGACATTAGATCTACTCGGTTCCCTATCTGATAGCCGAAATATGGCTACTCGTAAAAATAACCTTGGTCTTCCATCGCAGCAATAAACTGCAATGGGAAAGTACTCGGAACAACTCCACTCGAGCTTCGGGTCGAAGTTTCGAGACGGATGAGGTCCGACAATTAAAACGTAGTACCCTGTATGTAATAGACTAACGACAGAACTTGGTGGTCGCTATGGTGTGAACGTGCAATGGAAGGCCGTAAGAATGGTCATACGATTAAATTGGCGAGGGATAATTATGGCGACTGTTGCGGTGTTCACCGCCAACTTGGTCAGCATCAATGCTCTCATCGATATTTCCAAGACCAAAGATATCACCGCTTTCCTGCTGCGCTCGCTAAAATGGTTGCAATGCATTAAAACGCCAGGGGCTACCCCGGAGAGTTGCGAATATGCGGCAGACAACATCCTCGAGCTGTGGAGAGCCTGGTCAGCCGACCTGTTGATTTCCTTCTTGGGCACGGAATATTTTCTCCTAGAGTGCTCCAGAGGGTACTTTCCTTTTCCTGGGCGAAGCTGATGTTATAGCGAATGGTGGCTGGGCTGGCGCGATTTGATTTTGTCGGGTCGAGATTGGGTGCAAGAGTTTATGGCTCGCCGAAGGTCGCGACAGAACTCTGCGGCGAGTGGACAGAGCGGCAATGCGACGAGTATGCGCTCGGTCACCGCCGCAAGTATAAATGACGAGCTAAAGGGAGTAAGGTTACACCCTGTTGCGCTGGTGGATGACTTCAATCCAAAGGCCAGCAAAGCGGGGGTTTGAGTTACACATACTTGTTCGATATAAAGGTCTAATTGGGTTGCATTCGTGTGATTGGATATCAGCATTGTATTCGAGCGTGTTTGATAGCGATTTAAAATTACATAGAAGATTTGGGTGCCTGCTGAATGAAACTGTTTGCGAGTCAAATTAATGGGATATGTGCCCCAATCCAAGCGCTGTGGGTTGCTGTGCGTAGTCACGGACCCGCGGATGTAATTGGGTTAACGCAATGTCCGCCGAACCTAAATTAAAACAATATTATAAATCTCATTCGGGCACATGCTCGATCGTGGACGGTGGACGATGGACGTACTCGCGAGAGAGTGCAATTGCTGGGGAGGGACGGTAGTCGACATCAGAGTTGAAAGAATGAGTCTATTCTAGCTTAAGAGTTTAAGAGAGCAGTTTGTGTGACGAGAGGAAAGAAGGTTATGTAGTGAAGCTCGCACGGACGGTGTTTCAACTTTAAAGTTTTGGGCAAAGTAAAGGAGTTAATTGCCTGACATGAGCTCACCAATCAGCGACGCACGCTGATGTTGGGGACTCCTTTTCATGCCTGACCGCAAATCAAACCAAACGCATCACACTCACCACACACTCACCACCACACATCCATCCACGCCGCTGTCGCCCATCATCGTGTCATCATTCACCCAGCAGCACAGCTCACCAGCTCACTCGTCTCGTTCTCGTCCTGTCTCCAGTCAGTCGCCTTGGAGCCATAGTCTGGACCTCGATCCGCCACCGCAGCTGCAGCGGGCCATCTAAGCCGTCATCATGAACAACCTGAACAACATGAACGGCATGCCGCTGGGCGGGCAGCAACAACAGCGGCCAGCGTTTACCATGCAGTTCCAGAACAACCAGCTCGCCAATGCAAACTCTGGCCCCGTCGCCGACTACACCTGGCAAGGTTCTATGACGCGCGAACAGCGAGACAGCATCGTCAAAATGCTGTAATCCAAATATACCCGTCAATGGCTAACATATGTGCAGTGAATCTCAATTTCCCAATCTCTACAAGCAGTTCCAAGTCCCTCAAAAGTTCCTCATGAATGCCCCGTATCAGCATCAACTTGCCCAGAGAGCCGAAGAGGAAGCCTGGAGCAAATCCTCCTCTCAGGTTATTAATCACATGCTACCGGAGATTGACTTTTAGCTCGAGTATCAACAGAAGTGCGTGGAGAACCTCCGTATGATAACGCGATGGCAACTTACTCAGCTTCAAAAAAATCAGCAACAGCAGCTGCAGGCGAGTTTAAACACCAGCGACGATCGTCAGGCTCAACTGCAAATGCTTGCGCAGCAGAACTCTCAAGTTCAGCAACAACAGCAGCAGCAACAACAGCAGCAGCAGCAACAACAACAGCAGCAGCAGCCACAGCAGATCGGGCTTCAACAAATGCCAAACCAGCAGCAGCTACAAATGCCTCAGGGCCAACAGGGACTGACTATGGGGAATCTCTTTCAGAGAAATGCGATGATGGGTCAAGATACATCGGGGACCTTAGCTATGAACATGCAAAATTATATTCAGTCTCAACAAGCTGCCTCCCAACAACAGCAAAGAGTGCAACAACAGGCCCAACAACAACAAGCACAACAAGCACAACAGGCCCAACAGCAACAGGCCCAACAGCAGGCCCAGCAACAACAACAACAGCAGCAGCAACAACAACAACAGCAACAGCAACAACAACAGCAAATTCCGCCACAGCAGTTGATGCGATCTCAATTCAACATTGGTCAAAATCCAGTCAATGCGACGAATTTGAATTCTTTGAACTCCACCAACTTGTATGCTCAACAGCAATATGCCAATCTTGCCGCTGCTCAACAACGTCAAGGAGGTCTTTCAGCATTGAACCAACCAATCAACCCTCCGGCGCCGACTCAACCGCAACAAACACCGCAGCAACGACCCGCCCAGTTTCCTCAACTGCAAGATACGTCGCTCAATCAACAGCTACGTAACCCATTACAATCCCCCGCACAACCGCCGCTGCAAGTCACTCCACAGGAAATAGAGAAGATTGCTCACGATATCGCTACGTATAAGTTCTGGATGACCTTTGCTTCCCGAAGCAAGGGCATTATGCCCGAGGCCCCGATGCATCTTAAAGATCAGCATGACAAGGCTTTGCACCGGTTTCAGCAGCTGCGCGCGTCCAATCCGGGGTTGACCGACCAAGTCCGTACTGCCATGGCCGAGCACACCAAGGTTCTCGAAACCAAGGTCAGTATGAGACCGAATATGCAGACTGCCAACGACGGAAATCAGGCCGCTGTCGGCGCCACTAATGTGCCACAGCAAAATGTGAATAGTGTTCAACAACACTTGCAGCAGGGACAGGCTGGGCAAAAGCAGCCACAATCAATCAATCGGGGAATGAATCCGCAGTTCACTCCGGAACAACTGGCCCAATTGTCGCAATCTCAGCTTACTCCTGCGCAGATCCAGAATCTCCGCGCACAGGCTCAAGGGATCAACCGCACGGCTGCCGCACAAGTCATCCCGAATCAACAAATGAACCAACAGACTCCGCAAACTATTCCTCAACAGTCACAAGGGCAGAATCCTATGCAGAATCTTCCCATGACCACCGCTCAGCAATTACATATGGTTCAGCAAATGCAGCTTCAGCAGCAACAGAGACAACTTGCCAACAACCAGCAAATGCTTCCGAACTTGAACCAGGGTGCAGGTATGCCGAACCAGCAGATGGCGCAGATGCAACAGCAGCTGCAACTCCAACAACTCCAACAGCAGCGTTCAGGAGAAAATAACCCAAATGCCCTCAATCCGAGCCGAATTATACCGCAAGAACAAAATCCTCATAATTTCCCGATCCCTTATGAGAGTCGGCAGAGACTCGCTACCGCTGGAGTTCCAACCGAGCGGCTGGCCAGTTGGAAGGAAACCATCAACTGGTTACAGGAATCCAACAAGCTAGGTACTATCACAGAGGAACAGCGTGTGAAAGTGCAAAACGAGTATTATCAAGTCGCGGCTGCAATGAAGGCAAATCCTCGTGCGTTCCTACAACAATTCCAAGTCAGAAATCCTGCAAACGTAGCAGGCATTCAAGTTCAGAATCGGCAACTTGTCAATCAGATGGCAAACAGACAGCTGCCGGGACAACCAAATACCCCTCAACAACCTATCCAAAACTCAACTCCCTCCGTTGCACCTCAAGTACAAATGTCCATGGCAGCTATGCAACAAATTCCGCTCCAGATGCCTCCTCAACCGCATGCGCAACATCTGCAATCTCAGCTTCCACAACAACCGCAAACCATGCAACCACAACCGCAAGTACCGCCGGCACAAGCACGGAAGCTTCGCCCTCCTCAGAAGAAAGCTCCCGCCAAAAAAGGTCAGGATGCATCTAATCCGATGGTTATCGGGAATACACCTACTCCTACCAATGGCCCCACGCCTTCGCCCGCTCAACATCCCGCAGCTCTACCTACCTCCACTCCCATGAACATGCAATCCCCTGCACCTCTAGCTCAATTTGGGACGACACCGCAGAATGTGGGCATTTCCCCATCTGATATGCACACTCCGTCCCACGCGGAACAAATACAAGCGCAACAGAACCAAATGGAAGCCAGACATCAGGATCTTCAGGTAGCTGCGAATTTCGTGAGACAGGAGATTGAAAAGATCAAAATCTCTATGCAGGGTACTTGGCTTCCTAATCAATCGAGACAACTCTCTCCCGAGGAAAAGCAGCAAATGAAAGTATTGTTGCGCAATCCCCAAACTCTTGAGCTTCTGGGACGAATTGAGAAATTAGCTGCGCCTTTCTACCTCTTGACTAGGGACGAAAACAAAGTCATCAATTTTCTTCGACTGGTAATTTTTTTTTGTATTATTGCTGACGAGTAGCGCCAAGTTGCATTCTTCGTTCTGGAAGGAGCTAGCAAGGATAGACATATCTGTACACCAGAAGAATGGCAAAAGACATACGCCCCCACGATCTCCTCCCAAGTTACGCAGGTTCTCACTTTGCTCACGAAGGCGTATGGTCGACCAATGCCTAATGCCGCTTCGCCACTTGTCAATAATCCTGCTGGCATTCCACTCAGTCTCGGAAAACACAGCTTGAGACAAGAAGATCTGCATATTCCGGAATCTAAGCGTCGTCGCTCTGGAGCTGCTATTAGTGCAAGTCCTGCCTCAACATCGGATCCTGCTTCTGTGCCTCAGACTACACAGACCCCACAAACTATGGGAACACCAATGGCTTATCCTCTTTCCACTCCATCGACAGGGGTCAAGCGACCATCAACGACTTCTCCGGTGAGCAATCAGCTTCCTCCTGCCAAAGTCCAAATTGGTCCTTCTGGACCGATGGGTGCAAGGGACAAGGCTCAAGAAGAGGCTCTTGCAAAACGGCTCGCAAAGGAAAAGGCAGAAGAGTTGGAACGACAGGAGCAAAGGAAAAATCCTTTGGAGTATGCAAAGAACGCAATTTACAAGGCTCTGGGAGTCAATCGGTCCGATCGTCCTGTTTCATCAGAGTTACAGCCTCCGAAATTTGTACCGCTGGCGGATCAAGTTCAGAAGAAGGCTGCGACGGACTCTGCCTCGAAGGGAGGTACTGCTAATGGGGGAGCGAATGATGAGAAGAATCTGGCGCCTCAGAAAGCTCAATTACCATCGCCTCCTTGGAGCGGAACGATGACCCCTCGTCAATTAACCGAGACATTCGCAAATGCGACAGAGTTGCAGTTTGTGCTCAGTTCGAATTATTCGCTCGACAGTTTCCGCGCTGTCCCAGAGGATATCAGTGGAGGTTTGATGGGTGATATGTTGGCTGACTCGGGCGTGAATGAGGAGGAAATAACGGATGAGCCAGGCGATGAGGATTTGTTCTTCTCGCTGGAGGATTTGGGATGGGATGAGTCGTATTCTTGGACAAAGAATTTCAAAATACCATGGAATGGGGATATTAGGAGTAGTATTGCGGAGCAGACGAACAGTGTTGGGGTAATAGCTTAAGGGCTCAAACGGTATTCGATGTATATATATGAGGGGGCTCCTTTTAATAGTCTATACCTAATAATGTTGATTTGCATTTTGAATGTCTAGAAAGTCTCTTTGTTTCTATACGCAGTTGCGTCTGTATGTGATGGCATAATTTATGTTGAGCTGAGTAAGCCATATTGGGCAATGCCAGGATTTGTGGTGAAGCTGACCGGAAAATTGGCTGAGGTCCAGAAAGCACCGCACCACAGCATTGTTGTTGACCTCATATTTTTGTTCCCACAATGCAGGCAGACGACGAACTCTTTCCAATTGCCGTCCTTATGGACGAGCTCAAGGTACTGTTTGCTGCCTCCGAGCATGAACTTACGGCGTAGAGTGACGATGTTTCCTCGCGACTCAACGCTATCAAAAAGCTGTCCACCATCGCCCTTGTTTTAGGCCCAGAACGTACGCGTGACGACCTCGTACCGTTTCTTGAGCGTACGCTCCTGCTATCGAAGACGTGAGCTAAATCTGTAGGAGAGACAATGGAAGATGAGGATGAGGTGTTGGTGGCTCTTGCAGAGGAGTTGGGCTCGTTTGAACAATATGTCGGTGGAAGCCAGTATGCACATGTGTTATTAGGCCCATTGCAGCACCTAGCGACGGTCGAGGAGCCCCTAGTACGACACAAGGTATGGGAGTAGATTGAAGTAATCTGATCACAGGCGGTGGAATCTCTTCGCAAAATCTGCACAACCCTTTCTCCACAACAAACAGAAGAATTCTTTGTTCCCCTTGTGAAAACTCTCTCCCAGGCTGACTGGTTTACTTCTCGCTCCGCTGCAACTGGATTATATGCCGTTATGTACGATCGCGTCAATTCAGCTACTCAGGATCTTCTGCGACAATGGTATGCGCAGTTGTGTCAAGATGACACTCCGATGGTCCGAAGAGAAGCAGCGACCAACCTCAAGGTAGACTTCTCTCTCTTCAAGTCTAATCACAGAATCTTATCCCACTAGTCTCGAAAGACATCCTCATCCATGACTTACTTCCGCTTTTCGCAGGGTTGGCTGCCGATGATCAAGACTCTGTGCGTCATTTGACTGTCGCGGACCTTATCGCGATAGCACAACAACTCGATCCACAAGAGACGCAAGAGCTTTTGGGAACCGGTATCAGGAATTTGTGGGCAGATAAGAGCTGGAGAGTTCGGTATTCAGTGGCCGATCTTTGGGTGCCCCTTGCAAGAGCCATTGGAGGAGATCACGCAGGCGAGGAATTGGTTTCCGCCTTCGTTCGTCTCGTCAAAGATAATGAAGCGGAAGTTCGTTCTGCCATCGCCAAACAAATACCCGGTTCGTACCACTGAGTTAGAGTCTGATGATAGGGTTCTGCAAGTTGGTCCCCACAGAGACGATTCTAGGAGATATCCTCCCTCCCATCAAAGAACTCGTATCTGATACAAATCCTCAAGTCAGAGCGGCGTTTGGTGAGAATCTTAGTGGGCTTGCACCTATCCTCGGCAAAGAAACCACCATTGAACATCTCCTTCCCATGTTCCTGCAAATGCTGAAAGACGATGACTCCAAGGTTCGTCTTAACATCATCAGCCGATTGGAACTTGTCAACGCCGGTACATCCAGTTTCTCTATCTTGCTTAACATTAGTCATTGGGATTGAATTATTGTCTCAAGCGCTGCTGCCGGCGATTGTAGAACTTGCAGAGGACAAGAATTGGCGTGTCCGTCTCGCTATTATCACGCAGATCCCGCTCCTGGCTAAGCAACTTGGGGTGGCCTTCTTCGATGAAAAACTAGCTCAGTTATCTATGAATTGGTTGGGCGATCCAGTCTACTCGATTCGAGAGGCTGCGACTATGAACCTCGAGAGTTTGACGAGGGAGTTTGGTGCGGAATGGGCAAAGGCGACTATCCTGCCTAGGGTGTTGCAGATGGCCAATAGTCCCAATTACCTTTACCGTATGACCGTTCTATTTTCAGTGGCGGTATCTTCTACCTTTGTCGTGATTACTTACAATAGCGTCTTGCTGGGGTTGTTCCTGTGGATGTGATTGCAACATATATCATCCCGCTGGTCAACGAATTGGAGCGCGATCCCATCCCCAACATCCGTTTCAACGTCGCAAAAACCCATCAACGTATTCCCTCCATAAGTCCCTCCTAACGCTAGAATTAATACCCTTGTTGAGAGACGACCCGAATGGTATTACATTACTCAATGATATCGTCAAGCCAAGTCTATTCAGGTTGAAGGACGATTCAGATGGAGATGTTCGGTATTATGCTAACCAGGCTATCCAGTGTTTCTAGGAGAGTTCACGGAGGCATCATATAAAGAGGACGAGGAAGAGGTTTTCTGTTTCTGCATAGGTTAGATGGATGGTCTTGGGAAGACGCTGTCACAGAGGAATTAGGGTAATCTGTATTTTTGAGCAATGTATGTCTTTCTTTTGATGAATCCTCTGCTCGCTGTTGAATTCGATAGGATACCGCAGTTATCTTAAGACGTATTGTATTTTCTTGGTAACGGGATTGAATTTGGGGTGCCTAGGCTCCGGGTAAATAAATCCACAGATCATTATTGAAACCGAGTGACCTCAGTCTCATAATCGATGACAATGTTTTACCGGGCGAGTTGTCGTCACAACTGGGAAACTTAGCGTCGCAAAAGTTAGAACCCACAGTTGTAAGCATAAACGTCATGTACACGGAAACGCACAGGTCTTAGCCTGACTTATATACATACCAATAAACCGTGAATATTTGCCCAAGGCCATCACTCCTCCTCGCGATACTGTGTTTGTTCAAACTTTGCTCTAGACTGTCCTAACAGCTCTTCTTGCATTCTTTGTAATTCCTCCTGCGACATCCCCGATTGGTTGAGTTTGTTTTGTTTTTTCTCACGGACCTGATGCTTTCAGCTCCCAAAACAGAGCGAGCTCATACCTTCTGCTGTTCCTTATGCTCCACAGCAATTTCTTGGATTTCCTGTACGTAATCCTCGAATCCCAACTCAATCAAAGCTTTGACAACATGGTCAGCAGATATCGTTTTCTTGGTTTCTCGTTCACAGATTTCATTTGCTTCTGAGGAGACCAGGTGGATGAACTCAACACAACAATCGATCAGCAAGTCGCGAGATTCTTTTGCAAATGTCAGCTCGGCGGGAAGCAGCTCAGAGATTAACTTTTGAACAGTCGCTAAGCACAGGTTAGTTTTTGAGTACAATGAATAAGGAATCTAGCAAGAAGCATACCTTTGGGAAGCGAAAGATCATCATCTGCTTCTGCTCCGCCAAGCATCGTAGCGGCGTTTGGACGGTTCCAGAGAACAGGCACAAAGTTATGCTGCGAGGCGGTCTGTTGGTGTGAATGTTGACGATTTCCTTCAGCTAGTTTATAAAGTGCGCGCAAATTTGCGGTAAATTTGGTGCCTGACCACCACGCACCGTGAACCACACCAAACTTCCTGCTCCATGTCTCCTTAATAACACACCCACACCTCAACAAATGTCAAGCTCCTTCACCAAAGACCCCGTCCGCATCCACTGCCCCTGCGCAGACTCCCCAGCCGACGCCCCAGCACCGGCCACAGACCCCGTCCTCCCGTCCACCCCAACAGACCAAGTCGACCAACCGCGCGCGATCTTCGACCCAACCCACCCGCGCGCAAAGTACTCTCTCCACGCATTGGCGTACTTGTACTTCTGCCAGGAATGCCAGGCGATTCGGTGTCCCCGGTGTGTGCAGGAGGAAATTGTCTCGGCTTTTTGTCCGATGTGTTTGTTTGAAGTGCCGCTTACGTCTATCAAGGCCGATGGGAATAGGTCCCCCCCCCCCCGAAAAAGCCCCGTTGTGCTGCGAGAGTATAGACTAACGGACTACAGATGTGTGCGGAATTGTTTTCAGTGTCCGATTTGTTTTTCGGGATTGAGTGTGTTTCCTAATGAAGAAACACAGGCCGCGCCGTTTACTTTGAATTGCATGTACTGCCAATGGTCCTCCACGGAAATCGGTCTCGAATTCGAGAAACCCACTGGCATACATGGTAAACCACGTCACAGCACTGGAATTAACAACCAGGCCAAGTATCTAAACTGTCTGGTCCAAGTTCAGAGACACAAACCGGATTTGATGCGATTAGAGATCACTATGCGGAGTTATTTGACGCGGGCCGTCCGTCCGAGGATCTGATGACGAGTTTCTCTTCTCGGTATTCGGCTTTACTTTCTGGCAAGGGATCGTTTAAAGCGCGTCAATCGTCTCGGTCACTGTTCAGTCGGATGCGGCCCCCCTCACGAGATAATGATGACAAACCCCTGGAATATGAAAATGCCAGGGTTCTGGAGGATGAGAAGGAATTGGTCGCGAGATTAGAGGGCTTGACGAGTCTGGAGGAGACAACGACGATGAGACAGCGCGGGAAACAGCCTGGGAGGGCGAGGTGGGAGGGCGACTTGTGGCCTGTTAGTATGCAGTTGAGGGGGAAGAAATCCAAGCGGTGTAGAGCGTGTCGACATATCCTTGTCAAACCGGAGAACAAACCTACTTCGACAAGATTTCGAATAAAAATGCTCGCATTGTATGTCCTTGAACTTTATTCCAGTACTTATGTCTAGGAATTACATCCCAGTAATACAAATCAAACCTTACACACCGAATAATCCATCAACCTCATCCATGTCAGATTTCCATCTCACTCCCGGAACGACCCACTCCTTCATCCTCACAATAACCAACCCCCTCTACGATCCCATTCAAGTAACTCTCTCCACGCCCTCCACGGCCCCCGGACCCCTGCCGCACACAACCACCATCCTCCGCCCTGAATTCACCGTCGGCGCCAACGCCGATATCTGGAACGACGACGAAGAAACCATCACCTTCAACGATAAAAGTAAGCGCCGCTCCAAGTTCGGGATCTATGAAGCCAGACGGAATATGATTGGTATTTTCATGGAGGTTGTGCCTGCGATACCCACGGGAGGACAGGGGGATGTCGTTGTTGAGATTCCGGTTTTTGTGAAGGTGGTTTATTTGACGGAGGATGTGGAGAAGGAGGATACGTTGACGCTTGTGAGTCGTGGGATGGAGGAGAAGGGGAAGGGAAAGGTGGAGAAAGAGATTGGGTATTGGGCTGTTGTACGAGTTGGGAGTATTGTCGTTTAATCATCAAGGTGCATTGCATTGCAGACTTTCCCGAAAGCATGTGATTGATCAGATCATGGATCTCGAGGATAGATCGAAACCCTCCTGGGGTATTACTATGGAATTTTATATCTTTGCAGTTCCTTTTGGTTTTGATAGCCGTGCCATAACCACCTTTAAAGCCTTGATAGTCTGCTCCCTAGTCAAGAATTCCCACATCTTATGTGCCTCGTTCTCCAACTCGGTTTTATCCCCCCATGCCTGTCCCAGACTCTTCCTCAACGCAGACTTGGTCAACCCTCTCCCTAAATCCGGCAACTTGAACACCTCCCTCGCCAACGCCAGAGCCCTGCCCTCCAAATCCGCCGGCGCATCCACCACCTCATCCACCAAGCCAATTTTGAGCGCCTCCGCGGCATTCACCGACTTCGCATACTGAGTCAATTTATCTGCCCTGCCCTGTCCCACGAGCGAACACATCAACGCAATCCAGTGCGGAGGAACACTAATCCCAATAGCAACCTCATTCAATCCCATCGACGCGTCTTTAGTAACAAGTCTATAATCGCAACACATAGCCATACAACAGCCCCCGGCGGGACAGGCGCCCTTGACGGTCGCGACAGTGAATAAAGGCGAGACATACAATCGCGCAAGAAACGTATTGGAAGTGACCCAGAAATTGGAGAATTGGGACATCGAGGTGCTGGGGGGGTATAATTCAGAGAGATCGTTCCCGGCAGTGAAGACGTTGCGTTTGAGGGTCGAGGTGAAGACTACGCCGCGGACCTTGGGATTCGATTCAAGGGCGTCGAGAGTCGAGAGAAGGGATGTCCATACGGCGGTGTTCATCGAGTTTACTGGCTCGCGGTGCAGGGACACAATTGCCAGGGCATCGTTCAGAGTGTATGTCACTGAAAGGATGTTGTCGGCCATCGCTGAGAAATGGCCGTGGTTCAGCTCGCCTAGTCGCTTGAATATAACCTTCGGCGGTCCGGTCCGGCGGACAATACGCCCTTCCCCCACATGTGATAGGGTTCCCGGTTAGCGTTCTCGCCCGATCGGTGAGAGAATTAACGCGCCTCTGAAAAGGGGGTGTCCAAGTTAAATACTAGTAAGCTCCTTCGCCAAACATTCGTCGTCACTTGTCCATGTCCGGAACTCTGAGATATCTCTTCAAAATAGTGACCGACGAACCAGACTCGACGAATCCAAAAATCGAAATCTCCGAACTAGACAAGCAATCAGGATTCATCCATCTCTCGACGGGAACTCAAATCCCTCAAACCTGTAATCTATTCTTCTCAACCACCGACACGTTGCACATCATCAAATTCTGCTACGAGCCGATCCAGCACAAGACGAAATGGGAACGCGCTCCCGATAGAAACGAATTGTTCCCCCATGTATATGGCGAACTATGGACCGCGGAAGTCGATTCTGTGCGCACGTTTCACAAGCGGAGCGGGGCATGGACGGACATATTAGGACAGGAGGCATGGCTGCTTGATGGTGAGAAGGACAATGGGAGCCAATGATACGGGTGTGATTGGTGCTAGGATGTTGAGGGCGACAAGGATGTTGATTTAATTTGGGACTCGACTGACAGCAATTAGCTCGGATTAAGTTTCATTTCAGAGGGATTCTGGTTGATGTCCCGGTTCTATGCGTTCTCTTGCATTCATTTGCATTCATTTGCATTCATGTAATAGGACGTCGTGGGGGGAGAACGGAAACGAAGGTCAGTGCTCGGCTGGAGTGCGGTCCTTGCTATATTCGCAGACGAGAGCCACGCGGAGGAAAGAGAATACAAAGCGCTGATTCGATGAACATATCCACAAGACGTTGATTGCAGTAAAACTTAGTCGCATTTTTCTTCTGCGACTTGGTTCCGTCTTCCGTTGTGGACAATATTAATGCATATGCATGTTTCAGCACGCCAATGAAGACACCAGCGGATACGCATGCCATACTGAGGCTAGTGCGCATCCGTGGGTACAGTTGCCTCAAGCAAACAAAGAATAATAAAACCTCCAGCCGTTTTAGTTCCCTTTGCAGCTGTCTGCCTTCCTGGTCCCAGCAATTACCAAATTCCGAATAAAGTGTGGCTTGAAGCAATAAATTACCTAAGCCCCTGCACGGATATTCCAGTTCCAGCCACTCGTGATTGGACCAGGCGCAAGCTGAAATTCGAGACTAAAACCCCGTCGACATGCGTCTTTCCAATCAACAACAACAGCCTGCAGACTAGTAGCTCATTCCGCCTCTGCGCTTCTCTGCTCTTTTCCTCATGCCATTGCAACACATCGCCTCGAGACGACGTCCTCCGCTTTAATCGCTGCGACCTCAGCCCGTCCGCGCCATCTCCATCGATTCAGAGCATCGCGACTCTTTTTTCGCGTTACCCACCCCGGAACCCGAACAACGAGCAGGCCATAGGCCATGGAGCAACTTTCACTGGAGATTGTCGCTGAGATAGTCTCGTATCTAGACTATGTTGACCAGGAGAATGTGTATGTCTCGTCTAGACAGTTTTTCCATGCCCGCGCCTTTACAATGTTCCTCGCCATAGAGGAGCGCACAAAGTGGCTGCAACGGCACCACAACGCACGGAGGATACCCCGGAATGAGCTACTCTCCCATAACGCCTTTTTGAGACTCGCCAATCGCACTTTTACGGCGACCCGGCCTTCCCAGGAGACGACGAAAGCCCTGGCGACGTATTATGCCAATGAACTAATCGCCGCATGGATGGTTCCGGTCAATGTTCACGGCTATGAGCTACGCTATAACGATTCACTTGAAGATCAAAGGTTATATCAGGAGCGATATCCGCTACTGGAGCGCCTGGGAACGATCCTTCGGTGGATCGGCGGAGGTAGACAGGTGGCCCAGGTTGTGCAAGAATGGCTGGACACGAAATGGGAGGAGATTAAGGAAGAAAACGAAGTCCTGGAATTCATAAATCCCGACTACGATTTACCCTCCACCAACATCATGTTACAACCGCATCAGACAAAGATACTCCGAGGACTCGAGTTTCTCGCCCTGTTTCCGATCATTTATTATGCTCCTCAGGATGCCGCCTCCGAGCAACCTGACAGCCGTATTAGCGCCAACGCATGGCAACATCCGGGGTTCCATCGACTGAAACTCTGGCTGAGTATCCCGGAAATGTGGAACATGGAAATCCGCCACCTCGAAATCCGACAATTCCTAGTTCCTCAGTGGCGTGTGTATCGACAAGTAGCACAGCGACCCATGCTTCAAGTGGTCCTTTTCCGGAGCGCAGAATTCGTCAGCTTCGCACAGCAAGTACTCAAGCACATCCGCACAATCGAAACTTCTGCTCCCTATATAAACCCCTATCGAGGGGCACGTTATTGGTATGAAGAAGGATTTGTTGCGTCGGCATTGCACTGGAATTTCTACCTGCTTAGTTTTCCGGGACAATACATCAGTCTCTTCGAGAAGATTTTCGTCGATATCATCCGTGGCTACATTCACATATTTGGAACAGACACGTTGTCATGGTTGGTTCTCAATATAGTGTTCTTTGTGAAGGACAAAGCTCCGGCCTTGCGGGAACTTATATCTCAAACGGTGATGAGCGAATTGCTCATATTTGGCTACGATTATTTGCACCCTCAGGCGAGGCATGCAGTCGTGGAACTCAGTCCGTATGGAACGCGTATGAGGGGTGTTACTCGGGATAAGAGAGCGGAGGATCAACCCCCGAGAGGGCCGGAGTTCTCATAGTTGTTTCGGGTTCTAAAAATACTATATTGGGCCCTGCCTGGATCAAGGGATCATGCACATGGATGTATCTAGGATGGAAGGACTGTGAGTTAATAAAATGGCCCAATGCACGCACCGCTTTAGCTTGCTTCGTGCAGATGATATTTGTTTCAAAGTCTATTTTTAAACGCCGAGGCAAACATGGCCCGAGCGTGGAAATTCTCCGATTTCAAGGAGGTTGTCCCTCCGATCCTTTGTGGGACAAGCGGTGTTCTTTGGAGCGAAGAGGCGATGGATCAAAGGCAGGGGTCCCTGATTTTATTAAGAAAAAATCTTATCGCAAGCGAATGACAAGATCATTTGGATGAGATTGCAGGGCCACGCTTTCAGTTTAATGAGCATCTTTGGGAGGGCAACGTGAAGGAAGCCTATTCCTGTATCGCCAATGGTATGGCGCGAAACTCTAATGCCAAGCAAGCATTTCGCTTAACGTGGGCAACGGCTTCTGCAACAACGGAGCTCTGGCGGACATTGACTAAGCGCACATTTAATGGTTCGTCGACGTCCGTGGCTCCAATGTGCGGACCCCTTTTAATCTCTGCGGCAAATTGGGGGCAGCCAATTATGGGCGGATAAGCCACGCTGCTGCCGCAGTGACCAACCAGCGGGTCTGCAGCAGCGGCGGTTGCCTATAATATATTAGGCTTCGTCTCCCGCGGCGGTCTTTGCAGGTCAATTCCACTCCGTCAACGCTGTCGAGGCTGTCAACGCTGTCGTGACTTGCGACATCTGCGTCCCTTTGCTCCGGCGCTTGTCTCTCCTTTAATCACGCTCTTTACGCACCCGATCTTTTATTTCTCTCGGTTTCGTTTCGTTCACTTGCACACATTGGGTCCCCCGTGACATTGCGCAGATCGCTCACACACATCAATTGCCTTGGACGATAATGCAGGATTATTAAACTTCATGAGAGTCGATCATGAACAGGAGAGATGTCCATTTCCCTGCGAAAACAGTACGGCGGAAACGGGCCTCACAATCTCACGGCCGAGATCTTGTCAACTCGCTAGATCGCAGATATCCGAAACATCGTCATCACGGGCATTGGATCAGACATACACACAGGCGCGATGTCGAAGCGCCCGCTGATACAGCCCAGACGACAGCAATTGCCACCTTGCCGACTGCAGAACTTGTTCTTCCCAAGGAGTTCACGACACTTGTCCCTCGAGGTGGCATCAATCCGGCGGACAATGCCGTTGCGGACGATGTCTTGGAAATCAGCACACCCTCGTCTTTATCCCTCCCGACGATCGCTGCAAACCTCACGTCCGCTTTACAAAACGCTACGGGATCCCTGCCCCCGGTAACGTTGGGAGCGACTGCCAGTTCGAACCTCACATCCCTCATCCCATCCCCCACGACAACTCTCACGGGCGGAACAACGGAAGCCGCCACTCCGCTCCCACTCCTGACGACAAATACCTTGTTGAGCCAAGTCGCCACCGGATCCAATGTCGGTGTTGTCACTGCTGCGTCGACACTAGGACAAGGCGGTACAAATATTTCCGCGACCGCGTTATCTGAGACGTTCTCTCAATCAACCAACTTTCCTTCCGTTACACCACTTCAGAACACCACTGCCTCGACTTCAGAGACGAATTCGGGACCGCCCCGGGAAGATATATTTGGAGGCTTCCCATTTCCATTTCCCACGACAGGGACATTGCCGACGGCGTTTCCTACATTTACACCGCCGCTCAATTTCACTGGAAGCGTCACTTTGCTGCCCACGCTCACTTCAACGATATCCGCAATCACAAGTGCGGTCGGTAATCTAACACAGACTTCGGCGATTGTAACGTCCGCTACAAATGTGGAAACCACCACGAGTGCTGAAACCGCTACCAATGTTGAAACCAGCTTGACATCGTCGGAGCCCCCGACGCTCACTCCTACGTCTCCTGGGCCCACAACAGAAACTTCAAGCCCACCGTCGACCGAGATATCCGCAACTCAGACACCATCTGAAGTGGCTTCATCTGTTACCCAGGAGACCAATCTGTCGGCCAGTACTCCCGAACCTACAATATCTGCCACGGGAGAATCCGCAACCGAACCCGCAACCAGCTCTTTCACCCCGACCGGATATCTGGGAGAAACGACGTCTGCGGGTGAAACGACACTCCCAACTGTCAACCCTTCAGAGATTATCAGCAACCTTCCTTCTAACCTTACAACACTTCCTTTCCCGTCTATCACTAGCATCCCAACCTTTTTCAACCTCTCATCAACTTCTTCATATCCAACCACCTCGAGTTTAAATCTTCTCAATGCAACGAGAAGTAGCACCACAACATCATTCACAAAATCGAATACTCCCACCAGCGCCGGGTTCACATGGGTCGGGTCTACAACAACAACAGGGAACTATTACCCCACCGTTGCCGGAGGACCTGGCACTACCGCTACCACCTCCGCGACTCCTTCGTCGACATCGACCTCGGCGGTAGTCCCGCTCGTGCCAGCGATAGTGGGCTCACTAGGAGGCGTGGCCCTCCTTGCTGCCCTTGGGGTTCTACTCCTTGCAGTGCGACGACGCCGTACACGGCCTACCTCGGAGCTTTTGGGATCAGAGGGCGAAGGACGATTCATGACGGAAGGCGATTTCACCGTATTAAGTGGACAGAGACTTGGGACCGGCGTTTCAGGGAGAACACCTGTTGTATACCGCGATGGAGAATCACCTACCTCAAGAACTACAGTGACTCCTCCCACGGCTGCGCGGACCCGCGCAGCAGGGATGAGTCGATTCATGGAAGATCTGTAATGATGAATATTAAAGTACATACATATTATTGTATATTCATGTAAACTAGCGGGCATATCAATCTAATTTTGGAGTTCACGGGTCACTAATAACTATGTTTGTTTGTTTCCTTTTTTGGGACTAATAATTTCCCCGGACCTAGTGGAAGTGCGCACGTCCCTTAATTTCCCGGACATTGTTTCAATTAAACTATAAAACGCTAGTGTTACTCACGCGGTGACAACAATGTTGAAACTATGGCTCCTTGCCTTCTCAAACCCCGAATCATACTCCTTCCTTCTCTCCGGATCTTTCAGCGTTTCATAGGCCTTAAAATTAATCATTTCGCTAAAATAATGGGGTACCGCGTGGACATCCTTGAGCATCAAACGAGATCGATCGGGATTGGATTCTTTATCTGAACTGTACTTTAAAAAGGATTCTTTGTACGCTCGGTAAATCTCGGCATCGCTTACCCGGCCGCGGTCCAGGCCAAGGATTCGGTAATAGTCTTTTCGTAGGGCGGCGTCGTTCTGGGCCATTAGTTCTGCTGCTTGTTGTTGGATTCGTTGTGCGCGCGCTAGATCCGGCACATGATACAGCGCGGACTCACAGTCTAGTTGTGCAGCAGCCAAGTATCCCAGCTATTATATTAGTTGATGCACATGAAGGGAGTACAGAGATTAGACAAGCCGCTCGATAACACAGGTACTTGGCTTTGGTCGGGGGATGCGCCAAATGCGTCTGAAGTGCCTCACTCAATACTCTGACAGCCTTATTCTTATCACCAAATCCGAAACTATCCACATCGGCAGTCACTTTGGCTTGAAACGCAACTGCTAGCTCCAGGTAGGTGACTGACTCCTTTGCATCTGGATCCATATTTGTAGCCGCCTAGGTTAGCTCGACAATAAGAGGGCTAATACCTCAAATAACTTTGCTGCCTCCAGATACGAGTCCCGGAACAACCGTGCTCTTCCTTTCCAAAGCAAGATTTCGGCATCGATTTGGTCCGGAGGTACACTGGCCAGCGCTTCTTCCGCACCCTTCAGATCATCCGTTTCGAACTTGCCCCGCACACGAATGAGAATCCATTCCCTCGGGAGAGGAACTCGTATTTTCATTTCTGCTACCGCGATAGCAATAACCGCGAATTCGGGATTGTAGCATGCTCCTTCTCCCAACGAGTCTTCGGCTTGGATGATAAGTGTGGCGAGGTCTCTTGCTGCGGTGACTTGTTGACTGCGTTCTAGTCGCCGGAGAGTGGACAGTGCCTTATGCGGTTCATGGGCCAGTGTTTGGATCCCTGCTAGGCGGAATAGGATTGTCTGCGAGGGAGGAAGAAGTTTTGACACCGAAGTTATATCTTTCAAGGCAGCATCTATAGTTAATCAAGTCACCCAGAGGAGTAGTACGATATTTTCCGACCATTACATATGCTGCAGACCGATTCCACAGGAGCAAGGGATCAGTAGGCCCGAATTCTACGTTAGACAAGCCACTCTTATGGTGTATACCTAATGCCCTGTTATATTCCAGTATGGCTTCCGCATACTTGCCCTGGTTGAACAGGTCGTTCCCGAGAACATTGAAATCTGTGAGCGCCGCCTGAGTAGGCAGCCCAGGCATTTCGTGAGGTCCAACAATAGACATTCCTCGCATACAATCTGTGATGTGTTCGAGCGCTTTTCGTTCAGTGAGCAAGAACGAGCCTGCGCGGCCACTCCAGACGGCTATGTGTGTGCTCCCTGCGGGTCGGGTCGAAGCAGATAATCAAAGCAACCTTGATGTCGTCCGTATTCAATGCGTAAGCGAGATACACCTTGCAAGTCTATCTCTCGGCGAACCTTGCAGGACGACTCTTGAGTAAGGGTATTGACGAGTGAAGCGAGAAGGCTGGTGTGATTGCAAGCATTTGCGGTCAGATGTTTGTAGTGATACTCGTCGCTTTTGAATGGCTGCTCAGAAAGGGGTCTGTGCCAGGGCCGACAACATGTCACATCCAATGGTACCGCCGCTCTTACGTCAGTAAGGCACAGGCGCGATAATCCCGGAAGTTTGGGTACATTTCTTTTCGACGATCTCCCGCTAAATTTGTTTTCGAGAAACTTTCTTGCGGCTCATATACAATGGCAGACGTTTTTGCACTGCTAAGAGCAGGCACTACTTTCGACAAGAAGCAGAAAAGCACTACTTCAGCTGCACAGAACGGAACCGCAATTTCTAAGGCCAAGCCGATCAATGAGTTACCTCCCGAGCTTGATTTCTTCGGGGAAGCGCCCAAAGTACAGAAACCTCAGGAACAAATCGCTCCGCCCACCGAACCCTCTAAAAAGCGAAAGGGACAATTCGAAGACATAGAAGAGATCGACTTGAAGCAAGTGCGAAAACGATTGCGTATCAATGTGACTGGAGATAATGTACCTGCGCCAATTACCTCTTTCGAAGACATTTCCGCACTCGGCGCACAGGAATACCTCCTCTCCAACATTGCGGAACTCGATTTCAGTACCCCCACACCAATACAAATGCAAACAATTCCAACTATTCTTGCGAAGAGAGATTTACTAGCTTGTTCTCCAACCGGTTCAGGAAAAACATTGGCTTACCTCATTCCATTATTAATGCGGCTGGATTCACATCGCTCCAAGGGATTCAGAGCTGTCATAATTGCTCCGACTCGAGAACTGGCGCAACAGGTACAGAATTATTGATAGATTGGATCTAATTTAAGATTGACAATGAGCTCAAGAAGCTGTCAAAGGGGCGAAACTTCAAGATTTGTCTCTTGACAAAGCAACGAGTAGAGAAATTCAAAGAAGATGTCGAAAAGCGTGAGAAATACGATATCCTGATATCAACGCCCATGCGCTTCGTCCACGGAGCAACTGAGAAATGTCTCAGCCTGAACAAGTATCTCCCCCCGAGAGCAGCTATCTGATTTCAGTGTGGAATATCTCGTTCTCGATGAAGCAGACAAACTCTTCGAGTTGGGATTACTTACCCAAACCGACGAAATCATTGCGGCTTGTTCCTCCAAGGACCTTCATAAGGCGCTCTTCTCGGCCACCATCCCCGCGGCAGTCGAAACCCTAGCGCGTTCCGTGATGCACGATCCTCTCCGCATAATTATAGGCCAAAAGTCTTTTCCCCAGTGTTCTGTTCTGACCATTAGGGACTCAGCAACAGAGACAGTGACCCAAGAACTCGTCTACGCAGGCAACGAATCCGGCAAATTATTCGCCTTGAGACAACTCCTCTCCTCCACCACATTTTCTCCCCCCTGTCTAATCTTCGTGCAAAGTATCCTACGCGCCAAAGCCCTGTTCTCGGAACTTTCCAACCTTCCCCTTAAAATCGGTGTTCTGCATTCCGATATGCCAAAACGTCAACGCGATGAGAATATCCAGAATTTCCGCGACGGGAAGGCCTGGATATTGATTTGTACCGACGTGCTGAGTCGCGGGATTGATG
>Ga0302325_10004237_pt1 | contig 33242 bp, 32 predicted proteins | sample Palsa_T0_2_FD_201948 | JGI IMG/M metagenome (GOLD analysis project Ga0302325, IMG submission 201948) | Peat permafrost microbial communities from Stordalen Mire near Abisko, Sweden - Palsa_T0_2 | ecosystem: Environmental > Terrestrial > Soil > Palsa > Peat permafrost | place: Sweden: Abisko... | reverse complement strand
CGTTGTATTAGTGCGCGGCGTGCTGGCCTGAGAGGCTGCAACCCGCTTTGTTGTTGGACGCTCGGCGGCACGACGGAAGCCGTGCCCTTCCCAAAACCACTCACCACTGGTCACCAACATGATCACCGACTGCCACATCCACATCGAACCGATCGAACTGATCAAGCCCCATGCGCTCGAGCTGATCAAGCGCAAGCGCGCCAATTTTGACGAGATCGCCGAATACTGCCGCTCGCCCAAGGCCTTCCTGAAATATCTGGATCGTTGCGGCGTTGACCGCGCCGCACTGATCAACTACGTTGCGCCGGAAGTGATTGGCTTTACGTCCGAGATCAATCAGTTCGTCGCCGACTACACCAGGCACGATCCCAAGCGCCTGATCTCCTGTGGCAGCCTGCATCCGCGACACACCACCAACATTATGGCGGATGTCGAGCACATCCTGCGCCTCGGCCTGCGCATGATCAAGATCCACCCACCGCATCAGTTGTTATTTCCCAACGATTACTTAAACGGAGTCAAGGAACTCGAAATCATCTATCGCGCTGCCGAGGCGAATGGAATTCCTGTCATGTTCCACACCGGAACGTCGATTTTCCCGGGCGCGCGCAACAAGTACGGCGACCCGATTTATGTTGACGATGTCGCCGTCGATTTTTCCAAACTCAAAATTCTGCTGGCGCACGGCGGCCGGCCGCTCTGGATGAACACCGCATTTTTTCTCATCCGGCGGCATGCCAATGTTCATCTCGACATCAGCGGGATACCGCCGAAGACGCTGCTGAAGTATTTTCCACGGCTGGACGAGATCGCGCACAAAACGCTGTTTGGCACCGACTGGCCGGGCCCGGGTGTTCCCGACGTCAAGCAGAATCTTGAGGAATTTAGGGCTCTGCCCATGAGCGAACAGATGCGCGAGCAGATTCTGAGCAAGACCGCGGCCTCGCTCTGGCCGGAGTAGCTATGGTCCGGCTCGGTTTACCGGTTGTCCTGAAACAGACCGATGGTGTTGCCCTCGGGGTCTGCGAACCACGCGAAGGTGCCGGTTGGAATTGCGAGTGGCCCGAACAGCACTTTTCCGCCGAGCGCAGTGACCTTTTCGAGGTAGGTCTTCACGTTGTCCACTTTGCCATAGAAAATCGTGTAATTGTGCGGTTCGTGCCCGAGGGCGGTAATGTGTCCGCCGACTTCGTCGCCAGTCGCGATGAAGGTCGCTGGGCCAGCCTCGTCCATCTTCCAGTCGAACAGTTGGCTGAAAAAGTCCTTCGTTCTCGCTCGGTCCCGACAGCCAATTTCAAAGTGGCAGATGGGGTTTGGCATGGCCGATCGTCATTCCTTTCGCTTGTTGAAGCACAAATACGCTACTTGCCGAGCGCGTTGGCGGTCGCTTTCGAGCCGCTCAGTTCATCCGCCAAGGCATCGGCGCCGTAGACTTTGCGCAACGCTTCGAGAATGCCGCGCGAATCGACATGGACGGCGCGCCCCTGGCGATCGTCATCGTAAAAGTCCCAAACCAGCGACTGAATATTTCCGTCGAAAACAATTCCCACCACTTCGCCCGCCTTGTTCACGGTGGGGCTGCCGGAGTTGCCGCCAATGATGTCCGCCGTGGAGACAAAATTCAGCGGTGTCTCGAGATTGAGTTTCGACTTCATCTTCAGCCAACTGTCGGCCAGATTATACGGAGGCTTGTCACCGTGCTCGTCAGCATGCTCGAAAGCGCCGGCAAAACTGGTGTAGTAAGGAATCTTCTTTCCGTTCTCTTCGTACCCTTTCACCGTGCCGTAACTGAGGCGGAGCGTAAAGCCCGCATCCGGAGGCTGGGTGAACCCCGTCTGTGCAAACCGCGCGCGGGCGATGGTCGCGCCATCGCGCCGCACGACCGCATCGACCTCGTCGTCATAGCGCTTGCGCACCGTCCGTGCCTCGGGATCGACACTGCGCCACAGCACGATCATTGGGTCGGTACTCGCATCGACCGCTGCCTTCCCGCCTCCGTAAAGTTGCTTGCGCAGTGCGACATCATCCAGCTTTGAACCCTCGATCAGCGTCCGGGCCGCCTCTTCGGGCGACTTGCCGCCGAGTGCAGCCTTCACAGCCGGGTCGTCAGCGCCGAGCGCTTCTCGCATCTGAGCCAGGGAAAGGGTTAATTTTGCGATCTCAAAATTCTTGTACATGGGAGCGCTGCTGAACAGCTCCTGCTCGAGCGAGGGCAGGGCTGAATCACGATACTCGCGCAGACGGTCTCCGTTCGGTTTCGTTTTTTCCTCCGCGACACGGACCAGATCGCGGGCGTTGAAAACCAGGTCGGAGTTGAATCCACGCATCCTTTCGAGGTACGTATAGGGGGAATAGATTGTCTGGTTCACCTGCATGGCGTTCGAAATCTGCCGCCAGGGGTCCGGCTCGCCCGAGTGCTTTTCCATGAAAGCCTTTTCCCGCGCCCGTTCCGAGGTCTCCATCTCCGATCCCAAGATCGCCTTCAGCCCTTCATAACGGCCCTGGATCGCTTTCTGTGAATTCTGTAATCCGAAGATTTCCCTCTGCGCAACGCGCGCGTTTTCCGCCGACTCGGCGCTGAATTTCTGCAGCATGGTGATCCGTTGTTTGTAGCTGGCGAGACGGGAAGGAAAGTCCACATTCTGCAGGAACTGTAATTCCGCCACCGTTTTCAGGCGGTCGGTGCCTCCCGGGTGGCCGGAAACAAAAACCAGATCGCCATCTTTGACTCCCGCTTTCGACCACTCCAGGTAATTGTCGAGATGGACCGGCTTGTCATTCTCGTAGACGCGGAAGAATGTAATGTCCAGGTCATAGCGCGGGTAGGTAAAGTTGTCGGGATCACCGCCGAAAAATGCTGCCGCAAACTCCGGCGCAAACACCAGTCGCACATCGGTGTACTTTTTGTATTTGTAGAGGTTGTAAACTTCGCCCGAGTAAAGTGTCACCACGTCGCAGCGGAGGCCGCTCGAAGTCGCACAATCCTTTTCGATGGCGCTCATGGCGGAGCGCTGCGCCTGGCCGGCGTCGGCGGTCGACAGGGTCGACGGGGCAGAGGCTTTCACCTTTGCGGTTACATCCTCGATGCCGACCAGGACGTTCAGCTCAAGGTCAGGACACTTGGCTTCCTCGGCCTGGGTCTTGGCATAGAAACCGGCCTTCATATAGTCAGCGCCCGAGGTGGCGAGTTTCTCGATGCAGTCGGCTCCCACGTGGTGGTTGGTAAAGGTCAGCCCGTCGGCCGAGACGAACGACCCCGAGCCACCATTGTTAAAGCGCACCGACGAGAGCCGCAGGTGGTCGAGCCATGTCTGCGTCGGCAGAAAGCCGTACTGCTTCTGGACGCGCTCGGCCGGGAACGCGTTGTATAACCACATCCCCTCGTCGCCGAACGCCAGGGGCGCCGCGAGGGCTACAGTAAGGATCAGGACGAAAATGAACAGTCTTGTCTTCATCAATTTCTCCGATTACGTTGCGGGAATTCCGGGGAAAGGCAAGGGTTTCCAGGGTCAAAGCAACAAACTATCATCTCACATGAGTTGTCCAAAAAGGATAGACGCGGGGCAACGGGATTTGTAACCGCCGAGTCGTTGTCTCGGGGTCGCTCGATCGGAGTCGATCGGAGTCCGCGCCTGGAAACTGCCGCTGGTTCGGCGTATAAAAGAGGGTTGCCCTGCGCTGTTTGCCGCTTTTGCGCAACCGGCATCCATCCCAGTAGCCAGTGAGGAACCATGTCCAGCGCCTCAATTCTGCACGCCCCCAAGGGGCTGGAAGGGGTTGTCGCTACCACTTCCGCCATCTGCTACATCGACGGCGAGCGGGGAGTGCTCGCCTATCGCGGATATGACATCCACGATCTGGCCGAGCACTCCAGCTTTGAGGAAGTCTGCCACCTGCTTTGGTTTGGACGTTTGCCCAAGTCCGATGAACTCCGAGCCTTGAAGCAGCGAATGGCAGAAGAGCGGAAGCTCGATCCGGCCATCATCCACGGACTGCAGCTGGCACCGAGGCACGCGCTGCCGATGGACGTGCTGCGGACACTGGTTTCAGCGCTGTCGTTTTACGATCCCGAATACAACCGCAACGATCACCAGGCGAACGTCAACAAAGCGATTCGCCTGACTTCCCAGATCGCCATGATCGTGGCCGATTACGATCGCCTTCGCAAAGGGAAACCGGTGGTCGAGCCGGATCGGACGCTTTCGCACGCGGCAAATTTCCTGCTCATGCTGAACGGCACCGCGCCTTCGGAGACTGCCGAACGCGCTCTCGACATCGCACTGGTTTTGCATGCGGACCATGAACTGAACGCTTCCACATTTGCCGCGCGGGTTACAGCTGCGACCCTTTCCGATATGCACTCGGCGGTGACCTCCGCCATCGGCGCGCTCAAGGGTCCGCTGCACGGCGGCGCCAACGAAGCGGTTTTCAAGATCCTCCAGGAGATCGACGCCCAGGGTGCTGACCCGGTCGAATCCATCCGGGGCATGCTGGCGCAGAAAAGGAAAATTCCTGGCTTCGGGCACCGCGTCTACCACACGGAGGATCCGCGCGCCACCCATCTGCGGCAGATGTCGCGCGACCTCGGCCATTCGAGCGGCGATCCCAAGTGGTTCGAATACTCGAAAAAGATCGAAGATTTCATAAAGACGGACAAGAAATTAAACGCCAATGTGGATTTCTATTCGGCTTCGACCTACCACACACTCGGCATCGATGTGGACCTGTTCACGCCGATTTTCGCCGTCTCGCGGGTCAGTGGATGGACGGCGCACGTTATCGAACAGCTCGACGATAACCGGCTGATCCGGCCGCGCGCCGACTACATCGGGCCGGAGTATCCGCAAACGTACGTGGCGCTCGAAAGCCGCTGAGGTTGGTGGTGGAACGCTCGGCGTGGCCGGCAAGACGCAGTCGCTCGATCGACACCTGAAGACACCTGAGACGGGCACGTCCCGTCGCCACCCGAGCACCCGCCTCGCCCATCAACACAACATCGGTACAATGGAAGCAGCATGATGCGGCGGATCTATCTCGATAACAACGCAACCACCCCGGTGCTCGCCGAGGTCATGGAGGCCATGCGGCCCTACTTCGGTGAGCATTTTGGCAATGCGTCTTCCATCCATCATCATGGACAGGAGACGCGGGCTGCCATCGAGCGAGCGCGTGAATTGGTGGCCGCACTGCTCGGGTGCCGCGCCTCCGAGGTCGTGTTTACCAGCGGCGGCACCGAAGCCGACAACCTTGCGGTTTTCGGGTTGGCGCGGGCGGGCGACCATGTCATCACTTCGACCGTTGAGCATCACGCCGTGCTTAATGCCTGCAAGCGTCTCGCCAAGCATCACGAAACGACCGGATGCGACGTCACCTACATTCCGGTCGACGGCCGCGGGCTGGTCGATCCGGCAGATGTGAAGCGCGCGATCCGGCCGAATACAAAGTTGATTACCATCATGTTCGCCAACAACGAGACGGGCGTCGTGCAACCGGTCGCGGAGATCGGGAAGATCGCCGGCGAAGCCGACGTGTACTTCCACACCGACGCCGTGCAAGCGGCCGGGAAGATTTCGATCGATGTCAATAAAATTGGGTGCGACCTGCTGGCCATTTCCGGCCACAAACTTCACGGGCCGCAAGGGGTGGGAGCGCTCTACGTTCGCAAGGGAACGCAGCTCGAGGCCATGCTCCATGGCGGAAGTCACGAGCGCTCCCGTCGCGCCGGGACGGAGAATGTCCCGGGCATTGTGGGTCTCGGCAAAGCGGCCGAATTGGCAGGCGCCGGCTTCGAGCGCGGCGACGATCGGAAGATGTCCGCTGCACGCGACCGTCTGGAAAGGGAACTGCTCGAAATCGAAGCCACAGGTTTGAACGGAGATGGCGCGCCCCGTGTGCCGAATACGACCAACATTTATTTCGATGGCATTGAGGGCGAGGCGCTGGTTATAGCGCTCGACTTGAAGGGCCTGGCAGTCTCGACGGGCGCGGCATGCTCGTCTGGGGCGATCGAACCCTCGCATGTGCTGACCGCGATGGGGTTGCGTCCCGATCGCGCGAAAGCCAGCATTCGCTTCAGTCTGGGGAAGCAAAATACTCCCGAGGACGTAAGTTTCGCACTATCGCTGATCCCCGAAACGGTCTCGCGGCTCCGGGAGATCTCGCCCATATACAATGGTCTGGCGAAGGCGCAAAAGTGAGACGAACGGGCGGCGCTGCACTTCGCTGTGGCTCCACTTGGTGCTGACCGTTCAACCAGCTTGCCGGGTATCGATCCAGCGATCGGATCGACCGCGTAATCGAAGGTTGTGAGCATTCAAGACACCATCGCCGTCGCCATGTCGGGAGGAGTCGACTCCTCAACCGTCGCCGCCATGCTGCGCGCCGAGGGCCACAACGTCGTCGGCCTGACCATGCAACTCTGGAACCAGCGCCGACTCGCCGGACACGAAGGCATGCCCGAATCCGTCCAGGGCCGCTGCTGTTCGATCGATGACGTTTACGATGCCCGGCGCGTTGCCGAGACGCTCGGCATCCCCTACTACGTGGTGAATCACGAGGAGCGTTTTGAGCGCGACGTGGTTCGCCCGTTTGTCGAGGAATATCTTGCCGGACGCACGCCAATCCCCTGCAGCCTCTGCAACAATCACTTGAAGTTTGACCAGCTTCTTGTCGTGGCACAGCAAATTGGTGCCGATCAGATCGCCACCGGACACTACGCCCAAGTCGGGTTTGACGAGTCGCTCGGCCGTTGGTTGCTGAAGCGTCCAGCCGACCGGTCGAAAGACCAGACTTATTTCTTATTCGGCCTCACACAGGAGCAATTGAGCCGTACTCGATTTCCACTTGGCGGCATGACCAAGCCCGAGGTTCGCGAACTGGCCCGCAAGCATAAGCTAGTGATCGCCGAGAAGCCCGACTCCCAGGAAATCTGTTTTGTCCCCGGCGGTGACTACAAGCGTTTTCTCGAAGCCTATCTCGCAGAACAGGGAGACAAAACGACAGAGATCTCAGGGGAAATGGTGACCACCGACGGCAAGGTGATCGGCGCGCACGCCGGCGTTCACAACTTCACGATAGGCCAGCGCAAGGGACTCGGCGTGGCCACCGGCTCGCCGCTCTACGTAATTCAAATCAAGAATGACACACGGCAGGTTGTCGTCGGCAAGGACGAAGAACTCTACTCGTGCACTCTCCGTGCCCGCCGGGTGAACCTGATTTCGACGGCCGAGCTGCGCGAACCCATGCGGGTGGCAGTGAAGATCCGTCACAAGCATCAACCCGCGCCAGCCCTGATTGAGGCCGGCGGGCCGGACGAAGTCCGCGTCACTTTCGATGAGCCCCAACGCGCGCTCACCCCCGGCCAGGCCGCCGTCTTCTACGACGGCGACACCGTCGTCGGCGGTGGCTGGATCGAAGGTTCCTCTCGGTAACTCCCCTCCACCGCGGCTGAATCGTTACCCGAATCGGTTACCCAGCAGTACCTTGGTCCCAATTTATGGCACCTTCGTGGGCTGGACCTGCCCTTAGAGTGCGGTTAGGGTTAGTGCACGACGGGACCTTCGTAGTCTCTCCCCAGACAAGGTCCGGCGTGGGGAGCGATTCTATGAAAATCTGGCACCTGTGTTATGCGGCATTGGGTATTGCGGTGGCGCGCTGGGTTTTTAAGCGTCAACCAATGCAGGTAACCGATCCGATTGCCCGTTTTCGTACCTCTGGCCTACTGTAAGTAGGGGTTCGCGATTCGTGCTAGACAATTGATCCTAGGGCATGGGAGCGCCCCGTTGCGCGTCGCTTCGATTCGAGCGCGCTCATGCCTTTTCACTCCCCGCTTTTGCACTCCTGTTTTCCCGTCCCCGGAAGTGCTAGCACTACCGTGTGCCTTCGGTAACTTCTTTTCCTCCACATCTCGCCTAAACTTTCTAGGTGGACTCGCTGAGCTTGCACGCGCCTCTCAGCGACCGAAATCATGCGATCCCCATTCCCCAGCTTTCGCTTGGTCGCGTCCGTCGTGCTGCTCGTCGCGCTGCTCGCGCCCTTGGCCGCTTCAGCCCAGGATGAGGCTCCGTCGCTTGGTGACCTGGCCCGCACCTTGCGCAAAAAAAAGGCGGAGCAACCACCCCAACCACCCGACGCCCCGCGCACTGTGCCAGCCAGCACCGTGATCGATAACGATAATCTGGCCCAGGTCACGGAGGACGCCAAGAACGCAAGGCCTATCAAAACGGACAAGACCGTGTTTTCGATCGACCCGGCCAGCAACACCGTCAAAGTATCGTCACCCGACGTAACCTGCAGTTTATCGTTCAACGCGCGGGCGAGTTCGCTGCTGATCAAGCCCGTTATGATTGAAGACCTGCCGCTCACCGAACTGGTCAAGATCGACGGTCCCGGCTCCATTCAGAATGAGAATCTGCAACTGCAGGTTTTTAACGGAACAGACTGGGACATTCGCGAAATTACGGTTGGCCTAACGCTCGAACGCAAGCCCGGAGAGGATGCCGAAATGGCGGCGCGCGCGCGTGTGATTCCGGCCGCGCAGGGGATTGCGCCCGCCTCCGTCACGGTTGAGAGGCATTCCGACGTAACCTTGCTCTACCACCTGAAGACCGAAGCCAAGCCCTTCAGCACCACCGAGTTTCGCGAAAATATCGGGATCACCCCCGGCGCCGACGAGGATTGGCGGTGGTCGATCGTAGAAGCCAAGGGTATCCGGCCTTCGCAAAAGTAGTCGCCGACAATTTCACCGCATTTTTCGCTTGACTCCTGGACGCAAATCTCTGAATATGTCGTTGCGCGACATGTCGCGGGAGGCCATAATGCAGTCCCTGCCGCTCACCGAACCGGTGATGCTGATCATGCTCAGCCTGGCCGCGCAGCCGCAACACGGGTACGCGATCCTGAAAGACGCGGAACAGATGAGCGCCGGGCGCGTCAAGCTTTCGACTGGCACGCTCTACGGCGCGCTGCGCCGCTTGCTCGACGACGGCTGGATCGAGCGCTTCGAGGAACACGAGCCCTCGCGCGGGCGCCAGGCTTATCGCCTGACGGCGGGGGGACGCCGCAATCTGCAAGCTGAGATAGACCGCATGAAGCACTTGACTCGCTTAGCAAGTCTGCGGGTGGCGCGCAAGGAAACCTGACCGATGCTTCGACTCTATCGGTGCCTGCTGTGGTTCTATCCGTCGCCCCACCGACGCGAGTACGGCAATGAGATGACAGAGGTATTTTGTGCAGCGCGGGCCGAGATAGAGAACAAGGGTGCCCTAACGCGGGGCCTGTTCTTGTTTCGCGAAATTCGAGGGCTGGTGGGCGGCGCGCTTGAAGAGCACGTCCGGTCGTTGGCCGGTTCTCATTCCTGGATACGATTGCCGACAAGGAGGTTCACGATGCATGCCGAATTCCGTTTTCCTAGAGCTACCCTAATCTTGATGGCCCTGATTTTGGCGGGGACGGTACTTGCCATCGAAAAGGCGCAGGCAATCTCAGCCTCACTGCCTCACATTAATCCGCCAGTCGGCCCGATTCAGCCGGAACGCCTAACCTTCCTGCGGCCCGTCCTGTTGATGTTCGCCGCGGCATACGCGACCGGGTTGATTGGTTGGGCGATTCTGTTTGCGCTAAAACGTTCCGGGATGCACCGCTTGTCTCAGGTGGAAGGGTCGCCAGGTCGGTAATGGATCGGGAGGGCTTGCTCGATCAGGAGCGCTGCCGAACGTTGTCTTGGACCGGACGGAATGGTAGTCTAACCTCGCTGAGCGGGAGTAGTTCAGCGGTAGAACGCCAGCTTCCCAAGCTGGATGTCGCCGGTTCGATCCCGGTCTCCCGCTCCATGTTTCACAATCACTCAGGAAAATCGGCCCGTGTACTGTGATCAGAATCGTGATCAATTGTGATCGGCGCGAAGGGCGAAGAGATGATCCTGGGCGACAGAGGGATCTGGCATGAATCGGGGCATGAGACTGGGGCGATTTCCAGCGAAACTGCCTGGCTTGATCGCTCCCGGCTCAGCGTCATGCGTGTCGCAACTTGTAACTACAGCGATAGCGGGCCGGGAGCAGCCACTCAAGGGATTTCGGGGACTTTGCAGCTCTTCAGCGCCATGATTGCGTAGGCGGTCCCCATGTTCGAGAGATAGTTTTTAAACTGATCGGAGTATGTGGATGGCGTAAACCAACGGCCCGAAGTGCGCTGGTGTGTCTCGATCCAAGCGATTGCATTTCGGATAGGAGGATCCCGGAGCCCGTAACCTGCCTCACATAGCGCCATGGTGGTTAGGCCGGTTGCATACCCGTCACTTGGTCCTTTCGGATCATTCGTCGCTCCATCGTGGCGGGGCCAGCGCCCCAGCGCAGGCAAAGTCCAGCCACCATCGGTGTTTTGCAGCTTCAGCAGCTCTTTCTCGATGCGCGCTTGCTCGTGAGCCGACAGCAATCCTGGTGTCCTGGCGGAGGCCCAAAGCAATACTGCTCGCTCATGAGCATTCTGCGGAATGTTGTTCCGAAGGAAAGATTGGAGCTTGACGAAGCCATCGTGTGCGACTGGCGTCTCATAGTAATGGCCTGGTGCATAACCTATTCCGAGTGCGACCAGTAGGGAGACGTAGTATTGGTCTCGTTCCAGGAATGGCAACATGCCGTTAAGTGAATATCGCCATGCGCCGTCGGGATCCTGCGTAGTCCACAAATAGTCGAACATTTTACGCACGTCTGGATCCAACTCGTGTCCGGCCCTCGCGTCATTGACGGCCAAGGCGCTCGCGGCAGCTGCGATCAAGAAATTAGCATTTTTCCCGGGCTTTTCTTGCTGCTTGCTGGCAAACACCTTGACGGTTGAACGGATTTCTTGCATCGCTGCAAAGTCGCCGCTGAGCAGTGGGCGCACCATAAGGTACGGGACGTTTGTGTGGCAGGTTGCACACTTGTTCTGCCGGGTCCATTGGAGCGACGCATCGTCAAGAAACGCGATGGCGCGCTGTTCATCGAAGTGGCTGAGGATCGGCTCCGTGCTTGTCGCTCGCGGTAATCCCTTGACCCACAGCCGCTCGTACGCTGCCCAATCGACGGGCGCGGTGTCATTCGGGAGAGGGCGGGAATCTTGAGCACAGCATGCACCCACCGACGTGAAAGCCATCGCGAGAATACACAGACATTTCCAAGCTGTCATAGTTACACACGGTGCTTGTTTCTTAACTACAGAGAGAAGATGCGTTTCTGCCACATAGCACGAGCGTCCCGTGCCTCGCCCATCCCACCTTCGCCAATAAACGAAATCATCTGATCATCTCGTACGACCCAGGCTGCTTGCCGGGAGATGAACATCACGCCTGGTCGACACTATCACAGTAGTGACCAGTCCGATGGTATTTGCGCCTGAATGTCCCAAGCCACCGCCCGTGGGGAAGTAGCCTAATTCAAGCGAAGATCCGTCAAACGGAAGGGTGGGCGACCGCAGAGTCTAGCGCGAAAAGACCACTCCGCGTGGAAGACCCGATCCCTTCCATCCGTGCGGCCAATTACGCGTCAATTCCTGCCGCCTAAGGTATTGGTTGGCGTTAGCCATCGAAGCGGCGGATAAGCTTTCCGCACTTGGCACAATGAGTGTCGGCATATTCCAACGGCCCCCCATAGGTACGCATTTCGAACTCAGAAGAGCCGCACTCGGGACACGATTTGTTCTGGTCTACATAGGTCCACAAGCTTTTGGCGGAAGGCGCGGTTTCTTGAAATCTCACCGGATCAGCCTGAGTAGCCTCGATCTCGAAACCGGCCATCCGTATCGCCCAGTCAAGCCTTTGCCCGGTCGCGTACAGACGCAAGTCGATCGCACGATGCCTCATCAGTTGCAGATCGGAAGCAAATTGTGTCAATTCATCGGGCTTCTTGGGCTCGCGCATCAGTCTGTCTCCACTGCGCCGACAACAAACGGAAGGATCTCTGAATAGGCTTTCCCTGAAAATGGAAATCCCGCAACACGGTCCCGATTTTATACGTTCTTGACAATGGCCGAAAAAGAAGCGGAGTGCTTCAGGAGTCGAACGCTCGGAGCGGACAAACTTGCACAGAGCCGTAGAAGTGTATGCTCCCAGGGCGTGGAATACCACGATCAGTACACTCCCACCCTTGGGTTTTGATTTTTCGTTGGGCGAAGGGTTGTCCGCAGCTTCCCAAAGCTGGACGGCGCGGGTTCAAGGCCGGTCTCCCGCCAGATCCTGTCTGAGTTTGATTCTGCGCGGGAATCAGCGTTTACTTGGCGGAGCTGCTCGACGATGACGAGGCCGACATGGAATGCAACTGGATCAGGCCGATTCCCAACCCCCCTACGGCGCCCGCGAGCAGCCCGAGCAAGATCAGCAAAGGCACGTTCTCCAGCACACTTTTCTTCCGATGACTCGGCATTCTGTGTTCTCCACTCAGGATTTTGTTGCTCGTTCAATTTTACCATTGGCGATTTCGTGACCCCATTACGGAGGTACCGTAACCGGTTTGCGGCGTCGGATTGCTCCCTGGAAACTCGGGAAAGCCCGCCTCGACGAGAACCCGCCCCTACACCTATGATAAAAAAGACCAAAAGGGAATCCATTTCGAGGTGCATTCATGACCGAACCAAGTTACGAAGAATTGAAAGCTCGCCTTGCCGATCTCGAAAAACAGGTAGAAACGAAAAAGAGAAGCGGCGCCATAGAGTTCCGTGTGAGCGAGAAGGGCGGTGTCAGCGTGTACGGGTTGGGCCGCTTTCCGGTAACGCTCTACTACGAACAGTGGACCAAGCTGCTCAACGCCGTCCCCGACCTTAAAGCCTTCATCGAAGAAAACAAGGGCAAACTGAAGCTGAAAGAAAGCTAGTTCGTCCGCGGAGCGATCTGTGTCCGCTCAAGACATTCTCAGCCGGCCCCAACCGCGTCCCGATGAGCGGGTCGCCTACGGCGCTGACGCGAATCAGTTTCTCGAAGTGCGTCTGCCGCGCGCGCAAGGGCCGCACTCTGTTCTGTTGAACATCCACGGGGGCTATTGGCGGGCGCAATACGACCTCGCGCATGCCGGACACCTGTGCGAAGCGCTGCGCACCGCCGGCGTCGCCGTCTTCAACGTCGAATACCGGCGCGTCGGCAATGCCGGTGGCGGATGGCCAGGAACGTTTGAGGACATCCGGTCGGCTTACCGGTTCGTTCAGCAGGAGCATTCCCGATTTCACCTGGACCTTGACAGTTTGGTGGTGATGGGGCATTCCGCAGGCGGGCAGCTTGCCCTGTGTTTGGCGGCGCATGAGACCACGGTTGGTCGGGCGATTTCGTTGGCCGGGGTGGTTGACTTACAGAAAGGCTACGCGTTGCATCTGAGCGGCGACGCGGTCGCGGAGTTTCTGGGGGGCAAGCCCAATGGCGTGCCCGATCACTACCGGGAAGCTGATCCGATGGAGCTCAGCATTCCACGCGCCCGGCAGTGGCTACTCCACGGTACCGATGATGGCATTGTGCCGCCCGAGTTCAGCCGCGACTACGTCACGCAAAAAAAGAAGGCGGGCGAGTCTGTCCAGTTGATAGAGATTCCGCGCGCTGACCATTTTGAGCTGATCGACCCCGCTTCCGAGGCCTTCAAACAAGTTACCAGTTCCGTGCTGACCGCTGTCGGGTCCAGGGCTTCCTAGATCCTGGGAATAACCTCGGGTCATTCGGACTTGTACGATTTCGGAGGCAGCAGAAATTGAAGCCCGAAATAGCCGACGAAATACGACTGATCCGAGCGGGTGGGTTCGAGGCTACGCCCGGCCATGAGCAGAACGATCACCGGCTTATGGATCTTGTAGCGAGCACCCACGCCGATCGTGGGTTGGTAGTGGGACGGATGGAAGGCCCCCTGGGAATAGAACTCCACGTCCATTTCGAACTTTGAAGTGAAATCATGACCGAGAACGAGGCCGGTGAGCCAGGCGTCCGGTCCTTTGTGGGTAAACTGATAGCCGATTTCGTAATCCACGCCGACCGGGCCAAATTTCTTGGAGAATTCGAAAGGCAGGAGGAAAGCTTGACTGGCCGGTGTGATGCCACGGCGGACCGCGTCGTTGGGGTTGTTGAGGAAAAGCTGGGGAAAGATCGAGACCGACAGGCCGGATTCTCCCGCGTCGTAGAAACGCCATTTGATGCCAAGATTGGATTGCCCCAGGCCAAACTTGGTCGCAGAAGAGGGATCCTGCACGCGTAACCAGGCATTTTCGTAGGTGAGCTGGATGCGATCGCCGACTCCGAAATTGAGGTCGACGTCGGGCGTGTGGGAGATCGACTGATTGCTATAGAAAAAGGGCATGTAGCCGAGATTGATTTCCCAATTGAGATTGCCGGGTGTGCCCGGATCATTGGTGTAGTAGGGCGGGCCGCCTTGCGCAAATGCGCAGGAAGCAGCAAAAAGAATCAAGGGGACGAGAATCACGCTCCGCCGCCTGGCAAGGAAGCCGCGGCTGACAGAGCACAGAGCGTAGCAAGCGATCAAGGATAGACTCCACCCGCATCAAATGTAATCAATGGCTCGACGCGCGATCCCAAGGAACCGATCCTACCTTACTGTGGCCTGCGTTTCAGCGGCTTGCCAATCGCGAGCAGGAAGATGGCACTTTTGTCTTTCGCGTGCGGCGAAAAAAAATTAATTACGTCGTCGTCGAAGAAGGTCAGCCCGGTCGAACCCAGGCGCTCGGCATACGCGGCCAAGTACATTTTGCCGCCGATTACACCGGCTTCCATCTGGATCGCCCGGTAGCCGCGATTCCCGTATCGCTCCAGGATGCGGTTCAGGTCGCCGAGAAAGAAGATGTCCACGCAGGCGTCCGCCGGCAGTTGCTGTTCCAGTCCGAGATGGTAAGCCTCGGCACGGAATTCCCCTTCCTTCAAAAGCTCCAGGGCGTTCTGCGCACGACCGAAGAAGTAAGCGCCCGGCTTGAGCCCCTGCACGGAATGCACGATCAGGTAAAGATCGTTGAGCTGCGCTCGACCAGGCTCGAGGAAGTCAGCGGCAAGACCTCGCGTGGCAGAGTCGAGAATGGTTGAGAGTTGCGCCAGCGAAATGGAAGCCGTCCGATCGAAGGTTCGGGTAGAGCCGCGGCGGAGGATCACCTGCTCGATCGTGTCCGTCGATTGTTCCGTTTCTGGCAGTCGCTCGAGTGGAACCTCCCGGTCGGAAGGAGCGCGCGCCGGAGAGGAAGATGCGAACGAGGTTTGCTTCCCGCGCCACCGAAGCACTTCCTCTACGGACGCAAGCGAAGACGCGTCGTGCATCTCAAGCATGGCGGGATACTCGACCTCACTCTGTGAAAGCGGAATCGTCTCCAGGCCAAGCAACGGAACTTCTCCTGTGTCTGGCAGCAAACTCTCCGCTGTGCGCCCGATCGGCACAAGGCACAAAGAGACCTCACGCCGGGTATCAAGATCGAGCAAACGGTTCACCTCGGCATCCACGAACCCGAGCACGATCTTGGCCGGCAGCCCCGAAGCCGCAGAAACGCCCAGCATATTCGCCAGCAGGGTGCCGTTATCCCACCCGAAATGACGATAGGTGCGCGCCTGGTACTTCCAGGCGTTGCGCCAGTAAGTTCCGGTGCAGATGATGGTCGCGGGCGCCTGAGCCAACGCCGATTCCATCGCCGTCGCCTGCGCCAGGTTCCGACGAAAATCGCCTTTTCGCAGAAGCCGCAGCGATACGTCGGCGGGATTGAAGTGATAAACGCCAGCCTCGAGGCCCTTGAGATCGCCCGTGACGACGTACAACTCGATCTCGTAGAGAGCTCCGGTGCAGGCGGCGGCGCGAAAGTAGAATTCTCCGCCCGCCGATGCGCGCTGTTTGGTAATTCCCGCCGAGAAATGGAGGATGCGCGCCAGATCCTGTAGGCCGGGCACGGAATCGGTCGCCGAGGCCGCCAGCCCTGAAATCGCGGAGAGCGCAGACACCCCTGTTTGCGGCACCTCCCGCGGCAGCGGGAGCGGCTCGATCATCGGGTAGATTTTGAAAGAAGCCGGCCGATTCTCCCAGTCCAGGAAGTGAGGATTGTTACGAATACTCCAGTAGGAGTGCTTCGTGCTGTCGTGATACTTCCAAGCTGCATGGATGTCGCGGTTGCTCATCGCTCTCGGTGGCTCATCGCTCACTACGTTCATCGCTTACTTCAATCGTCTACTTCGTAGACTAGCACCTGCACCACGCCCGCAGGCCCTAGCGACACAGTCAGTCTGCGACATCGAAGGTCTCAATCACTTTTCAATTACTATTGAGACCCATTACAGCACGGACCACTCTCGACAGCTTGGTGGCAGCCGGTCAGGATCGAGTGGCGCGGCGCACCGAAGGTGAGGAGGCGATACGGGCGAACACGATTTGCCAGTTGATGTTAGGCCACTGGGGCTGAATGTCCATTGGAGAGGGCACGCCTTCCTGTTCGAAAAGAAGCCCCCGCCCACGTACGGAGCAACGGGCGGCCTTCGCCTGCTGCTGATCTTTATCACGCTTGAAGGAATCATCGGTCCGCGGCTTTCGCTTCTCAACTGGCTCCGCTTACCGCTTCCACCGGTGTGGCTTCGTGTTCCCATCCAGCTGGGCGTTGCCCTACTGTTAGTGCGATTCGTCGCGCGCCTGAAGCTCTCCGAAATCGGCCTATACCGATGGCGTGAATGGAGTGCGGCCGAGAAGTCCTACTTTGTTCAGGTCTTGGTGATTGCGAACGTCATTTTTTCTGTGGTCTTCGCGGACCGATTGCTGGCAATCCTTGCCGAGCCGCATCTTTTGACGCGCGTGGGGACGGTTTTCTTCCCGTACCTCCTCTGGGGTTTCTACCAGGAGGTAGTGTACCGCGGCATTCTGCAAACCGCTCTCGTCCGCCGATGGGGTCCGTGGCGCGGGATTCTCGTGAGCAATTTGCTTTACACCTTTGGCCCGTTGCACTTTTACCACTTCTCGCATACGCACCCTGCTCTTCCGATGTTCGCCGGCATTTTCGCCATCGGATTGTTTTTCGGGGGGTTGTTCTGGAGATCAGGCAATTTGTGGATGGTCGCCATCTTTCACGGCATCGGCAACGCATACATCGAGGGCACTCAGGTGCGTTGAAGCTCAAACAGGCAGCGCTGAATTGCGGGAGAGAAGGGCAAGCGGACGTTTTCGAGATTCTTGCTTTGAACCGGCAACCGCACCCGGCCGCAAATTTTTAATCGAAAATCTTTAATCTTTAGAAAGATGGTGCGCCCGGAGAGAATCGAACTCCCAACCTCATGGTTCGTAGCCATGCACTCTATCCAATTGAGCTACGGGCGCATCGTGGTAGAAAAGTGTCCTCAAATTATAACGGAAACAGAATCGATTGCCCAACCGGATCGCCTGAACCCATTGTCGAAAACTCTTTTGCTGAGTTCGATTTGCGCTATCTGGTCCGCGCCAAAACCCCAGCGGGCAGTGAATTTCAGCAGCCTCGCCAAGGAGGGGAATTGTCAATTAGCGTAAAAGTTTCCGGCTGCACGCAAAACCTACCCGTCCGCGCGTTCTATCCACACATGTTGACAAGGCTTTAGAAGTGGCAGTCAACATGCTCCTCCTTGGAGTAGACGAAGTGGCGCGCAACGGGGCATTTGGGAAAATACTTCGGCCAGAGGTCTTTCCGAATGCCCCTTGCAAATCTTCCGTTTGACGCCGAGGTGCACTCCGTTCGTTTCCTGGTCCTCCCCCGAGAGTCCTCCTGGAAATGAGGGCTAGCTGGGAACCGGACGGAGTGCGCGGGTGGCCCCTTCAACGCTCACGCTAGTTCAAGCTGTTCCTGCACATCGATACCTGCCTCCCGCAGCAACTTCGCCACTGTGTCGCCCTTCAAGCGCGAAGCGTCGAACAGCACACGCACCGTCCGCTCTTTCTCGTTGAACCGGACACGCTGGATGCCATAAACCTCGCGCACACTGTCAATGGCCCGCAACTCAGCTTCTCCCGGCGGAGTCAGGTAGCGGTAGGCGGCTTCAAGGTAGGTCATTTTTCAGTCTCCCAAGGAAATGGTTCGAGAATTACTCTTTAAGTATCCAATAGAGTATCCATTAAGAGCTGGATTCCGCCAAGCGCCATCTCGTGAGGGAACGGGCGACCCGCCCTGTCCAAGCAAAGCTCGGCAGCGGTGTGTAGCCAAAGAAACTCTGCTTTGATATACAGTCTTCCAAACTAGACTATGGACCATCCCGACCCCGTCGACAACACCGCACCATCTTCCGCCAAGACGCCCGAGACCGATCCCGTCTGCGGGATGGATGTAAATCCGGAAACTGCTCGCTGCACAGCACTTCACAACGGAAAGGAATATCACTTCTGTTCCGCCGCTTGTCGGGCGAAGTTTCAGGCGAATCCCGACCACATTCTCTCGTCCCCGCCGAAACCGATGGTGGCGCCATTGGTGTCCCTGGGACCCGCTCAAAGCCCGGTCGTGCCAAACCTGAGTCGGTCGCTAGAGAGTACCGAGCGGCAGAGCGGGTCGGCAAAACAAACGCGGGCCTACATTTGTCCGATGTGCCCCGAGGTGCGCCAAATCGGGCCGGGCCCGTGTCCGAAATGTGGAATGGCGCTCGATCCCGAGACCCCCGTGTTCGCCGCCTCCAAGACCGAATACATCTGCCCGATGCATCCCGAAATCGTGCGCGCAGAGCCGGGGAGTTGTCCGATTTGCGGCATGGCGCTTGAGCCGCGCAACGTGACGGTCGAACAAGACAATACCGAACTGCTCGAGATGACACGACGATTCTGGATCAGTCTGACACTGACCGCACCAATGCTTGCGATTGCCATGGCCAGCATGTTGTGGCCGAACTCTTTCATGGGCGGCATCGACGTCGACCGAGGAGGCCAGATCGTAGTAACGCCGTGGATCTCGATTCTGCCGTGGCTACAACTGGTTCTCGCAACGCCGGTAGTTCTGTGGGGCGGATGGCCGTTCTTCGAGCGCGGGTGGGCTTCGCTAGTGAATCGCAGCACCAACATGTTTACCCTCATCGCGATGGGCACGGGCGTCGCGTACCTGTTCAGCGTGGTGGCGACGTTGTTCCCGCAGATTTTCCCGGCGTCGTTCCGCGGCACGACCCGCGGCATGGGCGACCGCCCCGACGTTTACTTTGAATCCGCCGCCGCGATCGTGACCCTGGTTTTGCTGGGACAGGTGCTCGAGCTCCGTGCCCGCAGCCGGACGTCAACAGCGATCCGCGCGCTGCTCGATCTAAGCCCGAAGATGGCGCGCGTGCTGAGCGAAGACGGTAGCGAAGACGAGCGCGACATTCCGCTCGATCAGGTAAAACCGGGAGATCGTCTGCGCGTACGTCCCGGAGAAAAGATTCCGGTCGATGGCGTTGTGCTCGATGGGTCGAGCGTCGTGGACGAATCCATGATCACGGGCGAATCCGTTCCCGTCGAGAAGACCGCTGGCGCACAGCTTGTAGGAGCAACCGTGAACGGCACCGGGTCGCTCGTCATGCGCGCCGAGCGCGTCGGCAGCGAAACCATGCTGGCGCAGATCGTCCAGATGGTCAGCCACGCGCAGCGCACGCGTGCCCCGATCCAGCGGATGGCGGACAAGGTAGCCGGCTGGTTTGTTCCGGCGGTAATCGCGATTGCGGTCGCGACCTTCGTGGTATGGGTAAGCTTCGGACCGGAACCGCGCTTCGCGCATGCCATCGTGAACGCCGTGGCCGTGCTGATCATTGCGTGTCCCTGTGCGCTCGGCCTGGCGACGCCGATGGCAATCATGGTTGGCACCGGACGCGCCGCGCAAGCCGGCGTGCTCATCAAAAATGCCGAGGCGCTGGAGACGCTCGAGAAGGTAGACACGATCGTTTTCGACAAGACCGGAACACTGACAGAAGGAAAGCCCAAAGTAGTGTCGATTTCACGCCACGGCCATCCGCCCGCCATTTCCGAAGATGAACTTCTGCAGCTGGCAGCGAGTCTCGAGCGCGCGAGCGAGCATCCCCTGGCCGCGGCGATTGTCTTGAAGGCGAATGAACGGAAGCTCAGTTTGAGCGAGCCCGCCAATTTTCAGTCGGCGCCGGGTCAGGGCGTCGGCGGCACCGTCGACGGGAAAAGCGTCGCGGTTGGGAATATGGCTCTGATGAAACATCTAGCAGCCGTCGGACCAGACGAACCGGTTTTGGTCTTTCAGCCCGGCGGATCCACCTCAGTTTTAGTCGCAGTCGACGGCCGTTTTGCTGGGTCGATCGCAATCGCGGATCCGGCGAAGCGATCTGCCTACCACGCGCTGCGCGAGCTACGAGCCCAGGGTCTCCGTCTGGTCATGCTCACGGGCGACAACCAGGCGATGGCCCAGGAACTTGCGCAGACCCTCGGTATCGACGACTTCAAGGCGGAAGTTCTGCCCGCGCAAAAAGCCGAGTTCGTGCAGAGTCTCCAGAGCGAAGGACACACAGTTGCCATGGCGGGCGACGGCATAAACGACGCGCCCGCGCTCGCGCAAGCAAACGTCGGGATTGCCATGGGGACCGGAACCGACATCGCCATCGAAACGAGCGGCATCACGGTCCTTAAAGGAAACCTTGAAGGAATTCTGCGCGCTCGCAAACTGAGCCAGGCAACGATGCGCAACATCCGGCAGAATTTATTCTTCGCGTTTGTCTATAACGCCATCGGTGTGCCGATCGCCGCGGGCGTGCTTTACCCACTATTCGGATTGCTGCTCAGCCCGATTCTGGCCGCGGCAGCCATGAGCTTCAGTTCGGTGTCTGTGATTACGAACTCGCTGCGGCTGCGGAACATAAAACTGTAGGGAGCTCTCCGGTGCACACCGGTGCCGGGCGGCAAGCCATTCCGACCCCACATTGCGGCGGTTTTCCCGAGACCCGACACCCGAGACCGGAGTCCTTGCTTCAGAGCTTGCTCAGATAGTCCGTGACTTCCGGGCTCGTCCAATCCACGGGGCCGATAAATTTGCGGCGAATGACTCCATTGCGGTCGATCACATAGCTTTCGGGCCAGCCCAACGTGCCGTAAAGCTTGGCCGCTTTCTGCGCTTCATCCCGCACGGTGACCATGTTGACGCTATAGTCCTTGAGGAACTTGTGATATTCCGCATCGTCCGCGTCAATACTGACGGCGAGCACCACGACACCCCGATCTCTGAAACGCGCCTGCATCCGAACCAGCGACGGAGTCTCGTCGACACACGGTGGGCACCACGTAGCCCAGAAATTCAGCACCACCACCTGCCCGCGAAACTGACTGAGCGTGACTTTGTGGTCGGAATCCTCGAGGGTGAAGTCCGGCGCATTCGAGCCGATGCGGGTGGGATGGCTCCCGCTGTAGCATCCGAGCAGGATCGAGAGCAATCCAATGGCTAGACAGGCCGCGCAAAAACCCGGCTTTCGATTCGGCCATCGCTTTTGCGATGCCGCGAGTAGAGGGTACTCAGACGCCGTTTTCGGGGCTAGACATGGAGAGCCGCCTTTTGCCGCGGCTTGCGGGAGCGTACCAGGAAGCGTTCGTCTCACAACGCTATAATAGCGAAAACCAATGGGTCCTTCACTCCCGCTCCCGCTGCGCAAGATTGTGAGCCCCCGGACCGCGATTCGCACCCCGGTTCCCATTTCTCGTTGCCCCGACGTGTCCATCATCGTTCCGGCCCGGAACGAAGAAGCCAACATCGGTGACTGCCTGGAGTCGCTCACCTCCCAAACCGGCGTGCATTTCGAAATCATTGTGGTCGACGACGGCTCGACCGACCGCACCTGCGAGATCGCACTGAGTTTTACTGGAGTAACGGTGATTTTCCCGAAGGCTCTTCCCAAGGATCTGACAGCACCTGTCGTCACCGGGAAGAACAATGCGCTGATTGCCGGCGCAAGAGACGCCGAAGCTAACTGGCTCCTATTCACCGACGCGGACACGGTGCACCGGCCGGGATCGCTGGCGCGCGCTTTAGCGGAAGCCAGGAGGGCGAGGGCAGATTTGTTGTCCTACTCGCCGGAGCAGGTGGTCGTCACCTTCGCTGAGCGGGCTGTGATGCCGGTAATCTTCGCGGAGCTGGCCACAGAGTATCCGCCCGAGAAAGTGCGCGAGCCGGATTCAGGAATCGTAGCTGCCAACGGTCAATATATTCTTGTCCGCCGGGAAGCCTACAACGCCGTTGGCGGGCACGCTGCGGTGGCGACCGACATACTGGAAGACGTTGCCTTGGCACGGCTGTTCCGTAATGCTGGCAAGCGCGTGTACTTCCGTTATGGCGGAGATGCCGTACGCACCCGCATGTACCGCAAGTGGGCTCAGCTTCGCGAAGGCTGGACGAAGAATCTGGCGCTCCTGTTTCCTCATCCCGGGCGATGGGCTCTCGAGAGTTTGTTTTGGTGGTTGGTGGCATGGTCGGCGCTGGTCATTGCCGTAGATGGCGTAGCCAGCCAGTACTTCGGTAGGATTGTTTTCGCCGCTCCCTGGCTGCTGCTCTATCGCAGAATTCGCAGCGCACGTTTCTCTACCGCGAACAACCTGATCGCGATGGCTTTCGGTCCGCCGATGTTCGCCTATTTGCTGCTGCTCTCAAAGCGCGCCCACGCGAAGGGGCGAGTCTTTTGGAAGGAACGAAGCTACAGAGTCGACGCTCGGAAAGGCGTGCCTGCCGAAGTGAAATCTCTAGATTTGATTCCAGGAATCGAGAGCCAAAAACTGAGAACTGGGAACTGAGAACCGAGAACTGATTCTATGGTCTATCTCACGCGCAAGGCGGAATTTTCCGCATCGCATTACTATCACAATCCTGAACTTAGCCCGGAAGAAAACCAACGCATCTTTGGAAAGTGCAATAATCCGAACGGACACGGGCACAACTACACCCTGGAAGTCACCGTGAAAGGCGCGGTCGACCCGAGGTCGGGATTCGTCGTCGATCTGAAGCGGTTGAAGGACGTCATGAGCAGGGAAGTGCTCGACGCCTTCGACCATCGCTTCCTGAACAAGGAAGTGCCCGAGTTCTTTACCAGGATTCCGACCACCGAGAATCTGGCCATCGCGATCTGGCAGCGGCTGGTGTCAAAACTCAACGGGGCGCAATTGCATCGCGTGCGCGTCTACGAAACACCCGACCTGTTTGTCGATTTCTACGGAGAAGCATGAAGGCGCATCTGACCCGCCGCTACATGTTTTCGGCGTCGCACCGCCTGCACAGCGACGAAATGTCGGAGGAAGAAAACCGTGCGATCTACGGCAAATGCAATAATCCCTACGGACACGGGCACAATTACGTGCTCGAAGTGACCGTCAGCGGCCCGGTCGAGGAGCGGACGGGTATGGTCAGCAATCTGGTCGACCTGGATGGTTTCGTGCGCCAACAGGTCGTCGAACGCTACGACCATCAGAATCTCAACCTGCTAGTGGAATTTGTCGAGAATGTTCCGACCACGGAAAATCTATGCATCGCGATCTACGATATTGTGAAGCGCGGCTTCCGCAAGGCTCATCTAGAGAAGGTACGGATTGAAGAGACGATGATGAATTCGTTCGAATATTGTGGAGAACACGGTCGCTAGTCGCGCTCCACTGCTCAATCAGGGTTGCCGACGACGAACGATCAGCATGCTATGAAATCGACCACGGTACCAGCCCCCCTCGCAAGCGCCACCTACGAAGAACTGGTGCGCGAAATGATTGTCCGCCTTGGGGAAGATCCGGATCGCGAGGGCCTTTTACGCACCCCCGAGCGGGTCGAGAAAGCCATGCAGTTTCTCGTCAAGGGCTACAAGGAAGACCCTGCAGTGCTGTTGAGCGACGCACTGTTCACGGTCAGCTATGACGAAATGGTCATCGTGAAAGATGTCGAAATGTTCAGCCTGTGCGAGCACCATCTGTTGCCATTTTTCGGCAAGGTGCACGTGGCCTATATCCCCAACGGGAAAGTAATCGGCTTGAGCAAAATACCCCGCCTCATCGACGCGTTTTCACGCCGCTTGCAAATCCAGGAACGGCTGACCACACAAATTGCGGAGGCGATCCAGAACGCCATCGAACCGCAGGGCGTCGGCGTGGTCGTCGAGGCGCGGCATCTGTGCATGATGATGCGTGGCGTCGAGAAACAGCATTCCTCGGCTGTAACATCGTCGATGCTCGGCAGCTTCCGCAGCGAAGAGGAAACACGCACCGAATTCCTGTCGCTGATCCGCCAAAGAACGAACGGCGTGTGAGGGTCGAGTTCGTGTGGGAAGGGGGCTCTGTCCGGTTTCCTTGTTTCATTGCCGGCACCGCATGTCAAAACACAATCCCAAGCGGCGCGCACCCACCCTGGCCGGCCGCCTAGCCCTGGTCACCGGCGCCAACCGCGGCATCGGTCTCGCCATCGCCCAGGCGCTCGCGCGTGAGGGATGCGATCTGATTATCACCGGCCGCGACGTGCGCGCCTTGGCCAGGGCTCGCACCCAACTGGCGGAACTCGGAGTTCAGGTCCTGGCACAGTCCTGCGACGTCCGCACTCCCGACTCGGTCGACGACCTGTTCGCGCTTGTTCGCGGATTGCACCGGCCTTTCGATATCCTCATCAACAACGCCGGCATCGGACATCCCAATCGCGCCGTCGGCGATTTGCCTTATCCCACCTGGATGGAAGTTATTGACACCAACCTCAATGGCCTGTTCCTCATCACGCAGGCGGCGCTTGCCGTGATGAAGCGCGGAAGCACGATCGTGAACAATCTGTCGATTTCGGCCGAGCGCGTCTTTCCCGGATCGGCAGCCTACAACGCGTCGAAGCACGGCGCTCTTGGCTTCACCGACACCTTGCGCGAGGAGTTGAGGCCAAAGGGAATTCGCGTCATCGCCCTCCTTCCGGGCGCAACCGATACCGCGCTCTGGAACACATTGTGGCCAAAAGCGCCCAGGCGCAAAATGATGTCCGCCGGCACCGTCGCCCGCACGGTCGTCGATGCACTACTGCTGCCCGACAATACGACTGTAGAAAAAATCGTGGTGATGCCCTCGACCGGCGTTTTATAGGACAAGGCAGGAAAATGGCGACGAGGGTACTTGCTTCGGCATCTAATGTTCAGTGGGCTTTGGCGACGAGCGACCTGCGAGCTGCGACGGGCTTACGACGAGCGTGCGAGAACAAACCATGTCATTCCTCGATTACTTCAAATCCCTGAACGCCGAGCACCGCATGGCCTGGACTGTAGCCATCGCCGCCGACGTCCTCCAGATCGTGGCCTTTCCGCTGTTCGCCGAAGGAGGCATATCTCCCGCCGACTCGATCCTCGATCTCATCGTCGCTTACATGATGATTCGTTTACTGGGGTGGCATTGGGCCTTTTTGCCGACGGCAGCGGCGAAATTGATTCCCGCCGCAGATCTTTTCCCTACCTGGACTGCAGCCGTATGGTTCGTCACCCGCCAGAGAGTGCATGCCGGGGAGCAAGAGGTCTTGCCTCCGGGCCCTGCGCCCGAGCCGCGTCCCTGACGACGGTTCTGTTCGGATTTCGTAACAAGAATCTCGTGCCCCACTGAGCGCAACGGGGTGCATATACCATGCGCGACGGGTGCGGCGACCCCTCGGGACGGAAAGTCATCGGGTCAGGGTCCTATGTCCCAGGACTTTCTGCCTGTCGGTAACCAATCCGACCCGCACCCATTTTCTATCATCCCCGCCGATTGTTTCCGTTCCTGGGGTAGCCGAGTGTTGGAGCTGACGTCGGTCAAAGGTGAGAGGGCCTACCACGTCCCGTACCGGTATCGCTGTGGCCGTTCGCGGAATACGTTGATCATGAGTACGCCGGCGACAAAGCCTCCAATATGCGCCCAGAAAGCGATCCCGCCTGAAGTCTGACTGGTTTCGGTGATGGCCGTCGAAGCGCCGCTCAGGAAATTCACCAGGAACCAGTAGCCAAGCATCAGCCACGCCGGAACGTGAAATAGGAAGATCGGAGGAAACCAAACCAGCACTCGCGCCCGCGGATACAGAATGAAATACGCGCCCATCACTCCTGCAATCGCGCCGCTCGCACCCACACTGGGCACGCGCGAAGCTTGGTTCAGCAGAATGTGGGTGGCGCCGGCTGCCAGCCCGCTGAGCAGGTAAAACACCAGATAGGTGAAGTGTCCGAGGTAATCTTCGACGTTGTCGCCGAAGATCCAGAGGAAGAGCATATTCCCGGCCACGTGCAGGAATGAAGCGTGCAGAAACATCGCGGTAAACAACGGCAGAAGAGCCGTGGCCAGGCTGTCGTAGGAGTGCCCGGTCAGAACGGCCAGCGTGTGGCGAGGAACGACGCCAAACTCCATCATGAACGAATTCAGCGCCCGATGGCTCTGCATCCCGACCGAGAGCTCCCACAGAAACACGACCACGTTGAGGACGATCAAGAAATAATTGACGAACGGCGTCGAGAAGGTGGGCTGATCGTCACGGAGAGGAATCATAGGGAATTGGTAATTGTGTAATCTGTAATTGGGTAATTTGAGAGCGCCCTATGGAGACCATTCACGGCAGCCGTCCGCAAGTGCCCAATTACAAATTACCAAATTACAAAATTCCATGAACGGTGTCGTAGTCATCGATAAACCGTCCGGCCTGACATCCCACGACGTGGTCAATCGCGTTCGACGGATTCTCGGCCAGCGCGCGGTCGGTCATCTCGGAACCCTGGACCCGTCGGCCACCGGAGTCTTGCCGATCGTTCTCGGCAACCTGACGCGCCTGGCGCAGTTCTACTCCCATTCCGAGAAGACCTACGAAGGCGAGATTCGCTTCGGCTTCGCTACCGACACCTACGACGCCGATGGCGAGCCCCTAACGCCGCCCGAGGAGGTTCACCTCGACTGCGACCAGGTGCGCGCGGCAGCTGCGCAATTTCAGGGTGTCATCGAGCAGATGCCGCCGCCTTTTTCCGCCAAGAAAATAGCCGGTGTCCCGGCCTACAAACTCGCCCGCAAAAAGCAGCAAGTCGAACTCAGGCCAGTACAAGTAGAGATTAAGGAATTCGAAATTCTGGACACGACCGCCGATCGAGCCACCTTTCGTGCCCGCGTTGCCTCGGGCACCTACATCCGTTCGGTAGCGCACGCGATGGGCCAGAAGCTAGGTTGCGGCGCACATCTCGCCAGCCTGCGACGCACCGCCGCCGCCGAGTTCGCAATCGAAGATGCTCATACGCTCGAAGCGTTAGAAACCGCGAGGCGGCAGGGAATCGCCGAGTCGTTGTTTGTCCACCCCCGGAAGTTGGTGCCGCAGTTGCCAAGCGTCACCGCCAATGAAGAAAGTGCCGCCCTCATCCGTGGCGGTCGGGCCGTGAATCTGCCGGAAATGTCGCGTGCTCCACAAGTAAAGGTCTTCTACGGCCAGCGCGACCTGATCGCGATCGCAACCCGAATTGCGGGGACGCTTTTCCACCCTCGGATCGTGTTTGCGGGGGCGGTCGAGCAACTCAAACAGACTGACTAAGGCTCGGCTACGGCTGGTCTCGGGGGCACACTCGTAAGAAACGACTCCGCCGTTTTCTCGGCCTCCGCAGGATTTTTCACGCGCTCGGAAATCGCCCTAGCCTCGTCGAAGCGCCCCTCCTGCTGCAAAGCGCGCGCCAGCAGCCAGTGCGTAACATCGGTCGGATGCACTGCCACGGCACGTGAATACTGGCGAATGGCCTCCGCCAGGTCGCCATTGCCATTTTCCTGGGCGAGCAAGCCGAGTCCGACCATCGCCCTGCTGCGATTGGGCGCCAACTCGACCGCGGTTTCGAAACACTCCTTCGCTTTGCTTGGCTGCCCCATCTGGCGATAATCGAATCCCATACTGCTATAGGCCGCCGCGCGTACATCGACGTCGGCGGTTCGCCGAACCACCATCTCGTATCGCTCAATGGCGGCTGAGAAATTTCCGCGGCTTTCCTCGTAGGCGCCAACGTTCAGGTTGGCCAGCAGATTGTCGGGACGAATGGCGACCGCGGCTCGGAAATGGACCGCGGCCTCTTCGATCCTGCCATGCTGAAACAGGAAATCTCCCAGATTGTTCTCCGCGATGTAATTGTCCTGAGTCAGCGCCAATGTCCGCAGCCAGAATGTCGGGATATCATGCCAGGTCTCAACCTGACGGTAGGTGAGCGTCCCCAGCGCCAGCAGGTAGCAAACCGCTGGCATGGCAAGCCACATCGCCCGAATCTTCTGAGCCTTGGCCCAGTCGGCCACCAGCCACGTCACCATCAGAAACAGCCCAATGAACGGGAGGTACGCGAAACGATCTGCCAGTGCCTGCGGGCCAACCTGTACCAGCCCGATCATCGGTACCATGCCGCCGAGGAACCAGAACCATCCGACGACCAGATACCGTCGATCGCGCGCGCGGGGAAACGAAGCGGCACGGATGTAGTCCTTCACAACCACAGCCGTAATTAGCAGCAGCAAGAGCACGGCTCCGCCCATTTGCCAGACAGGATAGAGCCGGGTGGGGTGCGGATACAACGCCACTAGCTTGGAGGGCCAGAGCGCCATCCCAAGGTAGCGCACATAGGAGATCACAGCCGTCTCCAGCCTCAGGCCCAGACTGTAGCGGGAAAAAGTCTGGACAGCGCCGCCGGCCTTTTCCGCCTTCATCGTTACCACCGCGCTTGCTGCGGAGAGCAGCAGGAGTGGCACTTTCTCGAGTACCAGCCATACGTTCGTAGGCCATCCATTGGTCGATCGATCGCCCCATGGTCGGGGTGAGGCTCCGGCCTGGGTGTCCGAATCCGCTGGAGCAGAAATCCGGCAAAGCGGCCAGTAGTCCCACAACAAAAGCAGAAAGGGAAACGTAATGACTTGAGACTTGCTCAGGAGTCCAAGCGCAAAGAGAAAAAACACCGCCGCATAGCGGAGAACCGCAGGCCTCCTCGTGTACCAAACATAGGCGTGGAATGCGAGCAAGAAGAACAGCATGCTCAATACGTTCTTCCGCTCGGCCGCCCAAGCCACCGACTCGACGTTGATGGGATGAAGCGCAAACAGCGCGGCGACCATCAGGCTGCGCCAGCGGAATCCGGTGACGCCCTGGAGAAGCAAGAACAGCAGGACAACGTTGGCGGCATGAAGCAGGACGCTCAGGTAGTGGTGGCCCAAAGGATTAAGGCCAAAAAGTTGGCAGTCGAGTGCATGAGAAAGCCACGACAGGGGGGCCCAGTTCGCCTCATCGTACGCGGTGAAGGCCCATTTCACGGTCGCCCAGGTCAGCCCCGCCTGCACGTGAGGATTGTCGGTGATGTAGCGATCGTCGTCATAGTTGAGGAACCCGTTATGAGTCACCGGGTTGTAGGAAACCAATACAGCGATGGTCAGCACCAGGCAACACAGCAGAGTTCGTCCGTCCGTCGACTGAAAGAGCCAAGACCGGGTTGATACTTCCGGACTTTCGAGAGGTTTCAGCGCCGGAGCAGGGGAGGAGGAACTCATGGACTCTCGTATTCTAAAATCCGACGCCAACCCCTCGGCGAAAGATCTGCGAACCGGTGTTCCCACGGTAATCGAGAAGCAGTTCGCCAATGTCCGATAAGAGGTATTATGTTAAACGCACTAACACAACACCGATGTCGTCTCGGAACTTCTGCAATATCGCCAGCTTTTCTGGAGTAGCTTCCACGATTTCCGATTTGGCCTGAAACACCTGCCGCCCCTCCCTTTCCGTGAGCACGCCCATCACCTCGCCCATGCGCCATCCCGGAGTGCCTAGGATTTGCAGGCCATCCACGCCCGGGACCAGCAGCGCGACACAGCCGTCGCGCACCACGCCAATGCACTTCGGATAGCGCTCAAATGTCTGAAGTTCGAACCCCGCAAGATAAAGACGCTGGAGCTGTTCGGCGGAATCAGGCATCGTTGAACTTTTGTGATCGCGTAATCCGTGATCTTGCAGTGAAAGGCCCGGCGGTAGGCCTTTTACACCGACCCGAGAGCCCGCCGTTTCGTATCAGCGTATCGCTTCAGCAATACCCGCGCGTCCACCGGAGGCGGATGCCCCTTAGGACAGCGCCTCGTCACCGCGCTTCGGCGCGGATGACTTCGAGCGCGTTTCCCTCCCCCAGATTCAGGAAAGTGAAAACTCCGTCGTTCGCCGAGAAACAGGCAAACGATGGCCCCAGACCACCCGCGTCGGCATAGCTGGCGATTCTACGTCCCGTCTGTCCATCCGCGACGACCACCGTTTGCCTTTGCTTGTTCTCATTCCAGAACGAAAGCGCCATCTGATTTCCGGAAACATGAAACCCGCTCGGTAACGCGTCCTCGAGCACCGAAGCAACTTTGATCGTTTTCATAATCTTGCCGCTCGACGCGATCACATAGACCAGCGCCGGCGAGGAAAAACGCATGACGTAGAGGTACCCGTCGCTTCCGACTTCGGCCTCGGCCAGATCGAGGGTGGGCGACGGCTTCTCGGCTCCGGCCCTGTTCGCTTTTCCCGGTTGTGCTTTCGCGGATTCCTGCAGCTCCTGAAACGAAAGCTCGGCCAGTTCCCTTCCGTCGGCGGAAAACACCGCCGTGAAGTTGCGACCGCGATCGCTTTTGTTCTGCAGGTCGCGCTTCATGCCCGAAACCAGGAAATTTCCTTCGGCGAATGCCGCGAATGTGTATGCCTCGAATTCAGCATCCAAAAGGGTCGACGATGACGGTGATCCGTCGGCAGAATACTGCAGCACGTAGATGCGCGGCTTTAAGACTCCACTCTGGGCAAGTTGATACATGCCGCCGTCAGACGCCGGCGAGAAACCGTAGGCGCGGTCGAGTCCCAGTTGAGTAAATGCAGCCGGGTCAAACAGCGCGCTGCGCTTGCCATCCGGATCGATCTTCACCACCGGTCCGAGCCGCGGCCGGTCCCTCGCATATTTCGGAATGTAGAGACTGCCATCGGCATCACACTTGGAGTGGCCAAGGAAAGCTCCACCCATCTCCGACGCCACGTTCATGGTGGAGGAGACGCGCAGCGCGATCGTCGATCCTGCAACAACTGCTCCGGGAACCGGATTCTTGGCGGGGGGATCGGATGTTCCAGAACTGGTCTGCGCAACCGACAACCCGGAAAACAGTCCAGCGAAGGCGAGCAGCACAACCCCTGCAACAAAGAACAATCTCATCGTGCTCCTGAATCTTCCGCCAACCCCGGATCAAACACTGAGCGCCGAGAGCCGCCTACATCTTGTACTTGCCGAGGTCATCGTCCCCCAGATCCTCCAGCCACTTGCGGAGTTCCTCGCTGTTCACGGCGGGCACGGGATTGCTGGCGGACTGCTTGGAGTTCTTCAGCACTTCGTCCTCAACGAAAATCGGGCAATCCACGCGCAAGGCGAGCGCCAGCGCGTCCGACGGGCGCGAGTCGATGCTCACCACGTGGCCTTCCCTCTCCAGCCAGATCACGGCGTAGAAGGTATCATCCTTCAGTTCCGTGACCACCACCTTATGGACCAGCGCGTCGAGCCCGCTGAGCACATTCTTGATCAGGTCGTGCGTCATGGGCCGGGGCATGCTGACCTTTTCAATTTCGATCGCAATGGCATTGGCCTCGTAAACGCCCACCCAAATGGGAAGCACCGTGTCGCTCCCCACGTCTTTCAGCAGCACAATCGGCATGTTCGAAACCGGATCCATGATCAGCCCGCGAATTTTCATTTCAACTTCCATAAGACCCTCAAAAAAACGGTGGTCGGTTACGAGTTGCAAGCTGCCAGCGGCCGAAAAGCTCAACCTCACAAAATCCAGCCCTGGAGAAGCGACCAAGCTTACCCGGGCGCTTCAGCGCTGGCAAAACCAACCATTCAAGTCCCCACTCCCGATCTACCTTCGGAGAGGATCAGTGTTGTCCGACGGCCATCTCTCCCACCAGGCTATTCGGAAAACTCCCCGTAACCCGAACATCAACGTAGCTTCCAGTCGCGAGCTCCACGCCCGCCGGGACGGTAAAGTTCATCACCTTAATCTGCGAAGTCCGTCCAACCCACTGTCCCCGGGCCGGATTCTTCCCTTCCACCATGACCTCAAGCACCTGCCCAACATGCCGCTGATTGCGACCAGCCCCAATCTGCTTTTGCCGGTCATTTAAAACCGCCAACCGTCGGGCTTTCTCAGCGTCAGGGATCACGTCCTCCATTTGCAAAGCGGGAGTGTTCGGCCGAGCAGAATACTTGAAAGTAAAAATGCTGTCATACCCGACGACATCCATCAACGAAAGCGTCTCTTCAAATTCAGCTTCCGTCTCGCCCGGAAACCCGACAATCAGATCGCTGGTAAGAGATATATCGCGCCGAGCCCCCTGAATCCATGAGATGCGCTCCAGATACTCGTCGCGAGTGTAGAGCCGCGACATGGCATCGAGAACGCGAGTCGATCCGCTCTGGACGGGCAAATGGACGTGGTCGCAAAGCGCCGGCACAGCGTCGATTACATCGACAATATCGCGCCCGAAATCCCGTGGATGAGAAGTAGTAAAGCGCACTCGCCGAATCCCCGAGACCGAAGCCACAGCCGCCAACAGCTCAGCAAAGCTTTTACAGCCAGACGGATCCCGATAAGAGTTAACGTTTTGCCCGAGCAGCTGAATCTCCGTATATCCCAGATCAGCCAAAACCCGAGCCTCGTCCAGCACCGAAGCAGAAGTCCGCGAGCGCTCCTTGCCGCGAGTAAAAGGCACCACGCAATAAGCGCAGAACTTGTCGCACCCTTCAATAATCGTGATGTATCCGCGATGCGGATTCGTGCGAGCCGTAAACTCCGTCTCAAAGCACTCATCCGTCATCCGATCGTCCAGCCCCGTGACCCGCGGAGCCCCAGCCTCCAACTGCACCAGCATCGAAGGCAAATTCCGATAAGAAGCCGACCCGCACACCAAGGAAACATACGGAGCGCGCTCAAAAATCTTTTCCCCCTCCTGCTGCGCCACGCACCCCAGGACGCCAAACTGTTTCCCCTGCGCCCGATACTTCTTATAATCCGCCAGCCGGTTAAATACCTTCTGCTCCGCCTTGTCGCGAATCGAGCAGGTGTTATAGAGCACCAGTCCAGCCTCTTCGACCGTTGAAACCTGCCGATACCCCTGCGACAAGAGCGTCCCCACGACTTTTTCGGAATCGTGAGCATTCATCTGGCAGCCAAAGGTTTCGAGGTAAAACGTCTTAGTGGCGGACTCCGACATGGAGTCAGTATAAACCAGGGTTAGAGGCAACGTGCCCAATACTCCGGTCGCTGCTGCGTGGGCAACGGCCCAGATGGTGACTACAGATTCTTGTTCGGAATAGACCCCGAGCATCCTCC
>Ga0302325_10004236_pt1 | contig 33245 bp, 28 predicted proteins | sample Palsa_T0_2_FD_201948 | JGI IMG/M metagenome (GOLD analysis project Ga0302325, IMG submission 201948) | Peat permafrost microbial communities from Stordalen Mire near Abisko, Sweden - Palsa_T0_2 | ecosystem: Environmental > Terrestrial > Soil > Palsa > Peat permafrost | place: Sweden: Abisko... | reverse complement strand
CGCCGGTTAAAGTGGTACGCGAGCTGGGTTCAGAACGTCGCGAGACAGTTCGGTCCTTATCCGCTGTGGGCGCAGGAAGAGTGAGGGGTTCAGACCTTAGTACGAGAGGACCGGGTCTGACGAACCTCTGGTGTTCCAGTTGTCGTGTCAACGGCAGTGCTGGGTAGCTATGTTCGGAAAGGATAAGCGCTGAAAGCATCTAAGCGCCAAGCCTCTCCCAAGATGACTCTTCCCCGAAGGATCGTGGCAGACCACCACGTTGATAGGCTTCCGGTGTAAGCACAGTAATGTGTTCAGCTGAGAAGTACTAATAATCCGTTCGGCTTGGTCATTTCCTCCTCCTCAATCGGAGGTCGAAAATGACTTTTAAATAAAACCTGGCCTGAAAAGGGGTAAAACCCCCTGTATGTAGATGTCAGAGAATCAGCAATGGTTCTTTCGATAAAACGACGCGACAACGAAAGTTGATCGTGAGTTCGGCGCGTGAGCGCCGGGCAAAACCCGCAAAGCGGGTCGCTAGAAATCTGGCGAATTTGAGGTTCGACTCACCCCCCAGTGAGAACCCTCCAGTCGAGCCTTAGTGTGGCCTCAAATTCGTCAGATTTCTGGTGATCCCAGCGCAGTGGCCCCACCCGTTCCCATTCCGAACACGGAAGTGAAACGCTGCAGCCCCGATGATAGTGCATCTCTAGGTTGTGCGAAAGTAGGACGTCGCCAGTAATACGCCCCGTCTCTTGGAAACAAGAGGCGGGGCTTTTTGCTGGCGGTTTTTCGGCCCGAACGATCAGGACGCCCACGGTTTTTCTTGCCCCGCGGGCGCGCTGCGGCGAGAAAATGCACAGGGCTTTTATTATGACCAAGGGACATTCTGCTTCCGACTACGTCGCAATCGGTTTCGAAAAGATCGAGCGCGACCTCCGCTTCTTCATCGAGTGCCTCGGGGAGGTGCTCAATGAACTCGACCTCGGCGAACTGGCCAGCCACCTGCCATGGTTCGGCCGCGACCCCGCCAAATTCGAGGCGGCCCACGCGCCGACCCAACTCGGTCTCGTTTACTCGATTGCCTTTCAACTTCTCAACATGATTGAGGAGAACGCCGCCGCCCAGGTCCGTTCCTTGCGCGAATCCGAGGAAGGCGTCACTGCGGAGCGCGGGCTTTGGGGGGAGAGATTTGCCAAGCTGCAGGCCGATTCGGTTCCGGAGTCCGTGATCGCGGATACCCTGAACCGGGTGCGGGTCGAACCGGTCCTCACGGCGCATCCGACTGAGGCCAAGCGCCTTGCGGTCCTGGATCAGCATCGGGCCCTGTACGCCCTCCTGGCCGGCCAGGATCGCGATACTCTTCCAGAATTCGAATTCCAGTGCCTCCGCACCAAAACCAAGGCGGCTTTGGAGCGGCTGTGGAGGACCGGCGAAATCCTGCTCGAAAAACCAACCCTCACCGACGAACGCCGGAACGTGCTCCACTACCTGCGCGATGTTTTTCCCGCGGTACTGCCGGAATTGGATGATCGCCTGGACCACGCCTGGTCCGCCGCGGGATTCAGCCGGTCGCGGCTTCGAGACGAAAAGAAAATGCCGAAAATCCGCTTTGGCACGTGGGTGGGTGGGGATCGTGACGGACATCCGGGAGTCACCGCCGAGGTGACGGCCGAAACCCTCGAGCGCCTGCGCGCCAACGCCCTTGTCGTGCTGCGTCGGCACCTTGTGGTTCTGGCCGAAAAACTGAGCTTGTCCGAATGGATGCAGCCGCTACCGCCTTCGCTGGTGGCGGCCCGGGAGAAGTTGCAGGCGGCCCTTGGTGAAAAAGCGCGCGTCGTGCTCTCCACGAACGCGAGCGAACCGTGGCGCCAGTACGTCGAACTCTTGATCGAACGCCTGCCGATCGAAATCGCGCCGTATCAGGCCACGCAACTGCGGCCCGGCGTGGGCAGCTACGAATATGCCGGGGAGTTGACGGCGGACTTGAGCGCGCTCCGCGACGCGCTGGTGGAGGTGGGTGCGCGGCGCCTCGCTGATTCCGATGTGCGTCCGGTGCTCCGCGCCGTGCAGGTCTTCGGTTTTCACCTTGCGCAACTCGATATTCGTCAAAACAGTGTCTTTCACGCAAAGGCCCTGGCGCAATTGATGGATGCCGCGGGGCTGGATGGCAGCCAATGGGAGGAATGGGCGGAAAACGAACGTCTGCGCTTTCTGGAAAGGGAGTTGCGATCGCCGCGTCCTTTCCTGCACGTGAGCGCATCGGCCGGGCCGGAAGCCGATGCCGTTTTGGGCTGCTACCGGGTGCTCGCCGCGCACATTGCGCGGTATGGCGCGGACGGCATTGGGGCGCTGATTGTCAGTATGACGCGGCGGCTGTCGGATCTGCTCGTCGTTTACGTGCTGGCCCGCGAAGCTGGATTGACGCGAAGCCTGCCGGAAGGGCTCGTCTGCGTGCTCCCGGTGGTGCCGCTCTTTGAAACGCTGGGCGATCTGGAGGCCGCGCCGTCGATTCTCGGGGCATTTCTCGATGAGCCAATGACCCGGCGCAGCCTCGATTTTCTCTCCTGGAATTGGGGAGGCGAGAAACTGCCGCTCACGCAGCAGGTCATGGTCGGTTACAGCGACAGCAACAAGGACTCCGGTATTTTCGCCAGCCAATGGGGCTTGCAGAAAGCCCAGGCACGCCTGGCGCAATTGGGACGCGATGCCGGCGTTCGGATCCGCTTCTTCCACGGCCGCGGCGGGACGGTCAGCCGCGGAGCGGGCCCCACGCATCGTTTCCTCGAGGCGCTGCCCAGTTGTTCCCTCTCCGGCGATATCCGGCTCACGGAGCAAGGCGAGACCATCGCGCAGAAATTCGGGCACTTCGTGACGGCAACGTACAATCTCGAGCTGCTTCTCGCGGGTGTCACGGCCACGACCCTCGAGCATGAGCGTAGCGCGCCGATGGCGCCGCCGCTCGCGCCAGTTCTGGAGCGGCTTTCGCGTTCCAGCCAGCAGGCCTATCGCCACCTGCTCGACAGCGAGGGATTTCTCGCCTTTTACCGCCAGGCCACGCCCATCGATGCGCTGGAGCACAGCCGCATTGGGTCCCGTCCGTCGCGCCGGACCGGCCAGCCGAGCCTGGCCGATTTGCGGGCCATACCGTGGGTGTTCAGTTGGAGCCAGGCGCGCTTTTACGTGCCGGGCTGGTTTGGCGCGGGCTCGGGATTGAAAGCGCTTACCGAGGACGAATTGAGCGAGATCAAGGACCAGATTCGCACCTGGCCATTCCTCTATTATGTCCTCACCAATATCGAATCCAGCATTGCCAGTTCCGACCTTGAGTTAATGCACGCCTACGCCGCATTGGTGGAGGATGTGGCGTTGCGCGAACGCTTTATGAAGATCATCGTTGATGAATGGAATCTCACTCGGGAGATGCTCGAGAAATTGCGCGGTGTGCCGATGGCCGACCGCCGGCCGCGCATGCTGAAGACCTTGCAGCGCCGGGCCGAAGCACTCCGCGTCCTGCATCTGCAGGAAATCCATTTGCTCAAAAAATGGCGCGCGCACAAATCCGCCGGCGACGAAACGGCCGCGGAAAAAATGCTGCCTGATTTGCTGCTCTCGATCAACGCGATCGCCAGCGGCCTCCGAACGACGGGATAGGGGTGGAGGCGGGTACGAGAATGCAAACCGGACGCGACGCGAGTCAGCGCGATTTCTTTGGTCCGGCCAGCGGAGCCCCGCCATTCGTATTCGCGGCCACCGCGTTGGCGGGGGGTTGGTTGAGCGGTGCCGCCGGATGGCGGTAGGTGCCCAGTTTTCCAAACGAATAGTACGGCACATAGCGATTCGGGGACACGCTGTCCGCCGCGACCGGATCAACGCGATCCGTGCAATCGAGAATCCACCAGCGTCCATCGCAGCGCCAGTAGACCCACGCGTGGCTGGTCCGCAGGTTTTTCTCCGCCTTGCCGATCACGAAGAGCGCTCCGGAGTCCGCGAGATTCTCGAACAGCCAGAGAGCCTTCGACTTGCAATCGCCGGAATGCTGGAGTTCGGTCAGCTTCGGCGGATCGGGACGGTACGGGTCGCGAGAAAGGTACTCGAAGCTATGACCGACCTTCATCAAATGGCAGGCGCGAGCCATCGAGCTGCCATGCGGGTCCAGGTTTGCCATGACGTAGCGGACGCTGCCGAAATACCGATCGTACGGAGTGGAGGGCGTGGGCTGGAGTTCCAGTTCGCGGCCGCCCGGTGGCAAAGAGAACGAACCGCGCCACGCTCCTGCTGCGGCCGCCGCGTCGGCTTCGCTGTCCCGCAGGAGGACGCCGTGTCGAAACTTCGAGCGCGAGAAGCCAGAGTTCGCCGACGACGATGTCGCCGGGTCCTGCGCCGCGAAGGCGGGAAGGGCGAGCAACGCAAGGAAGTAGCCGAGGACACGGGAGCGCATCGCTTACGGAGGCTAGCGTGAACGCGACACTTGGCAACATCACCTTGCCGCGTTCCGGTTCTCATGGTGAATCCTGGAGCGTCGCGTACTCCAGCGGCCTCGCCGCGGCGCCCGGACGCGGCGCAGTTGCCCGTGCCGAGCGAATGGTTAGAATGGCCGGAAAATGAGCCGAATTCTCAGTGCTGCCGGCGCCTTCGTGGACCGTATTAGAATCAACGCCGTTTCACGGGAATTGAGGGAGGGGCGCGCGCTTTGGATCAAGCGTCGGAGATGGACGGCGCGCCCGATCATGGCCTGCGCCAACCGCTTTTTCCGGCTCGCTGGAAACCCCGTGTGTGCGATCGAGGAATTGGCCACCTGGCAGCGCTGGGAAGTGGATTGCTTCCTTCAACTGCACGGCGAAGACTTTCAGGCATTTGCCGACGGACCGCGGACGGTCGCTGCCGAGGAGGTGCCGGGGACGAATCTGTCGGTGCATCTCGACGCTGGGACGCTCAACCCCCGCATGCTCGAGGCTGCGGCGAGGGAATTGCGTCGCGCGCACGCGGCGGAAAGCAGCACTTTTCATGGTCCCTGGTCTCATGGCGATCCGCACACGGGGAATTTCGTCTACGATCCCGACTCGGACCGGACACGGCTGATCGACTTTGAGGTCATGCATCACCCCACGATTCACCCTGATGAACGTCATGCCGACGATTTGCTGGTCTTCTTGCAGGATATGGTGGGCCGGTCTCGCGCCGGAGATTGGCTGCCCAACGCTCAGGCGTTTCTCCGCGGTTATGGCCGGCCCGGGATCGTGGCCCTGCTCCGCGAACAATTGGTCGTGCCGCGTGGTCTGCCGCGTTTGTGGTGGGCCGTCCGGACGACTTATCTCTCGACGGCGGAATTGGAGCGGCGCGTCGGCGCTTTGCGCGAGAGCCTCTGAATTATCGCGGCAGAGATCCGCACCCGAGATCGTTGCGCGCGGCCAGCCATTCACCGACCGGATTTCCACCCAGGAGATGCTCCTGGAGAATGCGCTCGAAGCGCTCCGCAGTCATCGCGCCGTACCACGTGCCGTCCGGATAGATGGCCAGCCACGGGCCGCCCGCGCAAATGCGAAAGCAAGCGGCTTTGGTTCGCATGGCCTTTAGGCCGGTCTCCCGCACGCGCTTCTTCACGAATTCCCACACGCGTTCACCGTCGCTCGTCGAACAGCAATCCGGGCCAATGCAGAGAAATAGATGCCGGCTGGCGCTGGCAAGGCCTGCCTTCTCGAGGCCGGTCTGGATGTCTTCGTTCATGATTTGGCAAGCTAACCGGGGCAATTGAACCCTGCAATCCGCGGCTGACGGCGCGGCGGCCTCGCCGAGTTCAAAAGTTTGGGTGCCGCCAGGGACACGAGAAAATGAGCGGCTTGAGTACCAAGATCGCGTGGGATAAGCCTGCGTTATCTCCGTCGCCGACAGAGGGCCTCAAATCGATCTCGTGAATACACCCGACCGCACGACCGCGGCAGCTTTTCCCGCAAGAACGCGACAGGCGGTGCACGATCGCGAGAGCAGCGCCGCGCGAACTATCCGATGTTCCCATCACGCCTGAATGGTTCAGGCGCACGAAAACCACATCACACCAGACATGAGCACGACAGGAGTTCAAACAATGCAGAAGCGCAAACTTGGAAACAGCAATCTGGAAGTCGCAGCTCTCGGACTCGGCTGCATGGGCATGAGCTTTGGCTACGGGCCACCCATGGACAAGCAGGAGGCGGTCTCCCTTCTTCAGTCGGCCGTCGAACGCGGTGTCACCTTCTTTGACACCGCCGAGGTTTACGGCCCATTCACTAACGAAGAACTCGTCGGGGAAGCCCTCGCTCCGTTCCGAGAGCAGGTGGTGATCGCCACCAAGTTCGGGTTCGACCTGAATCCCAATTTCGATCCCCGCGGGATGAAGGGTTTACCGGGCTTGAACAGCCGGCCGGAGCACATCAAGCAGGCTGCCGAGGGTTCGCTCAAGCGACTCAAGGTCGACGTTATCGATTTGCTCTATCAGCACCGGGTTGACCCCGCCGTGCCCATCGAAGAAGTCGCCGGCGCGGTGAAGGACCTCATCCAGCAAGGAAAGGTCAGGCACTTCGGCCTTTCCGAGGCTGGCGTGCAAACGATCCGTCGCGCGCACGCCGTGCAACCGCTGGCGGCCCTGCAGAGCGAATACTCCCTGTGGACGAGAACCCCCGAGAAGGAAGTGATCCCGACCCTCGAGGAACTCGGCATCGGATTTGTCCCCTACAGCCCGTTGGGCAAAGGCTTCCTCACGGGCGCGATGAACGCGAACACCAAGCTCGACAGCTCCGACTTCCGCAGCACACTCCCGCGCTTTACGCCCGAGGCAATGAAAGCGAATCAGGCGTTGCTTGATCTGCTCGGCGGCATCGCGGAACGGAAGAAGGCGACTTCTGCACAGATCGCGCTGGCCTGGCTGCTTGCTCAAAAGCCTTGGATTGTGCCGATCCCGGGCACCACGAAACGGCATCGCCTGGAGGAGAACATCGGCGCCGCCTCCGTCGAACTCACGCCCGGCGATCTGTGTGACATCGATGACGCCGCCTCAAAAATCACGGTGCAAGGCGCTCGGTATCCGGAGAAGCTGGAGCAAATGACCGGTCGCTGAACGGCAGCGCAGGCGAGGCCCGCGCGACTTCACTCCCACTCAACTGATTGATAGGAATTCAATATGGAAATCAAAAGAATCGGATCCCAGCCATCCAACAAAGGACCTGCCGAATGGTTTACCGGCGCGGTGCGGATTGACCCGCTCTTCCCGGCAACGGACCCGGCCCGCGCGGCTGGCAACTGTGTGACCTTCGAACCGGGCGCTCGGACGGCCTGGCACACGCATCCGTTGGGCCAGGTGCTGATTGTGACGGCCGGCTGCGGTCGGGTGCAACGCTGGGGCGGGCCGATCGAGGAGATTCGGCCGGGTGACGTCGTCTGGTTCCCGCCGGACGAGAAGCATTGGCACGGCGCCGGACCGTCGACCGCCATGACGCATATCGCCATCCAGGAACACCTCAACGGCAAGCCGGTGGAGTGGATGGAAAAAGTGAGCGACGATCAATACCAATCCTAATTCTGCCCTGAATCGAACCCCTGGGAAGCATCAGCCCCTGTATCAGACGAAAGCCTATTTCGCCGCCAGCGCCACCGGCTCGAACATCGGCGTTCTAAAAATCCATGTTTCATCGGGGCCGTATCGCGGATACAAAACCGCCCTTGATGAAAATCGTCGTCGCATACTCCGGTGGTCTCGATACTTCCGTGCTGCTCAATTGGTTGAAGGAAACGTATGGCGCGGAAATCATCGCGTTTTGCGCCGATGTCGGCCAGGAGGAGGAACTCCATGGTCTCGAGGCCAAGGCCCTCCGCACCGGCGCGAGCAAGTGCTACATCGATGATCTGCGCGAGGTGTTCGCCCGCGATTTCATCTTTCCCATGTTCCAGGCGGGCGCAATTTACGAGGGCCAGTACTATCTCGGCACCTCGATTGCGCGTCCGCTCATTGCCCAGCGCATGGTGGAGATTGCGCGCGCGGAAAAGGCCGACGCCGTCGCCCATGGCGCCACGGGCAAGGGGAACGATCAGGTGCGCTTTGAGCTGACCGCGGCCGCACTCGCCCCGGAGTTGCAGGTCATCGCTCCGTGGCGGCAGGAACGATTCCGCGAACAGTTCCCCGGTCGCGCCGAGATGATCGCCTACGCGGAAAAGAACGGCATCCCGGTCCTCGCTTCGGCGAAGAAGCCTTACTCCATGGATCGCAATCTTCTGCACATCAGTTTCGAGGCAGGGATCCTGGAAGACCCGTGGTTCGATGCCAGCGCGGAAAAGGCGCGCGAGATGTACATCCTCAGCGTGTCGCCCGAAGAAGCGCCGGACAAGGCGGAGCACGTCGAACTGGTCTTTGCAAAAGGGAATTGCGTGGCGATCGGCTACCACGAACTCGACGGTTTGCTGGCGGAACTCGGTGTCGGCGGTGTGAAATACGATGGCGAAAACCATGCACGTCTTTCCCCGTTGGAGGTCATGCGTGTGCTCAACAAGCTCGGCGGCCGGCACGGGATTGGCCGTGTCGATCTGGTCGAGAACCGTTTCGTCGGCATGAAATCCCGCGGCGTCTACGAAACTCCCGGGGGCGCGATCCTGCACTTCGCTCACCGGCAGGTGGAATCGCTGACCATGGATCGCGAGGTCATGCACCTGCGTGACGCGCTCATCCCGCAGTACGCCACCCTCGTTTACAACGGCTTTTGGTTCGCGCCCGAGCGCGAAGCGTTGCAGGCGCTGGTCACCGAATCGCAGAAGAACGTTACCGGCACGGTGCGGCTCAAGCTTTACAAGGGGAACATCATCACCGCCGGCCGCAAGTCGCCGCTGAGTCTCTACAATCCCGACATCGCCACCATGGAGGCCGACCCGACACAGGCCTATAACCAGAACGACGCCACCGGATTTATCGCCCTCCAGGCGTTGCGTTTGAAAGTGGCTGCCCGCGTCCACGCGAGGAAGTAAGACCGCTCGCCAAAGGCCCCGCCGTGCGGCACACTCGCGAGCCAAATGGAGAATTTCTTTGGCTTCCTCGCGCTGGTGGTCGCGCTCGCTTCGTTTCCGGGCGGCTATTGGCTGGCACGGTGCTGTACAAAGAGCGTGGGCGGGCGCGTCGTGCTGACACTTTTCTTCGGAGTCATCCTCCTCGTCGTCGGCGTGGTCGCCGTGGTCGCAGGCTGCTCAGCCGCGGGTGGTAGAATGGATTTCAAGTGATTCTTTCCGTGGCGTGCCTCATCCTCTTCAATGCTTCGATTGCCTGCGTTGGCTGCCGGGTGTTTCATCTCGTCGATCCCGCCCCATGAATGCCGGATTGGTTTCCGAGTCCCTGCTGAAACGCACGAAGTCGCGTTGTCCCTTCTGCCGTGCGGAATGCCCGGCGGAAGTATGGAAAGTCGGCGACACGAAACAGCAACGTGTATTTCTCCGGCGACGATGCGCGGAGCACGGCGAAGCCGAAGTGTGCATCGCCTCCGATGCGCGATTTTACTGGGTGGCACAGGGTGATCCGCAAAATGCGTGCTGCGGCGGAAATGCCTGTTCGGCGAGCGATGGAGTGGTGCGTGGCACCTTGGGACGCAATTCCGAAGTGGCAGCCCCGATCGAGAATCAAGAATCAAGAATCGAGAATCTCAGCACCTGCCTCGCGCTCATTGAAATCGTCAACTCCTGCAATCTCGCCTGCCCGACTTGTTTTGCGGATTCGCCCCGAAGTTCCCACGTCGATGCCGTGCCGCTCGTGGACTTGCAGCGGCGCATCCAGGGCGTGATCGAACGCAAGGGCGGGATCGAAATTCTTCAGCTCTCGGGAGGTGAACCGACGCTGCACCCACATTTTTGCGAGCTGCTGGCGTGGTGCCACGCCAACCCGGGTATCGATTATGTATTGCTCAATACCAATGGCGTTCGCCTGGCCACGGACGACGCCTTTCTCGATGCCGTCGGGAAGACCTTCCGCTACGGCAAGTTCCAGCTCTATCTGCAATTCGACGGTCCGCGCGAAGCCGGGCAGCGGTCTTTGCGCGGCGCCGATCTGCGCGAGGTGCGGCGTCGCGCCATCGAACGCTGCGGCGCGCTGAATATCCCAATCACGCTGGCGATGACGGTGACACCGGAGAACCTCGACCAGGTCTGGGCAGCGGTGGAATTTGGCCTCTCTTTTCCGCAGGTGCGCGGCGTGGCCCTTCAGCCGGTGTTTGGCTCGGGCCGGGTTTCGGGTTTCGAGTTTGCCCCCATTGCACCATGGGTCCCGCACCCGCGGGACAAGGCTTCGGCTCGGGGTTCGAGTTCTCGCGGCGACGATCAACCCGAACCGCCGAACGCGAAACTCGAAACTCCGCGGCTAAATACCGCCGACATCATTCTCGCCGCGGTTGAACAGGCGGGCGGACGGCTAAAATACGAGGATTTTACGCCCTTGCCTTGCGGTGATCCAAATTGTGCGACGATCGGCTATTTGCTGAAGACCGGCGACGGCGCCACGCGCTCGATCAGCGAATTCATCGACTTTACCGAGGTGCAGGATTTTCTTCGGGACAAGATTCGCTACCGGCTCGAAGACCTGTTGCAGTGCGGCTGCGAAAGCGAGCCGCTGGGCGAGTTGCTGAAGAAATTCGAACTGGATGAGACGCACACCTTTCGCCTTTTCATCAAGCCTTTCATGGACGCGTGGACGTGGGATGAAGACCGCATCGACCGCTGCTGCACGCACGTGATTCGCCCGGATGGGCAGCTCGATTCCTTTTGCCGTTACTACGCGCGATGACGGACCCGCTTCCCCCACCCCTGCCAAAGGCCCCGCGGGACTTGCTCGTCCCGGCGGTGATTCTGGGTTTGACGCCATCGGTGTTGGCGATCCTCGTGGTGATGATCGGAATTTCGGGGATCAACGTCCTGCCCTGCTGCGCCGTGGCGGCGATTCTCAGCCTGGGGTGTTGCACGGCGTCCTCCATCCTGATCTTCAAAAGAAACACCACCACCGCGATCGTTTTCGGCGTCCTGCTGGCAATGGTGAACGTGTTCATTGCCATCGGCTTTGGCTGCACCTCGCTCCTGGGGAATTTGACCGGCCATTGATGCCCGTGCCATTGCGTTCCACCGCCTACGGATGGCTGATGCTGGCCGGGATTTTACTGAGCGTGGTGCTGTGGTCGCGGATCGCGCGGCGCGATGAGCGCTTGCTCATCATCTACTTCGCGGCGCTCGCCAGCGCGTTTCTCGGGGCCAAGCTGGTCTACCTGGCGGCGGAGGGCTGGATGTTTTGGGACGATCCGCAACGGTGGGTGATCTGGGCTACCGGAAAGACCATTCTCGGCGCTTTGCTCGGGGGCTACGCGGGAGTGGAAGTGGCAAAAAAGTGCACGGGTTACACGTCAGCGACGGGAGATTGGTTTGCCCTCATCGCACCGCTGGGGATCGCGGTGGGGCGGGCCGGCTGTCTCTTGCAAGGCTGCTGCCTTGGGAAGCGCTGTCCGCCGGCGTGGTGGACGATTCGCGATGCGCACGGCATCTCGCGCTGGCCGGCGGTGCCGATGGAGATGGGCTTCAATCTTGCCGCGGTGCTCGTATTTATCTTCCTGCGCCGGCGCCGGGTGCTGCCGGGCCAGCATTTTCATCTCTATCTGATCGCCTACGGGATCTTCCGCTTCGGGCATGAATTCATGCGTGCGACCCCACGCGTGGCCGGTGAAATCTCCGGTTATCAATTTGCAGCATTATCAGTTGCAGGATTGGGCATCGTGGGCTTTGTTCGCCGCCGTCATGCGCAAAGCGATTCGCACGTTGTGCCGGCGGCTTCCATCTCTTCGTAAAGCGCTCCCAGTCGTCTTCTGTCTGGGCGTCTTCGTGAATCTGTCCCACGCGGCGGAAGAAGAGCCGGATGGAATGACGGTGAAGCTCGATGAAATTCGCAAGGAACATGGATTGCCGGCCATCGCCGTGGCGGCCGTCCGCCATGGAAAAGTCATCGTCAATGCGGCGACGGGCGTGCGCAAATTGGGGTCGGACGAGACGGTCACGACCGATGACCAGTGGCATCTCGGCTCGTGCACCAAATCCATGACCGCGACCGTGGCTGCGATGCTGGTGGATGAGGGCAGGATTTCGTGGCATTCGACCGTCGCCGAGATCTTCCCGGAATTAAAAGAATCGATGAATTCCATGTGGCGTGCCGTGACTCTGGAGCAACTGCTCACGCACCGCAGCGGGGCGCCGGCGCATCCGCCCGCGGATCTCTGGGCGGACGCCCTGGATCAAAAGGGCACACCGACCGAACAGCGCCTGGCCATGACGCGCGGCCTGGTGTGTCGTGCCCCGGAGGAGCCGCGCGGGAAGAAATTCATCTATTCGGACGTGGGCTATGGGATCGCTGGCGCCATGCTCGAGCGCGTTACGGGGGAAGCATGGGAGGACTTGCTGCGTGAGCGAATTTTTGAGCCACTGGGAATGACCTCGGCGGGCTTTGGCGCGCCGGCGACTCCGGGCAAAGTGGACCAGCCGTGGGGGCACCTTGGCGAAATCGGCGAATTGCGGCCGGTCCCGCCGGGTCCACTGGCCGACAACCCACCGGCGATCGGACCCGCGGCGACGGTCCATGCCTCGATGGTCGATTTCGCGCGCTACGCCGATTGGCATGCCGACTGGCATCGAGCGGAGCCACGGCTCTTGACTGAGGAGACGTTTAATCATCTGCACCGCTGCCTGCCGGGGCAGGAATACGCGCTTGGCTGGCTGGTGGAGGAGCGCGACTGGGCCGGGGGCGATGCGCTTTGGCACACCGGGTCCAATGCGATGTTTTACGCGGTGATGTGGGTGGCGCCGGATCGGGAGGCCACTTTCGTGGCGGCGACCAACGCGGCGTATTCGGAAGCGAGCGAGGGCTGCAATGATGCGATCATCGCGCTCATTCGCCACGTCCTCGGGAAATACTGAAGAATCTCAGTATCTCGGCACCGCTGGGTCGATTTCCAGGGACCAGGCGTCGATGCCTCCGGCCAGATTGGTGACATCGGTAAACCCGTTGCGCAGCAGGAACTCCGCGGCGCGTGCGGACCGCCCGCCGTGGTGGCACTGGATGAGCAACGGTTGCCCGTGATCGGTGAGATTTTCCGCGGCAATGGCCGGCCACTGCGAGAGCGGAAGCAATTCCGCGCCTTCGATGTGCGCCGTCGCGTATTCGTCCGCCTCGCGAACGTCGATGAGACGCGGTGGCTGGGGGCCGGTGAGCCGCAATTTCGCTTCCGCGACGGAGATCTCGGGAATCGGCTCGTTCAATTGGTAATTGTGACCGGCGTGCCGACGTTCACATTTTCAAAGAACTTCTGGGCCATGAATCCAGGCATGCGGATGCAGCCATGCGAGGCGGGATAACCGGGCAGAAAGCCCTCGTGCATGCCGGTGCCGCCGACGATTCGCATAAAATAGGGCATTTTCGCACCGTCGTAGCGCGCGCCCTTCGGCATCGGGTCTTTTTCCCGGTCGATCTCCTTTTTAATGATCGCGCCGTTGGCGTCGACATAATCGCCGAAACGCGAGGAGACGTGGTCCTTGTCCTTTTGAATGATGTGAAAACTGCCCGACGTCGTGCCGTATCCCTCCCGGCCTGTGGAAACAATGGAAATACCCACCAATTCTCCGCCTTTATAAAAATAGGCGCGCTGTTCCGCGAGGTCGATTTTGATCGCGGGCGCTCCCGAGGCGTTGTCGCCATCCCAGTAGGAAACATTATCGAAGTTGGCGCGTTGCGCCTGTTCCTGGTGGTGGAAACCGTCGAGATACGCGGTTTCATCGCGCTTCCGCGTGTCGTGGGCGCAACCGGCGGCGAACGTAGCGGCAAGCAAGATCAGGACGAAGTTTCGAAGCATCGGAACAGGTTGTAAAAGCGCGCCAATAAATCGCTTGACCCTGCCAGCGTCAAGGGTGCATTGGGGTGGAACAAACCATTGCGGCGCCGGAACCGCTCTGCTATAGGTGCCGGGCTTTTTCCCCAGCGGAATTGTCCAGCATGCCGACCTACGAATATCAGTGTGAGAAGTGTAAAAAAACGTTCGAGTATTACCAGTCCATGAAAGACGCGTCGCTGACGGTCTGCCCGAAGGAATTGTGCCGCCGGAAGACCTGGGGAAAAGGCAAGGTGAGACGGCTGCTTGGCACGGGCGCTGGACTGCTTTTCAAGGGGTCTGGATTTTATATAACAGACTATCGCAGTGAAGGTTACAAGTCGGCGGCAAAGAGTGAATCGGCGGCTGGTGAAAGCAAGCCGGCGGACCCAAAAAAGACGGAAGCCAAACCCGCGGTGACGGAAAAAAAGAAGCCGGCGGCAGATAAGAAAGGCGAATAAGGCATGCCCTCAAAATCCCCTCCACCACCGACGCCGGGTCCCACCCTGCCTTGCGAACAGTGCGGCTACGCGAACGAACCCGAGCGCGTTTATTGCCACAATTGCGGCTCCAAACTGGATCGCTCGCTGCTGCCGAAGTCCGTGGCGAAAACACAGGACGCACCGGATAAGGTTCGGAAGCGGGTGGAGAAAATGACCAATCCCAAGAGCGGATGGTTTGGGCGCGAAGTCAAAGCGCTCTTCAAGGTGGCGTTCTTCTCGGCGCTGCTGGCCGCGGCCATACTTTTTTTTCTCCGGCCGGAAGACCTGCCGGAACTCAAGCCGGTCCAGGAAATGCGCCTGCTGAGCAGCGATATGATGGAGGCCATGGGGTCGCCAACTCCCGCCAAGGTTTCCTTTAGCGACGGCGACATTAATCAGTACCTCAAGCAAACCGTGAAGACGCAGGACACGATCATCCCGGGTGTCCAGTTGGCGCATGCCTATGTGGCCTGCAAGCCGGGCGTGCTCCACATTTTCGAGGAGTTCTCGGCATTCGGTTTGCCGACCTACTCGCGAATCGACTACAAACTGGAGGTCAAAGGCGGGAAGTTCACCGCGACGGTGGTCGGCGGCGCCTTTGGGCGACTGTCCATTGATCCGCAACTCATGACCTACGCCGACTATGCCTTCGGCACGCTCTGGACTTCGCTCGAGCGCGAGCACAAGGAGATGGATAAATTTCAGAGCGTCGTGCCCCAGGACGGTCGCATGGATCTGGTATCGAAGGGCAGCACTGTGCCCCGATGAGAGCCCGATCGCAGCCGTGGCTGGCGGCGCTGCTGGCACTCTGGCTGCCGGCGGGGGCGGTGGACATTCGGGAGTGCAGCGTCAGCAGCACCAAGCAATTTGTGGTCTTCAGTCCGGACGTCGGCCTCCGGCAGCGGGTCGCCAGTTACGCCGAGGAGTTGAAGGCTGACGTGCTGGAATTGCTCGACGAGAAGGACCATTGGCGGATGCCGATTGTTGTGACCCTGGAACGTCCCTCGACCCTGGAACTGGGGCAGCCGCCGGCAACGCTGCATCTGGTCGATACACCCGCCGGGGAGAAGATCGAGATCAACGTCAAGATCGGCGACGACCCGGCGGCGGTGAATTTGCAGAAGCATCTCCTCCAGGCGCTTTTGCTCGAGTACGCCTATCGTGGGTCGCCACCCGGAGGGGGCGCGGAGTTTGTCGAAGCTCCCTGGTGGTTGGTGGAGGGGTTGATCGAGATGGAACGGCGCCGCAATACAGGTATCGATAGCGATCTTTTTCGGCGCCTTGTGGAGGCCAATCATTTGCCCCCACTGGAGAATTTCCTGATGGAAAAACCCGAGGAACTCGGTCCCACCGCCCTGGCCGTGGATCGCGCGCTGGCCATGGGCTTGCTGCAAATGCTCCTCGACCAGGCCGATGGCCCGCACAATCTGGGACGTTTGGTGCGGGATTGGCCGCAGAGCAACGGTGATCCCCTGGCTCTGCTCGCCAGGGAGTTCCCCGCCGTGGCGGGCAACCCACAAACGCTGCAAAAATGGTGGACGGTAAACCTGGCGCGCTTCGCCGCCGTGGATCGGTTTCAAGGGTGGACCGTCCCGGAAACCGACAAGGCGCTCGCGGAACTGCTGCGCATGGAGTTCGTGGTCAACAAAGCCGGTGAAAAGAAACCCTTCGCGGTCACGGATTTTGCGCAGTTCATCAAGCTGCCATCGAGCCGCGCCACGCTGGCGAACCGGCACACGGAGGTCATCGCTTTGAGCACGCGAGCGAACGCCCTCATGCGACCGGTCGTCTCCGATTACGAGCAGATCTTTGCGCTGCTCTCCCGTGGAAAGACTCATGGCCTGCGCGAACGGCTGGCGAAGGCGGAGGAGTACCGCGCCCTGGTGCTGCGCCGAACCTCCGATATCGCCGACTACCTGAACTGGTGGGAAGCCACCCAAATGCAGTCCCGCAGCGGCACGTTCGACAGCTACCTGCGGACGGCCAGTGAAATCTCGGAGCAGGATCGAAAGCAAAAGGGTCCGATCGAGGAGTATCTCGACCAAATGGAACTGGAGTTCTAGGAGAGTCCTCCAGGCGGCGCACCCGATCGCCGGGAGACCCTCGCCGGCTTTTGCGACGGCCCTCGAATCACGGCATTTGACCCTGGCTGAGTTTATCCATGCAAGCCGGGCAAATGCCGTGTGAGAAGTCCGTGCCGGTTTCCGTGTAGATATATTCGTCAATCTGCCGCCAGTAGTCGCGGTCGTCGCGCACGCTTTTGCAATACATGCAGATGGGCAACAGGCTTTTGAGCTTTTTGACGTCGTTCAAGGCCGTTTCCAGATCCGTTACCCGCTTTTCCAGCGTCCTCTCGAGTTCCACCACCCGCTGGCCGACTTTGAGCCGGGCGCGGAGTTCGTCCGGGTCGAACGGCTTGATCACGTAGTCATCGGCCCCGGCTTCCAGCCCGGAGGCGATCTCGTCCTTTTGGCTTTTGGCCGTGAGCAGCAAGAGGTAAATGTAGGGAGTAGTGCGGTTTTGGCGCACTCGCTTGCAAACCTCCACTCCGTCCATGTGAGGCATCATCCAATCGAGGACGGCGATGGACGGGGAATCCGGCCCTTCGAGGATTTCCGCCGCTGCTTTGCCATCCTGGGCCGTGACCACCTCAAATCCCCAGTTTTGCAAATTGCGCTCCAGCAAATGACGCGAGACTTGATGGTCTTCGGCGACCAGAATGCGATTAATGGCGGAACTCATGCGTGACTCGACACTTCATCCAATCGAATTTCCACCCGGCACCGGCTGTGTGAATTTCCAAGAAAGCATGCCGAGACCGATGTCCCGGTGTTTTCCGCTTTGCTCCCGCCCGGAATTGTCGTTTTGTCGCATTTCCTGAATCGATGAAAGTTTCCGATCTGCGCGGCATCCTCCAGTACGTCCCGAGGTTTCGGGAGCGAATCTTCGTGATTGCCATCGATGGCGAGATCGTGGCCTCACCGAATTTCGCGAATATTCTGCTCGATCTCGCGGTGCTGCGCTCGCTGAGCATCAAGGTTATCCTCGTGCATGGCGCGAGCATGCAAATCGCCCAACTGGCTGCCGAACGTGGCGTGACGATTTCGAACGCCGACGGCACCGGGATCACCGACGAAGCGACGCTCAAGGTGAGCCTCGAAGCGGTGACCAACGTCATGAACGACATCATGCAGGGCCTCACCGCGGTGGACCTGCGCGCCGTCTATGCCAATGCCATTATCGCGCACCCGTCGGGCATCCTGGGCGGCGTGGATTATCTGAACACTGGCCGCGTGGAACGGGTCGACACCAAATCGCTGCATCTTTTTCTCAACGAAGGGATCATCCCGCTCATTCCGCCGATGGGCTATGATGGCGAGGGCAAAACATTCCGGGTGAATTCCGACGCCGTGGCGCTGGAGGTTGCCGAGGCCATGCGGGCCATGAAAATCCTCTTCCTTTCCACCAGCAACGGTGTGGTGGTGGATGGGGAATTGATCGGCCAGCTCTCGATCGGGGAGACCGAAGAACTCGTCAAGAAGAAGCGCGTGCTGGATGCGGGCTTGCTTTCCAAGCTCGAACAAGGGGCGCGGGCCTGTCGTTCGGGAGTGGCGCGGGTGCACTTGCTCAATGGGCTCGATGATGAAGGGCTGCTGAGCGAAATCTTCAGCCAGGAGGGCATCGGCACCATGATCTACTCCAATGAGTACCAGCAGATCCGGCGCGTTTTCAAAAAGGACGTCCGGGCGGTAATTTCGCTCGTTCGGCAATCGGTCGACAGCGAGGAATTGGTCAAACGGACGCGCGCCGATATCGTCGCGCACCTCGAGGACTATTGGGTCCTGGAGATCGACAGAAATCTCGTGGGTTGTGTCGCGCTCCACATCTTTCCGGACCAGCCTGTGGCCGAGTTGGCCTGCCTGTACGTGCACAAGAATCATGAGGGACAGGGCTACGGCCGCAAGCTGATGGCCTTTGCCGAGCAACTCGCGGCGGAAAAGGGTGTCAAGCAGGTGGTGACACTTTCGACGCAGGCCTTCAACTATTTCCAGCAAAAGGGTGGGTACACCGAGGTGACTCCGGACGTCCTCCCGCCCGAGCGCCGCAAAAAGTACGACGCCAGTGCGCGAAACTCCAAGGTAATGATCAAGTCGGTGACCGTGGCGACGGCGATCGAGGCCTCCCGCGTCTAACGACCGCCAGCGGCCCGATTTTCTGCTCGCGTCGCCTGCGGAAAACGCGCCTGCTTCCCGCGCCCTGTTATGCAAAATCCCTGGCTTCTCGACGGCCTCGTTATCCTCGCCTATTTCACCCTCATCATCGGCATCGGGTTGTACAAAGGCCGGGGCGAACGCTCGATGGAGGAATTCGCGGTGGCCAATCGCAGTATCCCGTGGTGGGCGGTGCTGGCGTCGATCCTGGCCGCCGAGGTGAGCGCGGGGACCTTTCTCGGCACGCCGGGCGAGGGCTACGGGCTGCGCAATTTCACCTATGTCCAGCTCTCCATCGGGACGGTGCTGGCGCGGGTCATCGTCGCCTATGTCTTCATCCGCCGTTTTTACGAGTTGCGCGTCGTGTCGATCTACGAGTTTCTCGATGTCCGCTTTGGCCGGACGACCAAGCTGGCCTCATCGCTGGTTTTCATCCTTACCCGGGCGCTGGCCAGCGGTTCGCGCATGTTTGTGCCGGCCATCCTGCTCGTGGTTGCCTGGCAGTTGATCCGCGACGTGCATCCGGACCAGTCCGAAACGCTCATGCTGTATGTCGGTGCCGTCGGTTTCCTGGTGTTGATCACGGCCATCTATACCACCTTTGGCGGCATCAAGGCGGTGGTGTGGACCGATCTTATTCAAGTGCTGCTGATGTATGGTGCGATGTTCTATGCGATGTGGGCGCTCTGGCAGGCCGTCGGAGGCTGGGCGGTGGTCGAACGCGAAGTGAAAACGGCGCCCGTCGATGCGGAAGTGGTGAAAGCGCGGGAGCAGGAAATCTTGAAGGCCTCGCGCCCCGGGCTTACCGAAACTGAGGCGCGCGCGCAGGCCACCGCCGCCGTGGCGAAGGAGTCCGCTGCCACCGCCGAAACCGCGCTGAATTTTTGGGATACCGGCATCGAAAAGGACCCCGTCCGGCGTGCAAAACTTGGCTTCTGGGGCAACGTGAAAAAGGTCCTCGAAACGGAGTACACCGTCTTTTCCGCGTTCCTGGCCAGCGTTTTTGTCACCATGGCGACGCATGGCACCGACCAGGACATGGTGCAGCGGATGTTGACTGCCCCGGACATCCGGCGCAGCCGGCGAAGCTTGATTCTATCAGGCCTGGCGGACATTCCGGTGGCGTTCAGCTTTACCTTCATCGGCGTCCTGCTGTGGGTCTATTATCACCTGCCCGCGCATGCCGCCCGGCGGCCGGACGGTGACTATTTTGTAAAATTCATTTTGCGCGAATTGCCGGCCGGCGTCCGCGGGGTGATGTCCGCCGGGCTGTTTGCGACGGCGATGGGGTCGCTGAGCACAGCCCTCAATGCGCTGGCGACGAGCTTTACGCGCGACTTTTACCTGGGGATTCTCCACCCCGGTGCGGGTCAGCGCGAGCAGATGAATGCGGCGCGCTGGAGCACCGCGTTCTTTGCCGCACTCCTCGCCGCAATCGGCGTGGGGACCGCTTGGGTGAAGCTCACGCATCCGGAGATTCGCATTATCCCGATAGTGCTCGGCTCATTCGGTTACACCTACGGTTCGCTCCTGGGCATCTTCCTCGTGGGGATGACGACCCGCTCCCGCGGCAACTGCCACGGTAATCTCATCGCCATGCTCGCCGGATTCGTCGTGGTTGCCGTTTTGAGCGATCTCCCCAACGATGTCGCCAGGCTGTTTGGCGGGCCGATTTATGCGCCGCCCGCGTGGCTGCCGATCATCGAATTCCCGTGGCGCATTGCTTTCGGGACGGTCGTGACCTTCGCCGTGGCCGTCTGTTTCCGTACCCGGCTCGATCCCGGAAAACTCTCATCCGGGCATGATCGTACGCATGCGTAGCTTATGGTAACGACCGCAAACGCCCGTATTTGCGACGACTCGCGATGGGTCAATCGCAAACTGACTTTTTTCAAAAATAAATCCGTCCGATTTTTGGGAATTATCTTGTCGCAATTTTCCCCAAATTTTACAGTCACGCCGCTGGCAGGGAAGGCCGCCCCACCCTGTGAATAACTTGTGAACAAACTAACCGCTCATCGTCGTCTCGTCGAAAGCCCTCTCCATTACTTGGATTGCGGGCCGCTTCGCCCGCGGAGCGTCTGGAAATGGATGTTCCACAGGTGTATACTTTTTAAGTTGTTGATAGCGAATAGCTTGCGCGATAGCTATTTTTGGAAGTCTCAGCGGGCGGGCGCGGCGGCGGCTTTCCTCAGCGGCGATCTTCCCTTTCCCCCCGAACCCTAACTCTCAATTGTAAATGACGTTAACTGCTGTGGATAAATCACTGGACTCTACTAATTTGAACGCCCTTTGGGCGGACATGACGGCGCACATTAAAAAAGAAGTCAGCGCCGACTCTTATGACCGTTGGTTTCGCGAAATCGAGCTTGTGGAACTCGATGAAAACAGCCTCACCATGCGCGTTCCCAACAACATTTATCAGCTCTGGATCGAGAGCAACTTCCGGAATCTGCTGCGCAGTGTGGTCCTGCTCACTCTGCGGTCGCCGCGGGAACTGAAATTCGTCCTGAGGGACGAAGTGGCGGAGGCGCCACCTGTCGAAATGGCGACGGCGCCCAAAAGGCCGCTCCATCGGGACGCGGCGTCGGGCGAGCCCCGGTTGCCGGGATTGAATGGCATCAACCCGCGCAACAGCTTCGACGCGTTTGTGGTGGGGCCGAACAATCAGTTTGCCCAAGCGGCCTGCAAGGCGGTTTCGGATGCGCCGTCGCGGACCTACAATCCCTTATTCATCTACGGCGGCGTGGGCTTGGGCAAGACGCACCTCATGCACGCGATCGGGCAGGCGATTCTCGCCAAACGCAAACCGGTCAAGGTCGTCTATGTGACCAGTGAGGCGTTTACGAATGAGTTCATCGATGCGATCCAGAACAACACGCTGATCAAATTCCGGAAACGGTACCGCCAGACCGACGTGCTCCTCATCGACGACATCCAGTTTCTCGCCGACAAAGGCCGGACGCAGGAGGAATTCTTTCACACTTTCAATACGCTCTTCGACGGGCACAAGCAGATCGTCCTCTCCAGCGACCGACCGCCCTCGGAAATCGCCAATCTGGAAGCGCGTCTGGTTTCGCGGTTCGAATGGGGCTTGACCGCCGAATTGCAGGTGCCGGACACCGAAACCCGCGTGGCCATTCTACGAAAGAAAGCGCAGAGCGTCGAAATTGCCCTCGATGACAGCGTCCTGCAATTTTTGGCCGAACGCATCCGCACCAATGTCCGCCGGCTCGAGGGCGCGCTCATGCGTGTGGCCTCGTACGTCTCGCTCAATAACGGCCGCCCCCCGGGCGTCGAAAGGATCGAGCAACTGCTCAAGGACATCCTCCATGAGGAGGCGCGGCGCGCCATCTCCATCGAACAAATTCAGAAGCGCGTCGCCGAGCACTACGATGTGCGCCTGGCCGATATGACCAGCAAGCGCCGCCCGGCGAATATCGCCTTTCCCCGGCAAATCGCCATGTACCTGGCTCGAGAACTGACGAACACCTCCCTGACCGAGATCGGCGAAGCCTTTGGCGGCCGCGATCACGGCACCGTCCTGCACGCTCATCGATTGGTGAAGGCAAGGATGGTGAAAGACGAAAAAACGCGACAGGTTGTGTCTTTTCTCGATAGCCAGCTTTCGCGCTGACCATCCCGGTTGGCGTTCGAAAAGCGGGGAAAAGGGTTGCGTCACCCCACGCAATCATTCATCTAAACGCCAATCCGTTCCCTATGAAATTCAGCGTCAGCAAAGAGAAACTCCTCGCGGGTCTCCAGACCGTGCAAAACGTGGTCAGCACGCGGACGACGCTCCCGATCCTTTCCAACGTTTTGTTGCAGGCCAGCGAGGACCAGTTGCGGCTCACGACGACCGATCTCGATGTCGGCGTGAGCGGGGCGGTCGGCGCGCAAATCGAAAAGCCCGGTGCGACGACGCTTCCCGCGCGGCGCCTTGCGACCATCGTTCGCGAGCTGCCCGCGGCGGAGATCCTGGTCGAGGTCGATTCCAAAAATGTCGCTTCGATCCGCTGCGGCCAGAGTTTTTTCAAGATCCTCGGCCTTCCGGAGGAAGAGTTTCCGCCGCTGCCCAAGCTCAACGAGTCCCGGACATTCACGATCGGCCAGCAGGTGCTCCGGGATGCGCTCAAGAAGACTTCCTACGCCATCTCCACCGACGAGACGCGGTACGTTCTCAACGGCATCCTGTTCTCGTTCAAGGAAAACAAGCTGACCCTCGTGGCCACGGACGGGCGGCGTCTCGCCCTCGTCGATCTCGAGGTCGAATTTCCGCGCAGCCAGGAAGTCGACATTATCGTTCCCACGAAGGCCGTCACCGAACTTGGGCGCCTGCTCGGAGATGAGGGCGAGGTCCGATTGAGCGTGGACGAGAACCAGGTGGCCTTTCAGATCGGTGATACCCTGCTGGCCTCCAAGCTCATCGAAGGCAACTACCCGAATTACCGGCAGGTCATCCCTGGCGAGGCCAAGGAGCGGGTCACGCTCGAACGCGAGCTCTTCCTCAATGCCGTGCACCGGGTTTCGCTCCTCTCCAGCGAGAAGTCCAACTCCGTGAAGCTCGTCTTCACGAAGAACAACATCGAAATCGCCGCGAATACACCCGATGTCGGCGAGGCGCGCGAATCGCTCGCCGTCGCCTACAAGGGCCGCGAATTCTCCATCGCCTTCAACCCGGAGTTCCTCCAGGCGCCGTTGCGTGTGCTGACCAACGAGGAAGTCTATCTCGACATGATCGACGAGATGAGCCCCGGCGTGATCAAGATCCAGAGCCCTTTCCTTTATGTGCTGATGCCGATGCGCATCAGTTGAGGGCCGGGGGACGCACTTTTCTCTTTGCGCTTTGTCGCCAGCGGCATACTGTGCCGCTCCCGCCGCCGGATTTCCGGCGGCCATGGCTGGCCAAAGCTCACGTGGCGGAATTGGCAGACGCGTACGGCTCAGGACCGTATGGGGCAACCCGTGGAGGTTCGAGTCCTCTCGTGAGCACCATCCCAGAGAAATTCGGGGTGGTTTTTTCGCCGTTTTCGGGTGGATTTCTGTCCCCCGGCCCTGAGACGCTCTTTGGAAACCCCCATTTAGCGGGCCGACCAGCCTCCGAGCATGAACAGGTGGGCGAGGACATATCCGAGCAATGCAGTCGCGGGAATCGTCAGGACCCAGGCCCAGACGATGCGGTGCACAATCCCCCACTTCACCGCGCTGAAGCGCTTCATCGCCCCGACACCCATGATCGAAGTGGAAATCACGTGCGTGGTGGACAGCGGAATGCCGAAATGGGAAGCGGCAAAAATGATCGCGCCCGCCGTGGTTTCCGCCGCGAACCCGTGCACGGGCTGAAGCCGCACCATCCGGTGCCCCATTGTTCGGATGATGCGCCATCCTCCCACCGCGGTGCCTCCAGCCATCGTCAGCGCGCAGACGATTTTCACCCACGCTCCGATTTTGAATTCAGGCGTGTGCAGGAACGCCATCCACGGCGGCAGGTGTTCGAAGGCGCCGGTATTCGTTCCTGTGAAGAGCGCGAGCGCGATGATGCCCATCGTCTTCTGGGCATCATTCGTGCCGTGGCTTAGGCCCATCCACGCGGCGCTCAGGATCTGCAGCTTGCCAAAAATGCCATTCACCAGTCGCGGGCGCCAATCCAGGACAATTGCGGTGATGATGGCCATCAGCAAAAAGCCGAGCAAAAATCCCAAAAATGGTGAAGTGATCATCGGCTTGATGACTTTCGGCCAAAGACCATCCGCGCCTTTCGCCGAGATTCGGCTCCAAATCAGAACGCCCCAATTTCCACCGCTGGTCGCGAGCGCGGCCCCGCACAATCCGCCGATGAGCGCATGGCTGGAACTCGACGGCAGGCCGAGCCACCAGGTCAGCAAATTCCAAATGATCGCTCCCGAGAGCGCCCCGAGGATGGTCGTCATGGTAACGGCGGCTGTATCCACCTGGCCCTGGCCAATGGTTTTGGCGACGGCTTCACCGAGGAAGGCGCCGAGTAGATTCGCCGCGGCCGCGAGCAGGACCGCCTGCCGCGGCGTCAGCACCTTCGTGGACACGACGGTGGCGATGGCGTTGGCGGTATCGTGAAAACCGTTGATGTACTCAAACGCCAGCGCCGCCGTCAGGACAACGAGAAAGAAAAGCATCGGGGAAATCCGGGCCTTGGGCGGCGGCAGCGCTCAGGAGTACTTCAGGGCGACGTGGAACACGACGAATCCCGCGTCCCGGCACCGATCGATTCCCTTCTCCAGGAGTTCAAAGAGGTCCTTCCAGAAGACCACCGTCCGCGCGTTGCCGCTCCCATGGTAGAGGTCGCGCAACAACTCGTTCATCAATTTGTCGGCGTCGCCCTCGATGGTTTGGAGCAACTCGTAGGCATCCCGAATTTCCTCGCCGTGACTTTTGGTCCGGAGCTGGTTGACCATGGTCACCACCACGTCCGCGGCCTTTTCCAGCAAGGTGATCTGCCGGGAAACCAGTTTCAAATCGGCGCCGCTGGGACCGATGAGGAGCCGCTCACCGATCTTCTCGACATTCTTGCTGATCTTGTAGAGCGCCGTCGAGAGGGCCTCGATGTCTTCGCGCTCAAGCGGAGTGACGAAGTTTTTGCACACCTCCTCGGTGATCTGCTGACTGATGCGCTTGTGCTTTCGGCGTGCTTGAGAAAGGTCCGTAAGGACGTCGCTCGGGGGATTTCCGGTGAGCTGTGGAAAAAGCGCCACGAGGATCGACGTGCTCTGTTTGGCGGCGGTGCCGCCGCTTTCGAGCAAGTCGTAAAATCGGGTATCGCGTCCGAAAATGCGCTGGAGGGCTGACATAACGCGGCAGGGATAGCAGCCCGGCTGCGTCAGGCAACGCCAATGTGGTGGAAACGGTTCACTTCGCAGGGTTTGGCATCCGTGATCGGTATCCGCGACCAGCTACTTTGACATTGCGATGGGCCAGCCGGCTTCAGGCTGCGGCGCGCAATGCTGGGAATCGCTTCCAGCAGCGCAACCGCACCAGCGGTCCTGCCTTGCGAAGATTGGGATCATTGGGACTCAGGTAATGATGCTTGTTCGTGCGGGTCGTCACGATGATTCGACCATCGCGGAGGACATTTTCGACCGTCCAATACTTGTCGACAAAATACCGGTACGTTTCCCCTTGGCCGGAAGGTCGAATATCATACGCGCGGGGGCTCGGGTGCGCTGACAACTTTTGCTTTCGGTAAACGATGCCGTCTCCAATGTCCAATGTTCGCCCGCCGCTGGTTCGCATCTTCGGGAGGAAATCGTGGAGGATGAGGAGAATAAAGAAAACCGAAGATCCGATCGCCGCGGCCATGAGCAGGAGAGCGATCATGCGGCGCCCGTTGGTCGGCGAAATCGCCGCTGCGTTTCGTGGTTTTCGTCGATATTAGTCACGGGCAGGTTGGACGGGTGCAAGGTCGGTCACGATCCAGCCACCCGGTGGTCGCGATGCCGGAGGTCCACCACGGTTGTTCTCCCGCACTCGATGATCACCGGAACTTCGACATCGCCAGCGAACTCCGATTCCGCCTTTACGGTGTACTGGCCGCAAGGAAGGCTCACCGTGTCCGGATTTTCGTCCCACGCACCCAAATGGTTCCGGACCGTCTCATAGAAAGCCCCATGCCTGTCGTAAATGGCGTACCCGGTGTGCGGGTAGAACATTGTGTCCGGGTTGATCTTTGGCTCGATTAAAGCGGTGTAGACGACCAGGTAGCCTGGCGCGCGCGTCGCGAGACCGAGGGGTGTGGGCCTCACGGATTCGAGCACGGTTGCCGCCGCCTGCCTGGATGCGCAGCCGTGGAGAAGCAATGCCGGCACGCAAAGGACCAACTGTAGATTCAACTTGAACGCCTTGCATTCCATTAACCCTCCTTCGGTGGTGACCAACGGCGCAATGCAACGCAGACACGGAAGAGGAGTCCGGCGACAATCCAACATCCGATACCGCAAGCGAACAAAGGAAGGGTTTCCATAAATCAAATCGCGAAAAGCCGCCTTGAAAGGGGAGAATACTGAGGATCGACGTTGCCTCTGGCGGCGGTGGTAGTCGGCTGCAGCCCGAACATTTTCAGAAGCTCTTGGCGCGATGTTTTCATGTCAGTGATCCTTGGGCGGAATGGTCGACAGAGGTTCCAATGTGACAATTGCGTAAAATATATATGACAAAACAACGCCTTAATGTGGTTTGCAACAAAAAAGTGGTATGCCCACTGCTTCACTCCCATTTGCCACCCGTTTTGGCTCGAATCTTCTGGCGACCGGGAAAAGGACTCGCATTCACCGGTTTTCGCTCTTCTAGAACCGGCAATTTTATCTGTATTTCTGGCAAAGGCGTGGCGTCTCTACCCTCTCACGAGACGAGACCGAAAGCCGCGCATTTGGGCGTTTATCGACAGGGGGTGGGCGGCAGAAGCCCAATGCCGCCTGGCGACCTCCTTCCTCCGCCTCTAATGTGACAATTATGTGAATTTTCTTCCAATATCCCGCTGTGCGCCGAATCATTCATGCACACCACATGCTCCGTATTTTCGCATTTTTGCCCCCCCTCCAGCAACGCTGGCTGGCGCCCCTCGGCATGGCGCTTTGTCTGTCGCCGCTCTCTATTGCCCAAGCGGAGCCGCTCACCGTGCCTGTTTCCGTCGTCACTCGTGAAGATGGATTCCGTCAGGTCTCGTTCGACGCCGAGTTGCGGCCGTACCAGGAAATCGAGTTGCACTCCAAAGTGACCGGCTACGTTGAGGCGATGAAGGTCGACGTCGGGGACGTCGTCAAGGAGGGCGATCTGATCGCGTCACTCGATATCCCGGAGCTGAAAATCGACCTGGAGCACTCCGTGGCCGAAGAGCGTCGCAGCTACGCCGAACTGGAGCGTGCCAGTGCGGCGTATGAGGAAGCGCATCTCAAGTTCTCCCGCATCAGCGCGACCGATCACGCGCAGCCGCATCTGATCGCCGCCCAGGAACTCGACACGGCGAGAGTCCAGGACCGGGCCACCGCCGCCGCAGTGGATTCCGCCAAGGAGCAATCGAAAGTCGCCGAGTCCGAAGTGAAGCGCTTTCAAACGATGGTCGACTATTCCCGGATCATCGCGCCGTTTGCCGGCGTCATCACCAAACGCCACGCCGACCTGGGTTCACTCATCCAGGCGGGAACAAGTTCCGGCTCTTCGCCAGTGGTCCGCCTTTCGCAGAATGACAAATTACGCGTGGTTTTTCCGGTTTCGCTCTCCTTTGTCTCGCATATCCAGATCGGCGACCCGGTGGAAATAAACATACCTTCGTTGGGCCGAACGATTCAGGGGACCATCGCCCGTTTCACCCGAAAGGTTGAAACTTCCACCCGCACGATGGATGCGGAGGTCGACCTGCCAAACGCGGACTTAAGCCTGATTCCCGGTGTTTACGGAACTGCGGTGCTAAAGATCGACCGTCGCCAGCAGGCGCTCTTCGTTCCGATCGAGTCGGTGCAGCGAGCCGCCGAGGGATCGAGCGTCTACATCATCAATTCCAGGAACCTCGTCGAGGAACGCCGCGTCACACTCGGGTTGGAAATGCCGAGCAAGATCGAGTTGCTCAGCGGTGCCGATGAAAACGAAATGGTGCTCGTCGGGAGCCGCGCCCGCGTCAGCCCGGGCCAGAGCGTGCTGCCGAAGATCATCCAGCCGGCGCAGGTGAACTGAGGATGGCTGCGCCGCTGTCCCCGGAAGTGTTACAGGCGCTCCAGGCGCTCGACACCTGCTCGGTTTCCAACGCAATCGAGGTTTTGGGCGAGCGTCTGCGCAACGAGGGGTTTACCAGCCCGACCATCCGGCGGATCACCGCGGGTAAAACGTCGCTGGTCGGACACGCGGTGACGGCGCGCATCCAATGTTCCCAGCCGCCGATGATTGGCGGGACCTTCCCGGATCGGACCGATTGGTGGAACTACGTCCTCACCATCCCCGAACCGCGAATCGCCGTAATTGAAGACGCCGACAAAAAACCCGGCACGGGAACATTCCTGGGCGAAATCCACGCGAACATCCTCATGGCGCTTGGACGCGTGGGCGGAATCACCAACGGCGTCGTTCGCGACATTCCGGCCATCGAAGAAATGGGATTTCAACTGTTTGCGGGAGGCCTGGCAGTTTCGCACGCTTACGCCCATATCGTCGATTTCGGCCAACCGGTCGCGATTGCCGGGCTGCCGATCAGTCCCGGCGATCTGCTCCAGGCGGATATGCACGGCGTGCTCTGCATTCCGAAGGCACTCGCCGCCGATATTCCCGAAGCGGTGGCAAAAATCCGCGCGCACGAGCGCCGGTTGATCGACCTCTGCCGTTCCCCGGAGTTTTCGCTCGAGAAGCTGCGCCACGCCGTCGAGTCCTGGTAAGTCTTTCCGCGCATGTCTCGCTTTGCTATTCACTTCCCCTATCTCATCATCGTCATCTGCCTGATGACCGTGGTGATCGGCGCGACCTGTGTGTTTCGCATGCCGGTCGACCTGTTTCCGGAGATCAAAATTCCAGTCGTCGTCGTGGCGACTTTTTACCCCGGGATGCCACCGGAGCAGATCGAGCAGGACTTGACCGCACGCCTGGAGCGTTTCCTCACCCTGGCCGGGGGCATCGATCATATCGAATCCCGTTCGCTGCCGGGAACCAGCTTGATTAAAATCTATTTCCAGCCGGGATCGAACGCGGATTCCGCGGTCAGCACTGTCGGCAATCTCGCCATGGCCGAAATGCGGCGCCTGCCGCCCGGCACGCTGCCGCCGGTCGTGCTCAAGTTTGACGCGTCCAGCCAGCCCGTATGCCTGATCACGCTCAAAGGTGAAGGGATGAACGAGTCCGAGCTGCGCGACATCGGTCATTACAAAGTCCGCACGCAAGTGGCCGTGGTGCCCGGTGCCGCGTTACCGCAGCCGTTTGGCGGACGTTATCGCCAGATCATGGTCTATGTGGATCCTTTGAAGTTGGAGGCCCATCAACTGAGTTTGATGGATGTCGTCCGTTCCATCAACGACGCGAATGCCATCCTGCCCGCGGGTGATGTCCGGGTGGGCCCGTTTGATTACAATATCTATGCGGACAGCGAGGTGGAGAAGGTTCCTGACATTGCCGACATTCCATTGAAAACCGTCGGACAATCTTCGGTTCTCGTGGGCGATGTTGCGGAAGCCAAAGACGCGTCGCAAATCCAATACAACATTGTGCGCGTGGATGGCCAGCGCTCGGCCTATCAACCGGTGCTCAAGCAGGGCGGCGACGCGAACACGATCGCCATTGTCAATGGTGTTCGTGAGACCTTGAAAAAGCTCGTGGATGTGCCGAAAAAGCTGGTGACGCAGGTGGTGTTCGACCAATCCAGGTTTGTCAAAAATGCGGTCGAAAACCTTCTGCACGAAGGCGCCATTGGTTTGGTCCTCACCGGGCTGCTGATCTTTCTCTTCCTGGGAAGCATGCGCGCCACGGTGGCGGTGTTCCTCTCAATTCCGCTTTCGGCCCTGGCGACATTTATCGGCCTGGCTCTGGCCGGTGGCACGGTGAATACGATGATCCTCGGAGGACTCGCCTTGGCCTTCTCGCGGCTGATCGATAACTCCGTCGTGGTGCTCGAGAATATCTTTCGCCACTTGGAAATGGGCGAATCGCCCGAAGTCGCGGCGGAACAAGGCGGGCAGGAAGTGGCCTTGCCGGTGCTTGCGGCGACATTGACGACCGGCGTGGTTTTCTTTCCGGTGGCATTTCTTTACGGAGCGAGCCGTTACCTCTTCATGGCGCTGGCCGCGGCGGTCGTGCTTTCGCTCCTGGCCTCTTACCTCGTCGCCATGGCGGTCGTCCCGCTCTTTTGCGCGAACCTCATCAAACGATCTCACGAACACGACTACGGCGCTGGTGAGGCGAAAGGTTTCCACGCCCGGTTTAACCGGAAATTCGCCGCCCTTCTGGACTGGTACGAAGGCTTGCTCAGGAAATCACTGGCCCGTCCCGTGGCGACCCTGCTGGGTTGCGCCGGCATTTTTCTTCTCAGTCTCTCGCTCTTTCCGTTTGTGGGCGTGGCCTATTTCCCCCGCACCGACCCCGGTCAGTTCTATATCAATCTCAAGGCCCAATCCGGGACCCGCCTCGAGGTCAGCGAGCAGGTCGTGGAAAAGGTGGAGAAGATTTGCCGGTCCGAAGTCGCCAAAGACGACCTCGACTTGATCGTCTCGAACATCGGCATCACTCCGGATTTCTCGGCGATCTACAACGCAAACACCGCTCAACACACGGCGATTGTGCAAGTCAGCCTCCAGGAGAAACATCATGTCGGCAGCTATGAGTATATGGATCGTGTTCGCCGGCGCATCCGCGCAGAAGTGCCGGAAGTGGCCGCGTATTTCCAGTCCGGTGGATTGGTGGACGCGGTGCTCAATCTCGGGCAACCCGCGCCGATAGACATCCAGGTCAGCGGTTCCAATCTCGTGGCGACGCATGAAACGGCCGCGGAAATCGCCCGGCAGTTGAGTGCGGTCCCCGGGGTCAGCGACACCCTTATCCCGCAGGATATGGATTATCCGGCAATTCGGATCCACCTGGACCGGAAACGAATCTCAGAATTGGGCAGTACCGCCAAGGACGTCGTGGAAAACATGGACACAGCACTACTCTCGAACGCCATGATCGCGCCATCTTTCTGGACTGATCCAAAGAGCGGCAATGACTACTTCCTCACGGTCCAATATCCGGAAGGCTATTTGAAGGATTTCGACGCGCTTCGGGCGATTCCCATTCGCGCTCCGGGGATGAGCCAGGCGACCCGTCTCGATGTGGTCACGGATTTGACGCATATCACGGGGCCGACAGAGATTGCGCATTACCAAATCCGCCGGGTCATTCATCTCTATGTGGCGCCGGCAAAAGAGGATGTTGGCCGGGTGATGAAAGAGATTCGAAAGATAGTTGCCAGGACCCACGTGCCGGAGGGCGCCAGCATTGATCTCCGAGGCAGCGTGGAAAGCATGGCGTCATCATTTCGCACGTTTGGCTTTGGCTTGATCCTGTCGATTGTGCTCGTCTATCTCGTCCTGGTCGCGCAGTTCAAATCTTTCCTGGACCCTTTCCTGATTCTCCTTGCCGTGCCGACAGGATTGACGGGGGTATTGGTGGCCCTTTGGATCACCGGCACGACGCTCAACGTGATGTCATTGATGGGGATCGTCATGATGGTCGGGATTGTTGTTTCTGACAGCATCCTCATCGTGCAATTCGTGCGGCAGTTGGAAAAAGACGGTGAGGAACTGCACCATGCGATTGTCACCGCCTGCCGGGTCCGTTTGCGGCCAATCCTTATGACCACCCTGGCCACGCTGATCGGGCTCCTGCCGATGGCGTTGAAATTGGGCACAGGCAGCGAAGCGTACGCTCCACTGGCCCGGGCGATTATTGGAGGGCTGGCCTTTTCGGCGGTGTTTACGTTGTTTGTCGTGCCGACGGCTTGCTTGCTGGCGCGCCGCCGTCCCGAATCGCCGCCTTCGCCGGCTGCGTCGGAGGAACCACCCGTCGTGGAGTCGCTCGCTACTCCATGAAGCGGTTCCGAATTCCGGCCATGATTGCGTCTGCGATTTGGTCCAGTGCCGCACAGGGCGCCGATGCGCCGCAGCCGCCCGCCATCAAAGCGACGAACCCGGACGGCATACCGCAGCCGCCTGCGATCAAGGCGACGAACCCGAATGCCGCACCGCGGCCGCCTGCTCTGAATGCGATGAATCTGGACGACGTGCCGCAGTACCCTGTTTGGAAGGCAGGAAATTCGGACGCAGGGGCTCGACCGCTCACCTTGAAGGAAGCCCACCAGATCGCGCTGAGAAAGCACCCCAAAATTACCACCGCGCGTCTGCTGGCGCTTGCAACCTGGCAGACCGTGGTCCAGGCGAAGTCGGCCTATTACCCGAATGTTCTGTTGAACGTTGCGGGCGTGGACACGGCGCAGGAGAACACCCGGGAAGTCTCGCAGAGCGTGCAGGTATCCACGGTGGTCGACCGCGGTGGCGCCGGATTGTTTATCACCCAACTCCTCACGGATTTCGGCCGCACTTCCAACCTCGTCGCGAGTTCGAATTTGAAGGCGAAGTCCCAGGACCAAAACGTCGAAGCCACCAAGGCGCAGGTCCTCCTCGAGGTGGACAAAGCCTATTTCGACGCCTTGCGCAGTCTGACATTGGTTCATGTGGCGCAAGGCACGGTCGAAGAACGGCGGATGGTTCGGGACCAGGTCCAGGCCCTCGCCCAGAACGAGCTGCGTTCCTCCCTCGATGTCAGCTTTGCCAATGTAAATCTCCAACAAGCGGAACTCCTGCTCTCACGCACGGAAAACGATTTGGATTCGGCCTACGCGACCCTGGCGGCACTGCTCGACGAAACCAGTGTCACCGAATACCGACTGGCCGACGAATCGGGTTCCCAAAAACCACCCGGCAACGTCTACGATCTCATTGGCACGGCGTTTCGCAATCGGCCGGACCTGCTCGGACTCGGTCTGGACCATGACAGCGCGGTGAAGTTTGCCAAGGCCGAGCGCGCTCTGAGTTATCCCAGGATCACCGCGGACGTGGTCGGCGGAGAACTGCCGTACCATGACAATGCCACCAACCAGAATTACGCGGCCGCGGGTGTGGAGATGAACTGGCCGATAT
>Ga0302325_10004234_pt1 | contig 33251 bp, 31 predicted proteins | sample Palsa_T0_2_FD_201948 | JGI IMG/M metagenome (GOLD analysis project Ga0302325, IMG submission 201948) | Peat permafrost microbial communities from Stordalen Mire near Abisko, Sweden - Palsa_T0_2 | ecosystem: Environmental > Terrestrial > Soil > Palsa > Peat permafrost | place: Sweden: Abisko... | reverse complement strand
TCTTGTAGCCGTAAACGCGCTCGGCCCCCGAGTTCCAGTCGACGACGATTCCGTCGTTATCGAAGGACAAGAACGCAAAATCCGCGCCCGCCGCCGGCTTCTCATTTCCGGTGGCGGAATTGTCGTGCAACGCCACGACGTGAAGTCCCGGCAGGACGTCGCTTCTGGTAGTGAGGTGAAGCTTGCTTGGCGCTGCCAGATCGGCAAGCCGCTGGCCGATTATCTTGCTCATCGAAAGTCCGAGCAGTTTGCGAGCACCCGGACTGGCGGCGAGACAACGGCGGTCATTGTCCGCGATCAGCAACGGTTCGGATTGGTGAGAAACTACAGCTCGAAGCTGGAGCTCCAGTTCCTTGAAGCCATCGTGAACGAGCCAGCCCGTGGCTTCTTGCGTTGAGGCTGCGGAGTGCATTGCTTTCTCCTTCGCCCCGTCTATCAAGGGAAGCCGTGTGGTCTATGAGACAGAGGTCTCAAAAAACAGCGGGAGCCGAGATCGGCGGTCAACTGGAGTATAGCACCGATTTATGAACTTTCTGCGAACGATTGATCGCATTTGGTCATTCGACGCCCCATGGTCACTCGCTTGCTGAGTGGTCTCAATAGCTTGAGGGATACATTGGAATCTGCATATTTTTTTGCATTGGGCAGTCGATTGCCTTGCACCCCATTCGAGGAGTACCCAAAATGCCTTTGCTGAATTTGGTGGTCGTGTTGATTGTGATAGGCGTGGCGCTGTGGCTGGTGAATCGCTACATTCCGATGGCGTCCAGTATTAAGACGATTCTGAACGTCGTCGTCGTGGTTGCCGTTTGCGTTTTTGTCTTGAAGTCCGCGGGACTTTGGGGCGATGTTACCAGCTTCCGAATAGGGCACTGACGGATTCGGTCCCGTTTGGCCGTATGAAACGCAAGGAAAAGCAGGATTTCGATCCCAAGGGCTTTCTAGACAAAGCCGACAAAGGGAGAACGCTCAAGGAGCACCAGAAAGACGAGCCGGTTTTCGTACAAGGCGAACCGGCAGATGCGATTTTTTATATCCAGAAAGGCAAGATCAAGCTCACGGTTGTCTCCCATCAGGGCAAAGAAGCGGTGGTTGCAATTTTGAGCGCCGGCGATTTCTTCGGCGAGGGATGCCTGGCCGGCCAGTCTCTCCGCATGGCCACCGCCGCCACCATGTCCGAGTGCTCGATCATGCGCCTGGAAAAGGCCGCCGTCCTGCGTCTGCTCCAAGCCCAGCCCACATTTTCCGAGTTGTTCCTGCACCATCTACTCTCCCGCAACATTCGGATTGAGGAAGACCTGGTGGATCAGCTTTTCAACTCGAGTGAAAAGCGGCTGGCGCGGGTGCTTTTGCTGCTCGCCAACTTCGGCAAGGAGAGCAAACCGGAGCCGGTGATTCCCAAGATCAGCCAGGAGACTCTGGCCGAGATCGTCGGCACCACTCGCTCCAGAGTCAGTTTTTTCATGAACCGATTCCGCAAGCTCGGGTTTATTCAATACGACGGCAAAAACGCCGCCGGCCTGGAAGTTCACAGCTCTCTGCTCAACGTCATCCTGCACGATTGACGACGCCCGAATCCAGCGCGTTGTCGCTGTCGCTCCAGGCTTGCAACTGCTCGATCACCGCGTCCACCAGCGGCCCGAGCGCGTCCCGAACGGGCGGCGTTAAATCCGCAACCCACTCCGTCGACAGCGGCTGAACGCCCAATACGACGACCTCCTCCGGGGAGTCTCCCAACAGATGCATCGCTACCATCAGGTCCGCGAATCCGAGCTGATGGACGCTCGCCTTTCCGGGCAAACCGTCCAGCGCCTTGCCTTTGAAACAGAGCAGCGCGCCGGGCGGCTCGCCTGCGTCCACCGCATCCACCACCAGTAACCTGGGGAATCCCGAGATATGGGGAAGCAAGCTCAAACCTTGCGTGCCGCCGTCCAACAGGACCACCCCCGGGGGAACCCGCGGATCGCGCTGCAAGAGATCGATGGCATGGACGCCCACGCCATCGTCGGCATGTACCAGGTTGCCAAGCCCGAGGACTGCTACGCCCCCTGATGAGGTCACGATGCCTGTCCCGCCGCCGCGCGCTTCTCTTCCTCCTCCAATTCATCCTCGGGAATGACCTTGTAGCCGATGAATATGCTGTCCATCAGTCCGCGCTTCTCCGCCCGCGAGATCAGGATGCTCAAATGCACATGCAGTATCGCGAAGGCGACGAAAACGAACATCAGCAAAAAGTGAATCAGGCGCAAATTAGGCAGACTAACCACGCGCGGGATCCACCCGACCAGAGCGCCGAGCAGGATGCCGTGCCGCAACCAGTTGAACATCACCAGTCCGGTGACGATCTCCATCAGCAGCAAAGCGTAAATGAACAGATAGGAAAGCGCTGCCATCGGATTGTGGCCGATCTTGGAGATAGGAGTGGGACGGAGGAAGGCGTAAAACTTGACCACCTCCACCATCTCTTTCCACTGTTGGGCTCGTATTGGCGCGTACTGCCTCCAACGCACCCAGCGGTTCCCCGCGAAAAACAAATACAGGCGCATGAGGAATAGCGCGATGAGTAGCATCCCGAAGGCTTCGTGGGCGAAGCGAAACCAGCCCATCAGGAAGGGGTACTTCGCTTGACCCACTATGAAGGGATCGTGAATGTAGTAGCCGGTGAAGGACAGGACTCCGATCGAAATGACCATTCCCCAGTGGAACAGCCGCAGAGGATATTGCCACACGTATACGGCTACCGCGGGACCTTCCGGTAACAGCGGATGCCGCGCGTCAGCGATGGATGTAGGTCGCATGGATTCCTCCTCACCCGGCAGGTGCCTCAACCGTAGCCTCAGCGCGGCCCGGTACCGTAAACCTGCGCCCATTGGCGTCGATCACATGCACCGCGCAGGCTATGCAGGGGTCGAAGGAATGAATCGTCCGCAAGATCTCTAGGGGTCGCGTCGGATCGGCAATCGGGGTTCCCAGGAGCGCCGCCTCGTAAGCCCCCCGCTGGCCCGAGCCATCGCGCGGTCCCGCGTTCCACGTGGTGGGGACCACGGCCTGATAGTTCTTGATGGAGCGGCCCTGAATCTCCACCCAGTGGCCGAGCGAGCCGCGCGGCGCCTCGTGCCACCCGAAGCCGGTGGCCGAGCTGGGCCACGTCGCGGGATCCCAGCGCGCGGGATTGAAGATGGCGACTTGGCCGTGCTCCATGTTCGACGACAGTTGCTCTACCCAATTCTCGATCTGGTCGGCCATGAGTTGCGTCTCAAGTGCGCGCGCCGCGATCCGCCCCAGCGTCGAGAAGAGCACGGTGGGCGGCGCATTGAGTTTCTTGAGAAGGCCGTCGATGGCCGCTTTGATCGCCGGCTGCCCGGCGGCGTAACCCACCACCAGACGCGCCAGCGGTCCCACCTCCATGGGCCTGCCGTCGTAACGCGGCGTCTTCAACCAGGAGTACTTGCTTTCGACGTTCAGATAGTCGTAGGGCGGCTTGGGCCCGGTATACTTCGGATTCGTTTCTCCCTGAGCGGGGTGTTTGCCGTTGGCGTCGCCGCCCGAATACTCGTACCAGGAGTGGTTAACGGACTCGGTGATCTTGCCTGCGTCCACCGGATAGACCTTGCTGATGTCACGGCCGAGCACGATGCCGCGCGGAAATAGGAACGTACTAGGATCCTTCTGGTTGCCCGAGGAGTAATCGCCATAAGAAAGGAAATTACCCACGCCCTCGCCGAGCGAAAACCATTCCTTATACAGAGGAGCGATGGCGAGCACATCCGGAACGTACACTTGTTCGACGAATCGCCGCGCCCCTTTCACCAGTGACCGGAGGAAGTCGATGCGCTCCGGATTGATCACCGCAAACGGCTCGTTCGGATCCATCGCCGTGGTCATGCCGCCCACCAGGAAGGTCTGCGGATGCGGATTCTTCCCTCCCAACACCGCGTGGATGCGGATGAAATCCTTTTGCCACGCCAACGCTTCGAGATAGTGCGCCACTGCAAGCAAATTCACTTCGGGCGATAAATGATAAGCCGGATGGCCCCAATATCCGCTGGCGAACAGGCTCAGCTGGCCGCTATCCACTACTCCTTTCACCCTCTGCTGGATGCCTCGGAAGTAGGTGGCGCTCGATTTCTCGTAATCCGAAATGGACTGCGCAATCGACGAGGTCTTGGCCGGATCGGCCTTGAGCGCCGCTGCCACATCCACCCAGTCCAGAGCGTGCAGGTGATAGAAGTGGACCACGTGGTCGTGAATCATTTGCGAGCCGGCGATCAGATCTCGTACGATGCGCGCGTTTTCTGGAACTTCGATACTGAGCGCATCTTCCACCGCGCGGACGCTGGCTAGCGCGTGCACCATGGTGCACACTCCGCAGATGCGCTGAGCCCAGATCCAAGCCTCCCGGGGATCGCGGCCCTGGAGGATCAGCTCGATGCCGCGGAACATGGTGCCGGCGCTCCAGGCGTCCGAGATCTTGCCTCCATCCACTTGAGCTTCAATCCGAAGGTGGCCTTCAATGCGAGTGACGGGGTCGACCACAAGGCGGGCCATGGTTATGCCTCCCTTCTGTCTTCCGGTTCGGCCGGCGTTGTCACCGGCTTGGGCGCCGGTTTGATCAGAGTAATCAGACCGTGAGCGGTGACGCCGACGGCCACCGCGCCCACCAGTCCCAATCCGATCTCACCTGCGCTCGTCTCCACCCCGAAACCGGGCACGGACGGCAAGCGGTCGTAGAACGGGGACATGTGGTCCCAGAAGCGAGGCGAGGCGCAGGCGATGCAGCCGTGTCCGGCGCGGATGGGCCAACTGGTGTGGTCGTTCCACTGCACCACCGGACAATTGAACGTCGCCGCGGGACCCTTGCAACCCATCTTGTAAAGGCACCAGCCCTTGCGGTGCCCCTCGTCGCCCCATTCGGTGACGAAACGTCCGGCGTCGTAATGCGCGCGCCGCTCGCATTGATCGTGAATCACGCGCCCATAAGCGAACAGCGGGCGGTTGTACTGGTCGAGAGCCGGCAGATCGTTGAAGGTCAGATAATGAACCACCACGGCGGCCGTGTTCGCGGGGTTGTGCGGGCAACCCGCCATATTGATTACCTTGATGCCCGGCACCGCCTCGTGGACGCCGAGCGCTCCGGTGGGATTCGGGGCCGAGCGCACCAAGCCGCCGTCAAAGGCGCAGGCGCCGACGGCTATGGTCGCCGCTGCGTTCCGGCACACGCGTTCGGCGATGTCAATGGCCGAGCGGCCGCCAATGGTGCAGTAGCCGCCTCCATCCGCGGTCGGAATCGCGCCTTCCACCACCACCAGATACTTGCCCTTCTCCTCCTTGACGACGCGGTCCAGCACCGCATCGGCGTGACCGCCCGCGCCCGCCATTATCACTTCGTGGTACTCCCACGACAGCAAATCCAGGAGAACCTCGGCGACATCGGGATGGCTCGAACGCAACATCGACTCCGAGCAGCCGGTGCAGTCCTGGAATTGGAGCCAAACCAGAACCGGCTTGCGGGCTTTGCCCACGGCAGCGACGGTCTGCGCCAGATACCGTTCCGGCATCGCCAGGGTTGCTAAAATGCCGCTGCAATATTTCACCAACTGGCGCCGTGTAAAGCCGCGGCTTTGAAGCGCCGCGTTCACGTCAAATTCCGATGCGAGCATAACCAACCCCCTGTGTTGACCGTTACGGTTGACTTGTGGCTGCTTCGGCGAGTGGCATCGCCGGAACTTTCTTGCGGGCCCGATCGGCCAGCCAGCTCATCCATTGGCGCAGTCCCGCGCCGGTGGTACAGGATGTCTCGATGATTTCGATCTCCGGATGGATGCGGCGCGCATTCTCTCTGGCCAGATCCAAGCGGAAAGGAACGTAGGGAAGCAGATCGATCTTGTTGAGGATCATCAGCTCCGCTTTGCGAAAAATTCCGGGATACTTGAGCGGCTTGTCCTCGCCCTCCGTTACGCTGAGGACCACGATCTTGGCGTCTTCGCCCAGGTCGTAGCTGGTGGGACAAACCAGATTACCGACGTTCTCGATCAGCAGAAATTCGAAGTCTTGCTCCGGCCAGCCTCGCAGATGATCTTCCACCATGGCCGCGTCCAGGTGACACGCGCCGCCGGTAGTGATCTGTCGCACCGGGTAGCCGTAGCGCAGTAACCGCTGAGCGTCCTTGTCTGTCTGGATGTCGCCGGTGAGAACCACGGCCGACGTCGGACGGGGAAGCAGCTCCAGCGTTTTTTCTAGCAGCGCCGTCTTGCCCGAACCGGGGGAACTGATGAAGTTCAAAGCCAATGCGCCGGTCGCGCGGAGAGCCTCACGCAGTTCCGCCGCGATCCGGTTGTTCTCGCTGAGAACGCTTTTCTCTAACGCCACCCGGTTTATGTGAGCACCTCCGCGCTTACGTCTTCGAACTCGATATAGGCGATCTCCAACTCGTCGCCCCGCCGGCCGTCTCCCCCAAATTCGATCTCTAGACCGAGCGGCGCGGCTTCGGAACTTCTTACGATCGCCTCGAAGCAAAAGCGCAAGGACTCCGGGTCCACGCCGGCGTACTCGCCGATCCGCAGCCCTACTTTCGACGCCCTTTGCCCTGGATAGCGCCGCAGTTCCTCGTGAACCGCCTCGAGGACGGAGCAAGCGATGCCCATTTCGTGCATGACCGAATACCTCCACTGGGGCCCACGACCGGGCGAATCGGCGGCAGACCGGCTCGGCGATCACCCGCACAATCTTGAAATCGCGTTACTCGTCGAACTACTTCAAGGGCTGCTCCTTTGTTCGATGGCTCCGATCTGGGCCAGATATTGATACGTACGAGTGGCTTCCGCCGCGTCTATTCTGGTGACGGCGACGCCGACGTGCACCAGCACGAAGTCGCCGGCGACAACCTCAGGTGTTAGCGCCAGATTCACCGTCTTTTGCACTCCGCAGAAATCCACCTGACCGTTGCGGAAGGCGGGATCTCCGCCTTCGACGCTCAGAACTCTTCCAGGAACCGCCAGGCACATAGGGAATCGCCGATCTTGGGCACGCTTAAAGCCATATTGTTGTAAGCGCCATTATACGCGGAATATGTCCCTTTTTTGAAGAATTCGCCAGCCGGCCGCCGAGGCCCCTAGCGACCTTATTTGGTCATTTGACCGCTAATGGTCAAGCCGCCGGCGGGCCTCCACGATGTGAGCAATTTTGAACAGATTTGGCGGCGCACAGTCCCTGATAATCGATCCGTTGGTTTCTCTAGCAGGAAAGGACGGCTAATGGCCTGCGCGCGCGACGGCTTGATCGAAAAGAGCTTAGTGGCGCAGCTTGCGCGCGCCGAGCGGTCGTCGATTCTGGAGGCGATGTTCAACCAGCTTTCCGACGCCGTTCTGCTGTACGGCCGAGACTTCCAAATTGTCGGGGTCAATCACGCCGCCGAACGCCTCTTCGGGATGTTGGCCGACGAGATCATCGGCCAAAGCTGTCATGATCTCTTTCACCGCGCCGCCTGGGATGCTGGATTAGGCACGCCGCCGGCGGTCAGCCGATCGGCCGGTCTCGAAAGCGGCACTTTCAATCTCGACTTAAAGAATGGACGGCAGCGCGCGGTAGTGGTCCGCGCGATACAGATCCGCGACGATCCCAATGTAATCGAAGGCGTGGTTGCGACCATCAAAAACATTACGGGTGAACCTCAAGCCTCCGTCGGCCCGATCATTGCCGAATCGAAAGTCATGCTCGACTTGCTTAGCTTCATCCGCAAGGTGGCTGTCAGCGAGGCAACGTCTATTCTCCTGGAGGGCGAGAACGGGACAGGCAAAGATCTAATCGCAAAGACGCTGCACTGTCAAAGTCTGAGGCAATCCCAACCGTTCTTGGCGATCAATTGCGCCGCAATTCCGGAAGCTCTGCTCGAGAGCGAGCTTTTTGGTTACGAGAAGGGCGCATTCACGGACGCGCGAGCGCAAAAGCGTGGGCTGTTTGAACTGGCGGACAAGGGAACTCTTTTCCTGGACGAAATCGGGGAGATGCCGCTGGCGCTGCAAGTCAAGATCCTGCGCGCGCTCGAAGACCAGACCTTCCGGCGGCTGGGCGGTCTGCGGGACATCCATGTGGACATCCGCGTTGTGGCCGCCACCAACAGCAACTTGCGTGAAGCGGTGACGGAAGGAGCTTTCCGGCGGGACCTCTACTATCGTCTTAACGTTATCCAGCTGGTGGTGCCGCCCCTACGGGAAAGACCGGAAGACATCCTGCCGTTGGCGCACTATTTCGTCGAGCAATACAACGCCAAGTTCAAGCGGCGGATCGGGGGAATCTCGCCGGAGGCCGAAAACCACATGTTGGCGTACAACTGGCCCGGCAACGTGCGAGAACTGCGCAACGCCATCGAGCGCGCGATGATCCTGGAAGACACGGCTTGGATTCAGCCGGAGAGTTTACACATCTCGGCCCCAATTGGTGAACTCGCCTTTGCCGCCAGGGCCGGCGCCACGCTCGGTCCATGCCAAGGCGGCGGCAAGTCATTGCTGTTTGAACAGGAGCGCCGTCTGCTCATGCAGGCGATCGAAAGCAGCGCCGGCAACCAGACGCAGGCCGCGCGTTTGTTGCGGATTTCACGCGACACCTTGCGCTATAAGATGAAGAAATTCAATTTGTCCGCAGCGGCGATTTCCGCGCCAGTGGAATAGATCGTCCAATCAAGCGGCTGTGAGCAATTCTGAACAGACACGCCCAGTCAACCGCCCCATACTTGTTTTCATTAACCCTGACAGTTACTGGCGGCGGAAGTGTCTGAAAGGTCGAAGAGTTAGGCCGGGAGCCATGACGCGAGACGAACAAATCGGGACCATCTTGCTGGTCGACGACAACGTCGACATTCGTGAATTGGCAAGAAGGTTTCTGGAAGCTGCCGGATACACAGTGGCTACGGCGTCCGACGGCGAAGAAGGACTGCGTTTCTATCAGGAACATCAATCGAGTATTGGCCTGCTTCTCACCGACGTGTTAATGCCTAACATAGACGGCTTGGAACTGGCGGATCGCGTGCTGGGGATCGATTCACAATTGCCGGTTCTCTTTATGTCCGGCGACGACTGGCATGCTCACAGAGGCTTGGAATGCTTGGCGAAGCCCTTTCACCCCGCTGAGCTGGTCGAGAAAGTCGGCCGTGTACTGAAAGCGAACGCACATCTGGAAAGAACGGCCCCCGCGGCGTAGCCCGCGCTGAGCCCCGTCAACTTGGAAAGGTCCATTCAAATGACGATAGTAACTATTGAGCGTTCGCCCGGCCGAGCAATATGGCGGCTTCGATGACGTCATTTGCAAACATCCTCTCGGCCCTCGAACAGCGCCCGCCCACACAGCCAGACCGCCGGCAGAAGCTACGCTATCCACTGGACCTGAGCGTTAGCTTCCGCTTTTCCTCCGGAGCGTCTCCCTTCACCGGTGCGGGCCGCGTCGTCAATGTGAGCAGCGGCGGCGTCCTGGTAGTCTCGAAGCGCGTCGTTTCCCCACACGAATGCAAAATGGGTGCGCGAGTGGAGATGAGTATTGAGTGGCCCTTCCTGCTGGATGGAAGGGTGCCTCTCCAGTTTTTCGCCCAGGGTCGAGTGGTTCGTCGCGGGGAGGGTGTTTTCGCCGCCGCGTTCGAGCGGCGCCAATTCCGCACGGTCAGAACTACAAACCTCCTCGAGTGGCCGGCCAACAGCGCCCCAGTACTTCACTAATCGCCGGGCCAAGGCCCCCGCGGCGTTAAAGGCCGCCTGTCCCGACCGCATTTGGTCATGTGACACCATGCGGTCAATCCCCGCGGGGAAACATAATTCTTCGCTACCGGTTCGTGGCGCCGGATTGCCGCTAGAACGGGCCTTGCAGTAGATTTCCAAGCTACAACCGAGAAATGGAATCAGGAGTGCTCCTTTCCCCTTCGTAAATGCTATTTCAGGAGAAAAGAGTTAACAAAATGACTTTACTTAGAGCAGTACCAACCGTGTTTTGCGCGGCCCTCATGGCTGCGGCGTTCTCCCCCAGCGCAAAGGCCGACGAATGGAACAAGAAAACCGTCGTAACTTTTAGTGTCGCGGTGGAGACGCCAGGCGTTCACATTCAGGGCTGGGCGGTATTGCCTGCAGGTACCTATGTATTGAGGCTGCTGGACTCGCAGTCCGACCGACACATTGTCCAGATCTTCAACCAAGACGAAACGGTCCTCTACACCACCGCCCTGGCGATTCCAAACTATCGGCTCCGGGCCACCGGAAAAACGGTGATCACCTTTAGCGAGCGGCCGGCCGGAGAACCGGAAGCGCTCCGAGCTTGGTTCTATCCGGGCGACAACTTCGGCCAGGAGTTCGTATATCCGAAGGAAAAAGCGCTGGAGCTGGCCAAGGAGACTAACACTCCGGTTCTCGCTATCACTGCCGAGATCGCGCCTGAAGTAACCGCTCCGATCGTGTCGGCTAGCGAGCCCACGGTCCTGGCGCTGAAGCAAGCGCCGGTCGTGGCGGTGAAGCCCACTGGCGAAGAAGTTCAACTCGCCGAGGTGGTCTCCGCGCCGCCCCAAGAGGCGCTGGTAGCACAGAACGTGACTCCCATACCGGAGTTGCCGAAAACAGCCAGCCCGCTGCCGCTGATCGGGCTCGCCGGACTGCTGGCTTTGGGCGCAGCCTTCACGCTCCGATTTGCAGGCGTGCGCGCTCAGTAGGTAGTTGACCAAGGGGTCTGCCTGCCCGGCCCGCCTTTTGTCAGGCGGTCGGGCAGGCGCATTAGACACGGAATATCAGAGGACGTGGCTTACCATGCGACAGAGAGTCATTCCGATATTGGCGGAACAGGTTGGAAATTCCCTGCTCGATGGGGACGGTTGTTATAAAACCAAAGCGCGAGGTTTGGCCGTGCTCACCACGCCGTTGCTGAACAAGGGCACTGCCTTCACTGTCGAGGAACGTAGAGAGTTGGGCCTCGCCGGTCTTCTCCCCCCGGTCATCAGCACGCTGGAGGCTCAGGTGAAGTCGGCCTATTCGCAGTACCGGTGCCTGCCGGATGCGCTCAACAAGAACATCTACCTTACCGCCTTACACGACCGCAATGAGGTGTTGTTTTACCGATTGCTGTCCTCTCATTTGCGCGAAATGATACCGATCGTCAACGATCTGACGGTCGGCATGGCCATGCAGCAGTATCACCACGAATGCCGCCGGCCGCGTGGCATCTATCTTTCGATCGACCACCTGGAAGGCATCGAAGAAGCGTTCGCGAACCTCGGCGCCGGACCTCAAGACATCGACTTGATCGTGGCCACCGACGCCGAACAAATCCTGGGCTTGGGCGACTGGGGCGTGGGCGGCATCGAGATCTCGATCGGCAAGCTCGCGATTTATACCGCGGCGGGCGGAATCGACCCAACGCGCGTAATACCCGTGATGTTGGATGTCGGAACCAATCGGGAAAGCCTACTCAAGGATCCCATGTACATCGGGAACCGGCACGCCCGCATTCGCGGCCAGCGCTATGACGCTTTCATCGACTCCTACGTCCGCACGGTGACCAAGCTCTTCCCGAACGCGGTGCTGCAATGGGAAGACTTCGCGCCCGGCAACGGACGCCGCATCCTCCACAAATACCGCGATCAAGTGTGCATGTTTAACGACGATATGCAGGGCACGGGCGCCATCACGCTGGCGGCGGTGGTTTCAGCCGCGCGCGTCTGCGGATCGCCGATTCGGAATCAACGCGTGGTGATCTTCGGCGCCGGCACAGCCGGATTGGGCATCGCGGATCAGCTTTGCGACGCCATGGTGCGCGAGGGGCTGTCCTCGGAGGATGCGACGGCGCGGTTCTGGCTAATGGACAAAGAGGGTCTGCTCACCGATGACATGGGCGATCAGTTGCGCGATTATCAGGCGACCTACGCCCGCCCGGCCGCCGAGGTTAAGCGATGGAAGCGCAACGGGTCGCTGGGCGCCGCGGATTTGGCCGAAGTGGTTCATCAAGTCCAGCCGACCATGCTGATCGGCGCTTCGACTGTGGCGGGCGCTTTTACCGAAGCCATCGTCAGGGAAATGGCCAAGCATTGCGACCGGCCCATCATCTTTCCGCTGTCCAATCCAGCCCCTATGGCGGAAGCTACGCCGGCCGATCTGATCGCCTGGACCGATGGCCGCGCTCTAATCGCCACCGGCAGCGCCTTTTCGCCCGTAACTCATCGGGGAGTGACTTATGTCATCGGCCAGGTAAACAACGCCATGCTGTATCCCGGCCTGTGTCTGGGCGCCATCGTTTCCAAAGCCCGCCGAATCAGCGATAACATGTTCGCCGCCGCTGCCAACGCGGTTTCAAGCCTGGTTGCCGTGCGGCTGCCCGGCGCGTCGCTTTTGCCGCATATCGACGACCTGCGCAAAGTCTCGCTCACGGTCGGGGTGGCGGTGGCCGAAGCCGCCGTCGAGGACGGTTTGGCGGGAATAACTTTCGACGACATCGTGCAGCAAGTGGGAGACGCGATGTGGGAGCCGGAATATCGCCGCGTCGAAGCAGTTTGAGTGAGAATCGGATGAACGGAAACCCACTCTCGCAAGACCACATGAACGAAACTTCTAAGGCTCGAAAGATCGCCTTCGTCGGCGACCATTTGCCGCGCAAGTGCGGTATCGCCACGTTTACGTCCGACCTGCTGGCGGCGGTCGCGGCCGCGCATCCCCAGAGCCAGTGTTTCTCAGTGGCGGTCAACGACGCCAAAGACGGTTACGATTACCCGGAAGTAGTTCGCTTTGAAATTGAGGAACAGGACTTGTCGTCCTATCTGCGCGCCGCGGATTTCCTCAACATCAACAACGTAGACATCGTCTGTTTGCAGCACGAGTTCGGCATTTACGGCGGGCCCGCCGGCAGCCATATCTTGGCTTTCCTGCGCGAATTGAGAATGCCCGTGGTCACCACGCTGCATACCGTGCTGCTCGATCCGAGAGCGGATCAGCGCCGCGTCATGCAAGAGTTAATCTCGCTTTCGACGCGGCTCGTCGTCATGGTGGAGCGCGGTCGACGGATGTTGGAGGACGTCTATGGGGCGCCCTCGGCGAAGATCGATTTGATCGCGCACGGGATTCCCGACGTGGGCTTCGTCGATCCCACATACTTCAAGGACCAGTTCGGCGTGGAAGGAAAGGTGGTGCTGCTCACCTTCGGCCTGCTTTCGCCCAACAAAGGCATCGAACATGTCCTCAACGCTCTGCCGCGGATTCTTGCGGAGTTTCCCGAGGTGGTTTATATCGTTCTGGGCGCCACCCATCCGAATGAACTGCGCGAGCATGGCGAGGCCTATCGGGTCGGCCTGGAATTGCTCGCCAAGAAGAACAAGGTCGAGAAGAACGTCATCTTTTATAACGATTTCGTCGACCTTGAAAATCTGAAAGAGTTCATCGGGGCGGCCGACCTCTACATAACGCCTTACCTCAACGAAGCTCAGATCACTTCGGGCACGCTCGCCTACACTTTCGGCGCGGGCAAAGCAGTGGTTTCCACGCCCTATTGGCACGCGACAGAACTTCTGGCCGACGGCCGCGGCGTCCTGGTCCCGTTCGCCGACTCCCAGGCCATCGCCACGGAAGTAATCGGCTTGTTGCGGGACGACACGCGCCGAAATGCCATGCGCAAGAACGCATACAAGATCGGGCGCGAGATGATCTGGAGCAACGTCGCGCAGCTCTATATGCAGTCGTTCGAGCTGTCGCGGCTCGAGGGGGCGGCGCTCTCTCGTAAATCTCTGGTGACCAAGACGCTCGACCAGAGGCCTCGGGAACTCCCCGCACTGAAGCTGAACCATCTTTCGCGGATGACCGATTCCACCGGAGTCTTTCAGCACGCGATTTTCGGCATCCCGAATTTCTCCGAGGGTTATTGCACCGACGATAATGCGCGGGCATTCATCCTGGCGGTGCTGCTGGGCGAGCTGGGCGAGGACACCGAACGCGTGCGAAGCTTGGCCAGCACCAGCGCCGCCTTCCTCTATCACGCGCTCGACACCCAAACCAAGCGCTTTCACAACCACATGAGCTTTGATCGCCGGTGGATCGACGACCAAGGATCGGAGGACTGTCAAGGCCGGGCGCTGTGGGCGCTGGGAATAGGGGTGGGGCGTTCGCCGTTCCGAAGCTTCCAGATGATGGCCGGACAACTCTTCGCGCGGGCATTGCCGGCTCTGACGGAGTTCACTTCGCCGCGGGCCTGGGCGTTCGGTCTCATCGGCATCCACGAGTATCTGCGCCGTTTAAGCGGCGACAGCCTCGTAAACCAGACTCGCGAAACGCTCACCTCCCGGCTCATGAAGCTTTTTGAAAGCAACGCCAAGCCGGATTGGTGCTGGTTTGAAGACGAGCTGTCCTACGACAACGCCAAGCTCGCGCACGCCTTGATTCTGAGCGGGCACGCCACTGGGCAACCAGCCGTTTTTGAGCGAGGCCTGTCGGCCTTACGTTGGCTAAACGAGATACAGATCTCGGAGAAGGGCCACTTCCGCCCGATCGGCAGCAACGGCTTCTACCACCGTGGCGGCACGCGCGCAGCTTTCGACCAGCAGCCCATTGAAGCGCAAGCCATGGTCTCGGCTTGTCTGGAAGCCTATCGCACCACATCCGACTTCTGGTGGTACGAGCAGGCGCAACGCGCGTTCGACTGGTTTATCGGCTGGAACGATCTCGGCCTGGAGCTCTATTCTTCCGAAAGCGGCGGCTGTCGAGATGGACTGCATGTGGACCGCGTCAATGGAAACCAAGGCGCCGAATCCACTTTGGCCTTTCTGCTTTCGCTGGCGGAAATGCGCTTGGCGCAAAACATGGTGGCGAGCTTTAAGGAGCCGATCTCGATCGTCGCCTAATGCTTGCTTCCACTATTATCCAGGTGCACCGGACATCCACGATCCTCGAGCCCGACCAGACGCGAGTTCTTCTGCGGCCGTTCAATCCCGGCGGCTCGGAACGCATGGCCCGCATCGTCTCCCGGATCATGTCGCTGAGGGAAGCCGACGTCGCTCCGCTTCTCGATCAGGTCTCCACGGACTTCTCCGAGCGGCACCAGAACATCCGCGACGTGTTTCTCGAAAGGTTCGAACAAGTCCGCGACTCGATCGGAATCGAGGGGGAATTATCCGAACCAAGGCGGCTCTTGATCGGCTCTTATTTCCTGGCTGAGTACTCGCTGGAGTCCGCCGCGCTTTTCAACCCATCCATCGTTCCGCACCCCGACCAAACGGGCCTGCCGGACGGCGCTCTGCGTTTTGTGCTGAGCTTACGCGCCACCGGGGAGGGACACATTTCCTCCATTACCTTTCGGACGGGTATTATCCATCCCAATCGGCGGATCGAGGTGTTTCCGCCCACCGGCTTCCTCACTGAGCCGCAACAAATCCCAAATCCTATCTTTGAAAAGCCGTTGTTCGCGCGGAAACTGGCTGAATTGGGCTTAACCGGTGAATTCGCCCGGCGGATCACAAACAGACTCGGGGAGTCGTTCGCGCTGGAGGAACTTCGCGCCGGTCTCCAAGCCGAGCAGTTCCGCACGGCGGATGGAATGGCGCTGGAAGATCACACCACCGCCCAGGGAATCTGGATGCTGGCCCGTTCCAACTACGAAGTTCAGTTCCAGCCCGGGCAGCAACTATCCGAACGCGTGCTTTTCCCGGCCACTCCCTCGCAACGCAACGGCATCGAGGACGCGCGATTCGTCCGATTCCGTAACGACGACGGTACCCACGTCTATTACGCGACCTTCACCGCTTACGACGGAAGAGTGGTGGTTCCGGAACTGGTGGAGACTTCTTACTTCCTCCGCTTTCGCTTCATATCGTTGAACGGCCCGGCGGCCGAGAACAAGGGCATGGCGCTTTTTCCCCGCAAGATAAATGGCCTCTACGCGATGCTCTCCCGTCAGGACAACGAAAACATCTACATCATGTTTTCCGACAACGTCCACTTTTGGAACGAGCGCAAGCTGCTCCTGAAACCCGCCTTCCCGTGGGAATTGGTGCAGCTCGGCAATTGTGGATCTCCCATCGAGACCGATGCGGGCTGGCTGGTGCTCAGCCACGGCGTCGGGCCGATGCGCAAATACTGCATCGGTGCGTTTCTGCTGGATCGCGAGGACCCCGGCAAAGTGATCGGACGCCTTCGCGAGCCTTTGCTCACGCCCAACGAGAACGAACGGGAAGGATACGTACCGAACGTCGTTTATACCTGCGGCGCTCTCCTCCATCAGGGCACGCTGTTCATCCCCTATGCCATGGCCGATCACGCCACTGGTTTCGCCACCGTCCCGCTCGATGACGTTCTGGCCGCTATGCAACCGGAAGATGCCTGAGCCGGATGGCAACTTCCTCGAAAAGAATAGCGGTCCTATCGCCGGTTGCCTGGCGGACACCGCCGCGACAATACGGCGCTTGGGAAACGGTCGCCGGCAACATCACCGAGGGACTGGTGGCTCGCGGCTGGGATGTGACATTGTTCGCCACTGGGGATTCCGTGACCCGCGCTCATCTGCGCTCCGTGGTCGACAGGGGATACGAAGAGGATAGCTCCATCGATCCCAAGGTGGCGGAATACCTGCACATCTCCGAAGTGTTCGAGCACGCTGATGAGTTTGACCTCATTCACAGCCACTACGATTTCATGGCGCTGAGTTACACGCGCCTGGTTAGGACGCCGGTGCTCACCACCATTCACGGGTTTTCGTCGCCGAAGATCATGCCCGCTTATTGCAAATATCGGGATGGGTATTTTGTTTCTATCAGCGATTCTGATCGCGCGACGGGACTGAACTACCTGGCGACCGTGTACAACGGGATCGATCTAGCTCTTTACCCGCTTCGGGAATCGAGCGGAGATGCCCTGATTTTTCTTGGGCGAATCCACCCGGACAAGGGCGTCCACCTGGCGATCGAGGTTGCCCGTCGTAGCGGGTTGCCGCTGGTCATCGCGGGCATTATTCAAGATGACACGTACTTCCGCGAACAAGTGAAACCCCACCTTGATCAACAGATCCGCTATGTTGGGCCGCTTGGCGTATCTGGTAAGAACGAATTATTCTCCGAGGCCCGAGCGCTGCTCCACTTGAACACCATCCCGGAACGATTTGGTCTGGTCCTGGCCGAAGCCAATGCCGCGGGAGTGCCGGTGATCGCGATGGACTTGGGTTCCTGCCGAGAAGTAATCCAGGACGGACAGACCGGTTTTCTGGTCAATAGCGTCGACGATGCAGTACGGGCGGTGGAACGAATCCACGAAATCGATCGCACTGCTTGTCGCCGGCGCGTCCAGCAGTGCTTTTCCATCGAAACGATGGTGGAGGGGTATGAGCGAGTATACGCCGCCATTTTCGATCTGGAAGCGAAAAGGGCATCATGAAACCGGACATCGTCAGACGATACGGCCATCCGATCCTCACTAAAACGGACATCCCGTATCCGGTCGAAACCGTTCACAATGCGGCGGTCGTGAAGCATGACGACAAATACATCATGCTGTTCCGTTCGCATCTCCGCACCGGCAGGTCCATTCTTGGATTGGCGCGCAGTCACGACGGGTTTCGCTTTACCGCCGATCCCCAGCCTTTTTTGGTTCCGGAGCGAAGCGGCCCTTTCGCCCCCTATGAAGAATTCGGCGTGGAAGACCCGCGCGTGACCTTGCTGGATGGTGAATACCTGATCACCTACAGCGCCTACTCGCGAAATGGCGTGAGGATCGCGTTGGCCAAAACCAAGGACTTCAGCCAAGTGGAAAGGTTCAGCCTGATCACGGAAGCGGACTATCGCAACGTGGTGATCTTTCCGGAGAAGTTTAACGGACTCTATGCCCGGCTGGACCGGCCCCATTCGGAGATCTCGCCCTGGTCGATCTGGATTTCGTATTCTCCGGACTTACGTTTTTGGGGCGAGTCCCAGCTCATCATGAGGCCGGTGCCCTATCACTGGGACGAAATGAAAATCGGCCCCGGCGCGCCGCCGATCAAAACCGACCAGGGATGGCTCTCCATTTATCACGGAGTCTTTCGGACCATGGACGGATCGGTCTATCGTTTGGGCGTCGCTCTGCATGACCTGAAGAACCCAGCTAAGATCATCGGCGTGGGCGATTCGTGGATTCTCCAGCCGGAAGCGCCGTGGGAAGTTAGCGGCTACGTTCACAACGTGGTCTTCACCTGCGGCGCGGTTCCGGAGCCGGATGGAACCGTGAAGATCTATTGGGGTGGCGCGGACACGGTCATGTGCGTGGGTGAAGCAAATATCGCCGATCTGGTCGCCTTATGCCTGGAACACGGCAGACCCGCGACATAGACCGGTGCGAAGAGCGCCACACCGCTTTCTGGCGTATGTCAAACTAGGATCGTGCCCGATTTCTGCACGTGTGGCGCACAACTGCCACCGGACGCCCGCTTTTGCCATAAGTGCGGGAAACCTCAATACGATTATCCGGATTTCTCCGAGCCTGTCGAGCCGAAAGAGGAAGTAGTCGCGGAGATTCCGCGGATTGCGGCGGCATTGCCCCTGGAGATCAGTTTTCACAACCGGCTGGCGGTCCGCATTGGTTTCCTGGCCGCCCTCGCCGCCGTTCTGCTCTTCCTTTTCCCCCTGCCGTTTCCTTTGCCGCGGCTGTTGATCGCCGTTCTCGCGGCCGGATTTCTCGCGGTGTTCCTGTACACGCGCCGCACCGGGCAAATGTTGAGCATCCGCAGCGGAGCGCGCATGGGTTGGATCACCGGGATCTTCTCGTTCACGCTGGTAAGTCTTCTGATGACGGCAGCCATGGTGGCGATTTCCAATCAAGGCGGCCTTCAGAAGTTTTTCCGCAGCCAGTTGCCCGTGAACGACGCTCGCACGCAGACTATGACGCAGCTCCTGGATGATCCCACCGCGCTGGCTGGAGGCATGATCTTCGCCCTGGTTTTGATGTTCGTCGTGCTCACGGCGCTGCCGATGATCGGCGGCGCGCTGGGCGCCAAGGTTTTTGCCAAGGAATGACCGTTCTCGTATCCCGGCGTGTCACCGCGGTTTTCGCCTTAGCTTTTCTCGCGGCGGCCTGCAGCGCGTTTGCGCTCACGCCCACCCAGCGCCAGCTCAACATCGACTCCTTCGAGCACGTTTGGAAGACCATCCGCGACAAGCATTGGCAGGTGAAGCCCGGCGGCCTCGACTGGCAGACGGTTCACGACGAATTGCGTCCGGCCATCGAAAAGGCGGACAGCATGGAGGCCGCGCGCGCCATCATGAACGACATGATCGGCCGGCTGCATCAAACGCATTTCGGCATCGTTCCGGGCGATCTCTACTCGGACCTGAACAGCACGCACGGCCGGGGCGAGATCACCACCGGCGTGGACGTGCGCGTGGTTGGATCGGACGTGCTGGTGAGGTCTGTTGAGCCCGGATCTTCGGCGGCGAACCTGGGCGTGCAGACCGGCTGGAAGATTCTTAGGATCGCGGGCGCGGATCTGGGTCCCATCACCGCGAAGCTGAACGAAACCTACGATAAGTCCAGCTTGCGTGAACTAATGACGCGGCGGGCGATTCTCTCGCGCCTCGCGGGCGGCGACGGGGAATCGATTGATGTCGAGTTTTTGGACGGCGACAATCGACGGGTTTCGAAAACGCTGGCGCAGGGCGAGCCCCGCGGCCCCCTGGTGCAGTTCGGCTATCTTTATCCGAGCCACGTTTGGTTCGCTTCGTCGCGAGTGGGCGGAGGCGACATCGGTTACGTAAGCTTCAATATGTTCCTCGATCCGCAGCGGTTGATGACTCAGTTCGCCGACGCAGTGCAATCCTGCGCCAAGTGCGACGGCTTCGTCATCGACCTGCGCGGGAATCCCGGCGGGATCGGAGCGATGGCCATGGGCATGGCCGGCTGGTTCATCGACCAGCCCGACCAGCGGCTGGGCACGTTGTACATGCGCGACACCACGCTCAAGTTCGTGGTTAATCCGCGCGTTACCACTTTCTCGGGGCCGCTCGCGATTCTGGTGGACGGAGCATCGGCGTCCACTTCCGAGATTCTCGCGGAAGGCTTGAAGGATCTGGGACGAGCGCGCGTCTTCGGATCGCATACCGCAGCCGCCGCGCTGCCGTCGCTGTTCGAGATGCTTCCCAACGGCGACGGCTTCCAATATGCGATAGCGAACTACATCTCCGAAGGCGGGAAGCCGCTCGAGGGGCTGGGCGTGACGCCGGATGTAGAAACGCCGCTCACGCGCGAGGCGCTGCTGGCCGGAAAAGATCCGGCGCTTGACGCAGCCATTGCCTGGATTCACGGCCAGTAGCCGTCAAACCTTGGGCCGAATCATGTCGAAGCGATCGCGCGTGCGGGCATAGCTATTGCCACCCATGCGGCCGATGGCGTCGAGCTTGTCCGGGTCGATCCGGAAGTTGTCTACCAGATGATCGGCGATATGGAAACGCACCACTTCTCCGAGCACCAAGTTGCCTCCGCCCGGCAGCGCGGACAATTCCAGCGCGAGATAAAGAACGCACTCCATTTGCACGTGCGATTCGGCCACGCGCGCGGGCTTCACCAGATCGCTCGCAATCGGCGTCAGGCCGGCGACTTCAAACTCGTCCACTTCGGGCGGGTATTCGCCGGCAGTGAGATTCATTTTCTCGCCGATTTCCTCCGAGACGACGTTCACCACGAATTCGCGGGTGCTCAAGATGTTGCGGAGCGTGTCCTTTCGCGGCTCGGGCCCCGGGCGTCGAATGGGACAGAAGCAGATGATAGGCGGATTCGCGCTCACGCCCGTGAAAAAACTGAACGGCGCAAGATTCGAGAGCCCGTCCTCGCTCCGCGTCGAAACCAGCGCAATGGGCCGCGGCACGATGGATCCGATCATCAGTTTGTAAACATCCAAGTGCGATGACGTTGCAGGATCGACGATCAAATCAGCGGGTCTCCACCGGCTTCTTTTCCATCCAGCTCATCCAGTAATCCTTCCACTCCACCGTTTCCCCCGCCGGCAAGACGTGAATGGGATTAAGGCCATCCAGCATGACGGCGTACTCGTCGGTGTGCGTCTTTTTCTTCTGATTGGCGAGCGCCTTGGGATGCGGACCATGGTGAATGCCCCGCGGATGCAGCGTCGCCATACCGGCCTTGATGTTGTCTTTGCTGAAGAAATCGCCGTCGTGGTAGAAGATGAACTCGTCGTAATCGGTGTTGCGATGGAAGAACGGAACGCGCAGCGCCTGGTCGTCTTGCTCGAGCGGACGAGGCAGGAAGCTGCACACCACCGCGCCTTCAGTGACAAATGTCGTGTGCGCGCTGGGCGGCAGGTGAGCGCGATGGCTCATCACCGGGCGGATGTCGCGCATGTTGATCTTCCACACCGTCAGGTCGCCCTTCCATCCCACGACGTCGATGGGATTGAACGGATAAACCACTTTCGAGATCTCATCTTCCGCGCGGATGCGGATCTCCCATTCCGCGTGGTCGTCAAGGAGGGGCGCTGGCTCGGGCGTGATCACGGTAGCGGGATCGTAGAGCGCATGCTGGCCCAATAGTCCTTTGTCGGGCTGCTCGAACTCGGCCTTGGATTGAATAATCAGGAAAAAATTGTCGCGCGTTTGCGGGATGACGCGGTAGGTGACAGCGCGAGGAATGTTGATGTAGTCGCCGGGCTCGTAGTCGAGCGGCCCGAAATCGGTTTCGATCTTCCCATGGCCGCGATGGACGAAGTACAACTCGTCGCCATCGGCGTTGCGGAAGTAGAACGGCATCGGCTCGGAGCGCCGCGAGACGGACACGCGGACGTCGTTGTTGCCCAGAAACGCGACGGGCATTCCCTCGGCGTCGTCAAGATCGGTGGGTTTGAGCTGGTTCAGATCGAAGCAGTGCGGCCGGAGCTTGCCCTCGAAGCGAATCCAGCCGGTGGGAGGATGCGCGTGATAGAGGTGGGCGGATTTGCCGTAGAATCCCTTGCGCCCATGCTCTTCTTCGAAGGTCCCTTCGGGCAGGCCGACATGGGCCTGGTTGGCGGTTTTGCCTTTCTTGAGCGGATACATGGTTTGTCTCCTGATTCCAGTATAGGAAGTGGGGCGGTGGGGGGCGGTGGAACCGGGTGAAGTGGTAGCGCCCTGCGTCGATGGCCCTTGCAGAAACAAGCGGGAGTACCGGAATTTTCGGGAATGGCGCATTCCGATAGAATTCAGTCCAGCGCAACTTCTAAGTCCGAGATGTAGCCCCCATATCTGATGCGATCTTGCCGCTGTACGGAAGTTAGAACCCTATTTCTGTAGGACCCTGTCCAAACGTTCCGCATACTGAATCCTCCCCCGCGGATCGCTTCTATCAGGGCCTGCGCGTAAAGATCTCCGTGAGGAGTCCCGCGTAGCTCGAAGTAGGTCCCCAAGACGAGGTTCGCTAGTGAGTCCCTAAGCCCCTCCCCAAGCCTATCGGACGAGAGAACAGTGCGTAAGCAATCTCCAAGCGCCAATATGCTGCTCTTCGGGATATTGCCGTTCTCGTGATATGCGTGAGTAGATTTGAGTTGCACATTGAGTTGGTCCGGGCCGACTTCTTGAACGGCAACTATGCAATTGCGAAGCGCCGAGAAAATGACGTACAGGAGCCGGCTGTACCAGATCGGATAGGTAACGGATGGCGAAATCAACGGATCATCGGCAGGCTGGTAGTTTCGAACAATCTTTCTGACGATATAGGTGGTGTAGTAAAGCCACATGTGCCACTCGACACCCTGGAACAGAGCTTCTAAAACCATAATCCCGAAGAACCGCACACCGCCGAAGAGGGACGACTCCCTTTGGAACGTTTCCTCCTCGGTGTACGCCCGGTTGTACGGGTCGGCTTCAGGAGCGCGAGCGAATTGATCAAGCTCGCGGAGCATAAATTCACCCACCGGCCGCCACACCTCGAGTTCGTAACGCCGTTTTGGCTGGTGTAAATAGGAAATGTAAGAGGCGGCTCCCGTTAGGAATGACATATCGGTAAAGGCCGCGGCCTTCGCCAGCATCCGCAAGTTCCGCATAGAGGACGCCGCTCTTTTGAGATAGCAGAGCATCAACGTAGAGTCCGACAAATTGTTCTCTAAAGAACCTGCCTCCCGGCACCAGTAGATTTTGAACGATCTCTAGGCCGAGGTAGGGTCTTGAGCCCGCGAGCGCGCCTACAAAACCTCCAGACAGCAAAACACTACGAGCCGTATTCGCCGCGACCGCACTTTGCGCTCTGTATTCCGGCAGCCGAGACACCACCGGGCGCACGATCCAGCCAAGGAGAGCTCTCTCAGGCGGCCGCTGTTCTCCTCTTTCCATGGCAAGTACAAGCGTTGCCACACTGAAATCTGGTAACCATCTCTCGCGCAGCCTCCGGGTCCAGAAATCGCCATGATAGATTCTGAAGAACTGCTTGATATGCGCTTCGAACAGCGCCAAGAGCTCTAGGTAGGACCGCGACCACAGTAGCTCATCGGCCAACTCTTGGAATTTGTAAATCTTGCGCTTCGAAAGCCGTGCGAAACGCGCGCGAAGCACTAAAGCCAGTACCAACACGGCGAGGACTACGTGTATGACCTCCGTTGGGTTCAGGCCCACTGACCATTTCGGAAGTCTCGGCACTAAGCCGTGGGCCTTGAAGAAACTGTATAGATCCAGGTATAAAACAGCCGCACACGCCGCAACGCAGACGACGACGTCCAACGTTCCGAATCGAAGCCCGAGGTCTAGGTGGCGCTCGCGGGGCAGTATCGCGTAGACGGCTACGAGTAGACCAACCGCCGTGATGAGAAGGTCCATACGATCTCTGCCGGATCGTATCATAAGGCGAGCCCGCTCCCGTCTGATCGGTCAATCGGCGCTTCTTAGCGCAATTCGCTGCGCAGTGGGCAACGACGTTTCCTCATGCACCGCCGGCAGCCGGCGGGGGCAATCGGGCTTACAACGCCGCGATATCGACGCGAACGATCTGACCTTTTTGCACGAAATCCACGGCAGTGGCGATTCGCGCAGCAACTCGCCGCAGGGTTGGCCAGTGATTTGAGGATAGGACGACAAGTGCTACCGCGCGGCCGGTAAGGTTCTGCTGATATCGCACGTTCTGATCGCAAGTCAGGAGCAGATCGAACCCAGCATTTTCGGCCTCGTCCAGTAAGGCGCCGTTCTCCAGTCCCTGCCATCCCAATTCATCCGCCCGCACCACTTCGTGTCCCCGTAGGAACCGCGCAAGCGGCGCCGGCGTGTTGGCGTCGAATAGGATCTTCACGTAACTGACGCGGGTGATTCCAGGGAACTCTTGGCAAAGGCAATAACGTCATGCACCTGCTCCCGAGTGACGGACGGGAACCATTCCAAAAACTCGTCTATGGTCGAGCCTTGGTCAAGGTGTTCGAAAAGCGAGGCCACTGGCAGTCGCGTGCCACGGAAGCACCATGCTCCACCCAGCTTCCCTGGGTTTCGATCGACAGCACCGCAGTGTGTCCAGTCCATACCGCTAGTTTACCGTTGATCGGGCGTTCTCTAAAGTTGTAGGACCGTGCGCAGCCCTTCATCGACCGAGCGTTGCAAACGCGGCGGCAACGTCCCGGCATGCTCAGTCAGGAAACCGCGGTCGAGCGTCAGGAGTTGCGAGACGTTCACAACCGAGTCTCGCGTGAGGCCTGCCGAGCGCGCCGGCACCAGGACGTTCCCCGGCGCGTCCGCAAGGTCCACGTTGCTCGTAATCGCTGCCACGATGGCGGTTTGAATCCGGCTTTGATTAAAGGTGTCCGCCTGAACCACAAGCACCGGCCGTCTGTATCCAGGCTCGAACCTGCGCGGCGCCGGAAGATCTGCCCACCAGATCTCCCCTCGCTGAATCTCGCCCATCTCTACCAAACGTCCTTTTCGAGAGATTTCAGTTGCGCGCGATGCAACCTGGAATCCACTTTCGCCGCGTTCCGGGAATAAACCTCATTCAGGCGTTCCGTGATTGCGCCGTCTCGCTGGCACTTCAAAAACTCCGCAATCGCCTTGGCGTACAATTCGCTCCTCGAAACCCGCAGACGATGGGCGGCCGCTTCCGCCCTGCGGAAAAGCTCGTCGGGCAATGAGACAGCCGTTTTCATATCCACAGTATAACCCGAGTTATACCTAACGCACGTCTGTGACTTACAGCCGGGCCACGGCTATTCCTGGCGCAAGGCCTGCGTGGGATCGATGCGCGTCGCGCGACGGGCCGGCAGAAATGTGGCGGCCGCGCCTATCGCCAGCATCAGACCGAACACGATCGCGAAACTCAGCGGATCGGTCGGCTTCACGCCATAAAGAAGCCGTCCCAGCAATCGCCCCGCGAAGAGAGCCATCCCCAAGCCGAGTACCAGGCCCGTACCGATCAACGTAGCTGCGCGGCGGGCGACCGACTCGAGCACTTGCGCCTGCGTCGCGCCGATCGCCATGCGGATGCCGATTTCGCGGGTCCGGCGCGACACCGCGTAAGCCATAACGCCGTAGATTCCAGTGGCGGAGAGCACCAGCGCCAGAATCCCAAACGCGCTCAGCGTAATCGCGGCGATGCGGGCCGGGAAGAAACTCAGCGATAGTTGATCGTCCACGCTGCCGGCGGCGAACAGCGCGATGGAGGGGTCGATATCGCGGACGACGCCCCGGATCGAGGGCGCCAGGGCTTCGGGGGTGTTCGTTCGAGTGCGCGCCACTATGGAAGCGATCGAGGTATACGAGATGTGAAGCGGCGTCCAGAAGGCCATCTGCCGGCGCTCGTTGAGTTGGTAGTATTTCCCGGCTTCCACCACGCCCACAATCTCGATCGGCTCCTTGGTTGTGTTGGTGGTGAAGCGGCGTCCCAGCGGACTGCCGCCGCCCAGCAATTGCTCCGCGAATGCGCTGTCGACGATAGCCACCCGGCGGCCACCCTGCTTGTCCCGGTCGTCGAACTCGCGGCCCGAAATCAGGCGCGTTCGCATGGTACGGAAATAGTCGGAAGTGGCAATGAATTCGTAAGCGATCGGCACGTCGGCGGCGCGCTTGGGGACCGGCTTGCCTTCGATATAGATGTGATTGGAACCGACGCCCGCGGCTAAAGGAATATTATTCACCAGCGCGGCCGAGTCGACTCCGGGCAGCTGTCGGACCTGGTCCAGCACTTTCCGCTCGAACTCCCGGCCGCGGGGCTCGTCATAGCCTTGCATGTTCAAATCGAAGGAGGCGGTAGCGAGGCCGTGCGATTGGAAGCCGCGGGGCGCGTCCAGCGACCGTTGCAAGCTCTGGACCACCAGCACCGAACAAAATAGCAGCAGCACCGACAGGCAAACCTGGGCGGCGACCATATAATCGCGCAAATGCCAATAGCGGAGGCGCGGCGTGGCGGCTTCATTTTTCAAGGCCGGGACCAGATCCGTCTTCGTCGCCTGAAAAGCTGGCAGCAGACCGAACAACAGCGCCGTGACGGTGGATACAACCAGCGTGAACAGCAACACGCGGATATCCACGGGAGCGCTAATAATCAGCGGGATATCCACGGGAGGATGCCATGCCGTCAGCGCGCTCATGATCCAGGTTGCCAACAGAACGCCGCCCGCGCCGCCCAGCAGAGCCACCATGAGATTCTCGATCAGCAGTTGCCGGATCAGCACACCTCGCGATGCGCCCAGAGCAATCCGGATCGCGGTTTCCTTACGCTTGTCGCCGGCGCGGGCAAGCAGCATGCTGGCCAGGTTCGTGCAGGCGACCAACAACACCAGACAGCAGACGCCGAACATGGTGGCGGCGAACGCGATGGTGGGATCCCGCATGTACGATCCTCCCAGCCCCGTGGGAGAAAGTTTGATCTTCATGCCGCCGACCTCCCGCGGATACTCTTGCGCCAATTGCTGCGCGATCCCGTTGAGAGCGGACTCGGCGTGCGCGCGGGTAACCCCTGGCTTCAAACGCCCCACCACAAAGACGCTCCAGCCAGTCCGACGGTCCAGATACCCTTCGCCGCCTTCCAACTCTTTCTGCATGGCGATGGGGAAGAAGACCTCCGGAGCAATCATGATCTCCGTCCCGATAAACTCCTTGGGCGCGACTCCCAGCACGGTGAACTCCCGGCCGTTCACTTGCACCTTGGCCCCAACGATATTGGGGTCGCCGCCAAAGCGTTTCTGCCATGCCGCGTAAGTCAGAACCAGTACCGGATGGCCTCCGCGCACCTTGTCGTCCTCGGGCAGGAGCAGACGGCCGGCGTGCGGTTTCACTCCCAGCAGCTCGAAATAATTGCCGGACACGACATAGCCCCACAGCCGCTGGGCGTTGCCCTTCGGACCCACGCTCGCCGGGACTATGGTGTACGCGGCCAACCCCGTGAACACGGAATTGCGGTCGCGAAAATCGCGGTAGTTCGGGTAGGAGAGAAGAGGAACGGTGTTACCCGCCAGTGTTTCGTTGAGAGAGACCAGTTCGGATCCGCGCTCCACGGGCAAAGGCCGGAACAGAACAGCGTTGATCACGCTGAATATGGACGCGTTCGCGCCGATACCGAGCGTCAGCGACAACACGGCCATGGTGGCGAACAACGGGCTCTTGCGCAAGCTGCGCCATCCAAATCGAATATCCTGACCGAGCCGTTCGAGCGATGTCCAGCCCCACGTTTCGCGAATGCCCTCCTTCACCAACGGCACGTTGCCGAAGTCGCGGCGGCTGGCCCACTCCGATTCGTGAGGCGTGGCGCCCGAGCGAATCCGCTCCTCCGCGTCCACAGCCAGATCGTAGGCGATCTCATCCTCGAGATCGGCCTCGCGTCGTTCCCGTCGCCAAAAATCCCACCGCATAGCCGCTCCTCCTCACGCCGGACGCATCACGCGAGTGATCGCCCGGACGAATAGCTTCCACTTGGATTGCTCAGCCACCAATTGCGCTTTACCAGCCGTGGTGAGCCGATAATACTTCGCTCGCCGGTTCAGATCCGAAGTCTTCCATTCCGACGCGATCAGGTCCCGAGCCTCCAGGCGATGCAGGGCCGGATATAGGGACCCCCGCTCGATCAGCAGCAGATCCGCCGAACTTTGCCGAATCGCCTGTCCGACACCGTGCCCATGCTGCGGTCCCCACTGAAGAGTCCGCAAAATCAGCATGTCGAGCGTGCCCTGGAGCAACTCGATACGACTTTCGCTAGATATATTCTTAGGCATTGCTTCTAGTAGACATTCTAGTACACAATTCGTCTCTTGTCTACTAGAATGTCTGCTAGTGGCGACGTGATCCGCGCCATGGCGATCTGGCGCTAAACTAAAAGTGCGTGGAAGAAGAGGTATTAGGGAAAGCGTACGACGGGCGTCTGATGCGGCGCCTGCTCCGCTACATCCGGCCGTACAAGCTCGAAGTCGCGATTGCGCTGGCGCTTCTGCTTGTGAACGCAGCGCTCCAAGTGGTTGGCCCTCTGCTGACCGAGCTCGCCGTCGACCGCTATCTGGTCCCCTCCGGACATCGCAAGATCACGATGCTCGATCCGTTTTTGTCGCGCGATCCCTGGACCGGGCTCCTCCAAGTGGCCCTGGTTTACCTGCTGGCGCTGGTGGGCGCGCTGCTCTGCGATTTCGGCGAACAGTACCTGATGCAGTGGGTGGGACAGAAGGCCATGTTCGATTTGCGGCGCGAACTGATGGCGCACTTGCAGCGGCTGGATCTCAGCTTTTACGACCACAACCCCGTCGGCCGGCTGGTGACGCGCATCACTACCGACGTGGACGCGCTCAGCGAGCTGTTCTCCTCCGGACTGCTGATGATCCTGGGCGACATGCTGATGCTCGGTTTCGTCGTCGCGGTGATGCTTAGCTTAAGCCCGGGGATGACCGCGTTCATGATAGCCGTAATGCCTCTGGTGGTGTTGGTGACGATGCAGTTCCGGCGCACGGTGCAGCAGAGTTACCGCCGCATCCGCGTGGCTATCGCCCGCATCAATTCTTACTTGCAGGAGCACATCAACGGGATCGCCGTCCTGCAACTCTTCAATCGCGAGGCGCGGAGCCGCCGGGAATTCGACCAGATCAATCGCGATCACATGGAAGCGTATAAGGACACGATCACGGCCTACGGATGGTTCTATCCCGTGGTCGAATTCCTCGGAATGCTGGCGCTGGCGCTGCTGCTGGCGTATGGCGGATTTCGAATTCGCGGAGGAGCGCTCAGCCTGGGCGTGCTGGTGGCGTTTTTTCAATATGGATTGCGTTTCTTCCGTCCGATACAGGACCTGAGCGAGAAATACAACATCCTGCAAGGCGCCATGGCGGCTTCCGAGCGGGTTTTTAAGCTGCTCGACACCGAACCTTCGATTCAATCGCCGGCCCAGCCGAGGCCGTTCCCCGAAGGACCCGCCGCCATCGAGTTCGACCGCGTTTGGTTCGCGTATAAGGACGAAGATTGGGTGCTCAACGATGTCACCTTCCGGATCGAGCCGGGCGAGACGGTCGCCGTCGTAGGCCACACCGGCGCCGGTAAGACCACGCTCACCAGCTTGCTGCTGCGATTCTATGACGTGCAGCGCGGCCGAATCCTAATTGGCGGAGTAGACATCCGCGGCTTCGATCTCGACGAGCTGCGGCGTCATTTCGGCGTGGTACTGCAAGATCCGCATCTTTTCACCGGCACCATCGCGAGCAACATCCGGCTCGGCACGGCGGGCATCAGCGATGCGGGAATAACGGCAGCGGCCGAACGCCTGAATTTGCTGGATTTCGTCCAGACGCTGCCGGAACGCTTCGCTCAGCCTGTGCGAGAGCGCGGCAACGGTTATTCCACCGGACAGAAACAGCTCATCAGCTTCGCTCGGGCGCTGGCCCACGACCCGCGCTACTTGATCCTCGACGAAGCCACATCCAGCGTTGACACCGAAACCGAATTTCGCATCCGCGACGCCCTCGAGCGCCTGATGGAAGGACGCACTTCGATCGTCATTGCGCACCGGCTCTCCACCATCCAGCGCGCCGATCGCATTCTGGTGATGCATAAAGGCAAGCTGCGGGAAGCGGGAACGCATCAAGAGTTGCTGGCGCTGCGCGGCGTCTATTGGACGCTCTACCAGCTTCAGTACCGGGACCAGGATCGGGAATTCGCGTCGGCGCCGGAAACGGTCAGCGGCGATTAGTCAGCCGCAGGGTCTCCCGTATCCCGTCGGCGTAAGAAGTCTTGTGAACGTCGCCAAGCAGTGAACGCAACGCGCAATCGTCCATGATGACCGGCGTTTCGAATAGATAGTGCATCTCCACTAATTCGCGCATTAAGGGATTGAATAGGCCCAGCAAACGCAGCATGGTCTTGTTCGCGACCAGGAGCTTGGGGTTGCGTCCGGCCTCTCGGAACACCTGCTCGACGAATTCCCGTTGCGTGATGACGCCCACCCCGGCCAGATTCCATGCGCGCGAGAAGGCTTTCGGCTCGCTCGCCAACGCCAGCGCGACGGGGCCCGCGTCCGGCACATAAATGAATTCGTGAGGCGTATCGATGGGGCCCACCAACTGGGCGCGCCCGCCTTTGGCCGCCGCCTGGAACGCGCTGGCGACAAGACTGCGTTCCACGTTGGGGCCATAGAAATCGGGAAGCCTCAGTATAGTTCCGTGGATGGAACCGGCGGCATCGGCTGCCAGCACCAGATCCTCCTGCTCCTTGCGCTTTTGTCCTTTGAAGGTATGCGGCTGGCGCGGATGATCCTCGCGTACGCGTTCAGTTTGCGGACGGCCGAACGGATAGACGGTGCCGATAAGAACGATGCGCTGGACGCCTTCGGCAATCGCGCCATCCAGCGTTTTCTTCATCAGAATGGGGTGCAACTCGAACTGCCAGTACGGCACGCCCACTAAATAGAAGATGGTATCCACACCGCGCGCCGCGTCGTGAACGCTCGCCGGATCGTCGGGGTTCCAAGTGACGATCTCGGCGCGCGGATCGGAACCGAAGTTCTTTTCCAGCTCGCCGCGCGATCGTCCGACTACGCGATACTCGCGTTCCTGGGAACGAAGCGCGGCGGCGATGCTTCCGCCGATGGCGCCCGTCGCGCCGAACAAGGCCACGCGTTCCATCGAGCGCTAGAACGCCACCTTGGGCGCGTTCCGAGCGCCGCCCTCGGTCTTGAAATACGCGTCGTTGCGCTGGAATCCGAACAGCGATGCGGAGATGTTGTTCGGGAACAGCTCGATGTCCGTATTGTACTTTTGCACCGTTTCGTTGTACTTCCGCCGCTCCACCGCGATCCGGTTCTCGGTTCCCGCGAGCTCGTCCTGCAAGCGCAGGAAATTCTCGTTGGACTTGAGCTGCGGATAATTCTCCACCACCACCAGCAACCGGCTGAGCGCTCCGTCGAGTTGGGAGTTGGCCTGGATTTTGTCAGAAGGCGTTCGAGCGCCCCCCAAAGCCGCCCGCGCATCGGTTACTTCTTTGATCACGGCTTGTTCCTGTTTGGCGAAGCCCTTCACTGTTTCCACCAGGTTCGGGATCAGGTCGGAGCGGCGCTGCAACGCCACGTCCACCTGAGACCAAGCGCCATTGACGGCTTCGCGCTCCGTCACCAATGTATTGCGGGAGCCCATGGCCCAGCCGAACATGACCAACACGAACAACACCACCACACCTACAACGATCAGCCCTATCTTCATCTGTCCCTCATTTCTCCAAACGGTCGACGTGAGCGACCACGGCTTCAATCTGTTTCAGATAACTCGCAAACAACGATTCCGTATCCACGCTCGCGGGCTTCTTCTTTTGCTCGCGCAGATCGAGCAGCGTATTAAACGGCGAAGCATCCACGCCGATGCCGCTCAGGTTCGCTGCAATCTCGCGCTTTTGCCATCCCGACGGGATTCCCGAAACCAGCAGCGCGTGCCGCGAGAGCACCAGGAAATTCGAAACCGAATCGATCATCAGCCTGAGCAGGGCCTGCTTGTCGGCTAGGACGCTCGCGGCCTTTTGGCGCAATCGCAAGAGTTTGGCCCGCAGTTCGTGCTCGATCTGCGCCCGATAGAAAGATTTGTCGATAACCAGGCTGGCGATGACGTCTTGGCCGAAGAGAACTCGGCGCTGCTCCTGCATGTCGTGGAATTCGATGGGGAAGCAATCGGTGGAGTTTCGCACTTCGTCCTCGCTCAGCAGCAACGGAGAAGGATTGCCCTGCCCGCGCCACCATTTGAAGACCGATTCGGAGGCGCCCAGGCCCGCGGGCGACACTTCCGTCAAGACGCACAATACGTTGACGTCGGAATACTGTCCGTGATGATCGCCGCCGGCCGCCGATCCGTAGAGAATGACCGACACCAGGGTTTGCGAATGAGCTTTGCGCAAACGATCCACTAGTTCTCCGAGCTTTTGTTCCATGTTTTCCCGTTTACGGGCCTACCAGTCACTCGACGCACCGCCGCCGCCCGAGTCACCGCCTCCGAATCCACCAAATCCGCCGCCGCCACCGCTGGAGTCATAGCCGCCGAAGCCCCCTCCGCCACCTCCGCCTCGACCGCCTAATAGGTTACCGAGAATGAGGCCGGTCCAGAAACCGCCGCCACCGCCACGCCGCATCAGAAACAGCAACAGGATCAGACCGATAACAATCAGCGGCCATGGAATTCGCGGCTGCGAGCGCCCCACGCGCCTCTGAGGTCGAAGGCTGAAATCCAGCGCAACGCCCTTGGCGGCCGCAATGCGGGACCCCATTTCCTCGGCCGCCGCGAACAGCCCCGCGCCGTATGCGCCCTGACGCAGCAGCGGCCTAGCCTCCCGCAAAACGCTTCCGACGAAGCCGTCCGGGAGATTCGGCTCCAGGCCGTAGCCCACTTCGATGCGGTCCTTATGATCTTTGATCGCGATCAGCAGCAGGATGCCTTCATCCTTGCCCTTCTTGCCGATGCCCCACTGCCGGTACAGCGCGTTGGAAACGTCTTCCACCGGCTGCCCATCCAGCGAGTCCAGCGTGACGATCGCCATCTGAACTCCGGTGGCTTGCTCCACGCGCGCGCAATACGTTTCCAGTTGCGCTCGCGCTCCTTGGTCCAGCACTTTCGCGAAGTCGCTGACATAGCCCTGCGGCTTTAACTTCGTGAGGTCAAGGGCAACGAGGCAGGTGGAGCACAACAGCGCGGGCAGAAGGCCCTGCGCCAAGCGGCGCCCCAATCGAGTTAACAGGCGAGGTCCTCGCGGCGCACGTGAAATTCTCCGAGATTGCCCAGCATGGCCAGCGTAATGTTGCTCGGATCGAAAAATTCCTGGGCGATCCCCTGCACCTGCTCGGCGGTGATCTCCTCGATGCTCTGGAGCATTTCGTCCAGAGTGAAGAAGCGCT
>Ga0302325_10004233_pt1 | contig 33254 bp, 29 predicted proteins | sample Palsa_T0_2_FD_201948 | JGI IMG/M metagenome (GOLD analysis project Ga0302325, IMG submission 201948) | Peat permafrost microbial communities from Stordalen Mire near Abisko, Sweden - Palsa_T0_2 | ecosystem: Environmental > Terrestrial > Soil > Palsa > Peat permafrost | place: Sweden: Abisko... | reverse complement strand
CTAGTAGCGACCGAACAATTTTTCGACGTAGTCCTTTTTGAATTCGATGTAAGTGGGATCGCCGGCAGGCGTCACGTTGTGCTGGGCGCAGGCGAAAAGCCCGTCTACCAGCGCCCGCATCTCCTTTTCGGTGAGCAGTGTCCCCGGTTTAATGGCTTGCTGCCGCGCGAGGCTGCGGATGAGCTTTTCCCGCTTGGAGAAACGCACCTCGCTGGAAAAATTTTTGTATTGCTCGAGCAGGCTTTCGAGCACGCCCTTTTCATTACCCTGCAACATATCGCCGGGCGTCCCCTGGACGATAAAACTGTCTTTGCCAAAGGGCTCGATGGTATAACCCAGCACGTTGAGGTCGGGCAGCAGTTCGGCGAGAATGATGGCGTCGGGTGCAGAGAGCGTCAGGGTCACGGGGAACAGGCTCTTCTGGCTGGGGATAGGGTGGCCGTCCGCAGCCGCTTTTAGCCCTTCATAGAGGATGCGTTCATGGGCGGCCTGTTGATGCACGAGGATAAAACTACGATTGGTAGGAGTGACGACATAGGTCGCCATCAACTGTTGCAGCGGGGCATTCTCGATGGGCATGATCCTCGCGGGCGCGGTGCCCAGCCATTCGGTCGCCAGGACGCCTTCCCCGCCTCCATGATCAGCCACCGTCCCTGCACCGCCCGCCGCATCTTGCGCCGTGTCGCCGGCCGGCCCTTGTTGCACATTGCCCCCGGCCTTGTCTTTCGCCGCCGGAGCCTCGAAGAAATCCTTCCAATGACGGAGCTCGCTCTTATTCGTAGGCTCGATAAGATGCGCCTGGTTCTTTTGTGTGAAGGTCTGGTATAGAGACGAGGAGGTGACGGCAGCTTTTTTTTCCTCGGAGAGCGGCTTGCTCACCGCATCCAGCCGCTGGATATCGGGGTCAAGGTCGAAGTCGAGCGTAGGAGTGATACTAAACTGGGCCAGGGCATGCTTGACTGCCGCCTGCACAAATGCATAGACGATCTTCTCGTCGTCGAATTTTATTTCCTGTTTGGTTGGATGCACATTGACGTCAACCTGTACGGGATCCAGGTCGATAAATAGCGCATAGAGTGGGAAGCTGTCCCGGGGGATCATTTCCGAGAAAGCGCTCATGACTGCGTGATTGAGATAAGCACTCCGGATAAAACGACTGTTGACAAAAAAATACTGATCCCCCCGCGTTTTCTTGGCTGTCTCCGGTTTGCCCACAAATCCATACACATTCAGGTAGTCGGTGTTTTCCTGCACCGAGACCAGCTTGCTGGCATAAGAGCTGCCCAATACCTGCACTATGCGTTGTTTGAGGCTTCCTTTTTCGAGATGTAAAAGTTCCTGCCCGTTGGAAGAGAGCGAAAAGAAGACCGATGGAAAAGCCAGCGCAACACGTGTGAACTCGTCTACGATATGTCTTGTCTCCGCAGGGTTACTCTTTAGGAAATTCCGGCGGGCGGGAACATTGAAGAAGAGGTTCTTCATGGCGATGCTCGTGCCGGGCTGCATGGCCACGGGTTCCTGCCGTGTGACCCGGCTGTTTGCTATTTCGATCATCGTACCCGCTTCGTCCTCGGCTCTTCTCGTCTTTAATTCTACCTGCGCCACCGCGGCAATGGAGGCCAGCGCTTCGCCGCGAAAGCCCATGGTCTTGATATGAAAGAGGTCGTCGATATTCCTTATTTTGGAAGTAGCATGCCGTTCAAAGGCCATACGCGCATCGGTCTCGCTCATGCCTTTCCCATTGTCGACGACTTGTATCAGACTTTTCCCCGCGTCCTGTACGAACAGGCGGATATCCGTAGCACCGGCATCTACGGCATTCTCCATCAGCTCCTTCACGGCGCTGGCTGGCCGTTGGATCACTTCCCCCGCCGCGATCTGATTGGCGATGTTGTCGGGCAATAATTGAATGATGTCTGGCAATTCTACCTTATTTTGTGTGCAATTTACGACGAATAATCTATGAGAAAATTCATTCTCTTGCTTGCCTTTTCGGCCGGCATCAACGCTGTATGTGCCCAGGCCGCCGACGAATGCCTTTCCGAGGATTCCGCCGACAGATGGGTCGACAGCGTCTTCCACAGCCTTTCGCCCCGGGAGAAGATCGCGCAGCTCATGGTGATCCGGCTTTCGGGCATCGATCCGGTTACCCGCCGCGCCGTGTTCTATGATGCTCAGGCCGGGGAGGCCGTACGTAAATACAATGTCGGCGGCATGTGCCTGTTCCAGGGCGATCCTTTGACCGCGGCGGATCATATCAACTATTACCAGGGGATAGCTCGTACCCCCATCCTTTTTTGCGTCGATGCGGAGAATGGCCTTGGCATGCGGCTGGACAGCGTCACCGGCCTCCCCCGGCAGATGATGCTTGGCGCTACGGGCGACCCCGACCTGATCTATCAATACGGTCGCCTGGTGGGCGGACAATGCCGCCGGATGGGCATCCAGGTGAACTATGCGCCTGTGGTAGACATCAATAATAATCCCGACAACCCCGTCATCAATGACCGGTCATTCGGGGAAGACAAACACAATGTGGCGGAATACGGGGTGGAGTATATGCATGGGCTGCAGGATGAAGGCGTCATGGCCTGTGCCAAGCATTTTCCGGGTCATGGGGATGTGGCCGTCGACTCGCATTTGGACCTGCCCGTGATCAACAAGGACAGGCATCAACTTGATTCGCTGGAGCTCTACCCTTTCCGCGCGTTATTTGCGGCTGGTGTCGGCAGTGTCATGATCGCGCATCTCTATATCCCTGCTATCGACAAGCAACCCAATAGAGCGACTTCGCTGTCCTACAACAATGTCACCAGGCTTTTACGCAAGCAACTGCATTATGGAGGCATCAGTTTTACCGACGCATTGGAGATGAAAGGCGTGACCAAATACTATCCCGACGGGGATGCTTCGGTGCAGTCATTGATAGCAGGCAACGACATGCTTTGCCTGCCTGGCGATGTAGCGCTAAGTCTCGATAAGATCGATTCGGCAATAAAGGCGGGAAGGATCAGGTGGAAGGACATCGACATGCGGGTGAAAAAGGTGTTGCACGCCAAGTACACCTATGGACTGGCGCACTGGCAGCCCATAGGAAAAGAACATCTCACCGCCGATCTCAACGAGGGTGTCGCTGAGATGCGTCGCAAGGTCGCGGCGGATGCCCTGACCCTGCTGCGCGATGATGATCCTTCGGTCTTTCCGTTGAATGCCCTGGCAGCAGTTGCCGTTCCCGCCTCGGGCAAAGCCGCTGTAGGCGTGCGCCCTTTCCGAAAAAAGCGGATCGCTTACATGGGCATGGGGTTAACGGAGGACAACGAGTTCTGCCGCCGGATGCGTTCGGACTATAATGCACAGGTCTATCTTTTTGACTATACCCTTGATAGCGTGAAAGCGGCGGCCGCGCTCGAACTGCTCAGCAACCGCTATGACGCGCTGGTCATCGGACTGCACAACTTTGCGCGGTTTCCTGCCCGCAATTTTTCCATCAGCGGCCCTGCCGCATGGCTGCTGGAGCGGTTGCAGACAAAGGAGAAAGCGGTGACGTTTGTGTTTGGCAATCCCTATGCGATTCGGAATGCCTGTGATGCGAAGGTGTTGGTGGCCTGTTATGAAGACGATGAGATTACGCAGGATGTGGCCGCCGATCTTCTCAATGGTCGTTTCAAGGCCCATGGCCATCTGCCCGTATCCGTATGCACGGAATGGAAGGCAGGAGCGGGGATCACGGACTCAACGCCCTTGCTGCCCTTCACGGGACCGAAGGAGTTGGGCATGAATGCAAAAAAACTCGCTGGGATCGACGCCATCTGCCAGGAGGCCATCGACAAAAAGGCGGCACCCGGCTGTGTGGTACTGGTTGCCAGACATGGCAAGATCGCGTATGAGAAAGCCTTTGGTTTTATGACCTATGATAGAAAAGAACCGGTGTATAAAGAGACGCTTTACGATATGGCTTCCTGCACCAAGATCTGCGCCACTACGATGGCCGTGATGAAACTGTACGACGAAGGGCGGCTGGATGTACAAAAAACGCTGGGCGATTATCTTCCCAGCGTGCGCGGCAGCGATAAGGACACGCTTCGTATCTCGGATATCCTGATGCACCAGGCAGGGCTGGTTGCCGATGTGGTCTTCTATAAAGAGACGGTTGACAGTAGCAAGGAACAATATCCTCTTCCATGGTTCTTCGCGCAAAAACCCGACAGCACCCATAGTGTTCGGGTCGCCGAAAATTTGTACCTGCGCAATGACTGGCGGGATACCATGGATCTGCGCATCCGGCAAAGCCCGCTGGGGCCCAAAAAATATGTCTACAGCGACAATGACTTCATCTACATGGGTGAGATGGTGGAAGCGATTACGGGCATGACGCTCGACCAGTACGTGAAGACGACTTACTATGATTCCCTGGATATGGTGTCCACGGGCTTTAAGCCCAGAGACCGTTTTCCACTTGGGCGTATCGCGCCTACGGCAGACGAACCCATCTTCCGGCATCAACTGATCCGTGGAGATGTCCACGACCCCGGAGCGGCGATGTTCGGCGGTGTCGCCGGCCATGCGGGCCTCTTTAGTGACGCCTATGACCTGGCCGTGCTGGAGGAGATGCTGCTGAGTGGCGGCGCCTTCAATGGGCATCAATTTTTGAAGCCCTCGACGATTGACTTCTTCACGGCCTATCATAGCGATATCAGCCGGCGCGGCATGGGCTTTGATAAGCCGGAGAAGGACAACGCCACACGCAAGGAACCCTATCCCTGTTTGTCGGCCTCGCCGCAGACCTTCGGGCATACCGGCTTTACGGGAACCTGTGTATGGGTGGACCCGAAGTATGAACTCATTTATATTTTTCTCTCCAACCGCGTGAATCCCGTAGAGAACAATCCGCGGCTGTCCAGCCTCCTCATCCGCGGGCGGATCCAGGAGACGATCTATCAGTCGATGGGTGTCGACCCCCATGCGAACACCAAAGATCCTGTGCCAGAGAAGAAAAAGAAGCACAGGAAAAAGCACCAGGCCTAAGCGGCGGGATGGCCGTAGTGTTTTGCGAAATATTTGCAGGCCGGTTGGAGGGGGCATTCGGGACACTTCGGCGTCCGTGCGACGCACACATAACGCCCATGCAGGATCAGCCAGTGGTGCGCCACATGCACCTGATCCGTAGGAATGTATTGAAGCAATTGCTTTTCCGCCGCCAGGGGCGTCTTGGCGTTGAGGGTAAGACCGATGCGTGCCGACACGCGGAAGACGTGCGTGTCCACGGCCATATTGGGCTGGTTGTCGACTACAGAGGTGATGACATTGGCCGTCTTGCGGCCCACGCCGGGCAATTGCACGAGTTCCTCAACGGTGAGGGGTACTTCGCCGCCAAATTTTTCCATCAGCATCTGGGCCATGCCGATAAGATGCCTGGTTTTGTTGTTGGGATAGGAAATGCTCCTGATCAATTCGAATAGATCATCAAAGCGGGCTTTCGCCAGGGCGCGTGCATCCGGGTAGCGCTGAAAGATATCCGGCGTGGTCATGTTGACGCGTTTGTCTGTACATTGCGCCGACAGGATCACCGCTACCAATAACTGGTACGGATCGCCATAGAACAGCTCAGTGGCTGCGTCCGGGTTGTGTTTGCTAAAATAATCCAGTACGAATTGAAAGCGCTCCCTTCGTGTCATAAAATTCAATGACCACGAAGTTACGATAGAATGAAGTACTCGGGTTAATGCGATACAGATTCCTGTACGGCGGTCTTCCTGGCATAATTCATGACTCGCAGAATAACTTCCATGCGGGGGGCTACAGTAACAGTATTAAGTCCGTCGGAGGAAGTCTTTAAAACTTCCAATTTCTCGCGCAGCATCCAGTCTTCCTTTAGCGCAGCCTCTATCGCTACCGTCAATTCGGGGGAAGACTCTTTATACAAATACCGCAAAAGATCCTCCGGTGTAAAGAGTGTCATAGGCAAAACCATTTAATGTCCTAATAATTCCGAAAGCAAGTAAAAAGTGAAACGTCCTTCATAAAAACGGTGACTGGGTACCTGTTATTGTACCGAACCGTAATTATGTTCGTCGGGGGCCGATCAAAGCCATTCGTCTTAAAGGGGATGGGAGGTGGGTAATAAATTGACTATCAATGCTTATTAGGGGTGCCTTCCCTGATCACAAAGAGATCTTCATTGTCTCTTTTCATAAGATACTTTTCGCGGGCATATTTTTCTAAAAGTCCCGGATCGGTCTTAAGCTGGTCAAGCTCATGCCTCGTGGCATCGATCTGCTGCTCGTAATATTGCTTGCTCTTCTCCAGCTTTGCCAACTCAGCCCGTTCCCGAAAATGGCTCGTGATAAAATCCCTGGCGTCAAAGAACAGTATCCACACTAGAAATCCAACCGTTGTCAGAAGGTATTTGTTCTTTAACCAAGCCGGGATGTGCGTTAAAAACTTCATAAAAAAAGCACTGCGGCCAGGGGCCTCCCCATGGCCGCAGTGCCAAACTACAACTTATTTCTTGAATTTGATCCTTCCCTTGGGATAAATACCGGCATCTCCAAGCTCTTCCTCGATCCGGAGGAGCTGATTGTATTTGGCCATCCGGTCCGACCGGGAGGCACTTCCCGTCTTTATCTGACCGCAGTTAAGCGCAACCGCGAGGTCGGCAATGGTGGTGTCCTCAGTTTCGCCGCTGCGGTGACTCATGATTGTTGTATAGCCGTGAGTCTGAGCCAGTTGTACTGCGTTTATGGTCTCCGTGATCGTCCCGATCTGGTTGACCTTGATCAGGATGCTATTGGCTACACCCCTGTCGATACCCTTTTGGAGGATCTTAGTGTTGGTAACGAACAGGTCATCCCCTACGAGCTGGACCTTGTGCCCGATCTTATCGGTCAGCTTTTTCCAGCCATCCCAGTCTTCTTCCGCCATCCCATCCTCAATGGATATGATAGGGTATTTATTCACCCAGGTAGTCCAGTACTCTACCATTTCGTCGCTTGAAAGCTCCTTTCCGCTGCTCTTGTAGAACTTGTATTTGCCGTCTTTGAACATTTCGCTGCTGGCAGCGTCCAGGGCTATACCGATCTGGCTGCCCACTTTGTAGCCGGCCGCTTCGATGGCCTGAAGGACGGTCTCAATGGCTTCTTCGTTGCTCTGGATGTCCGGAGCGAAGCCGCCTTCATCACCTACGTTGGTGCTGTAGCCTTTTTTCTTGAGGACAGTCTTGAGCTGATGGAAGATCTCTACCCCCCAACGTAACCCGTCACTAAAGGTCTCGGCACCGATAGGGACGATCATATATTCCTGGTAATCGATCTTGTTATCTGCGTGCACACCACCGTTGAGAATGTTCATCAGCGGCATGGGCAATACCGTGGCGTTGACACCGCCCAGATAACGGTAGAGAGGAAGCTTGCTCTCCTTTGCAGCCGCCTTTGCAGCCGCCATACTCACGGCCAAAAGCGCGTTGGCGCCCAATTTACCCTTGTTGTCCGTTCCATCCATATCGATCAGCCGGGCATCAAGGCTGGCCTGCTCGTTTACCGGAAAGCCAATTAATTGGTCGGCAATGATGTCGTTCACGTTGGCAACGGCCTTCAACACCCCTTTTCCGCCAAAGACCTGCTTGTCTCCGTCCCGCAACTCCACGGCCTCGTGGATACCGGTGGAAGCGCCGCTGGGAACGGCTGCCCGTCCGCGGTGGTTATTTTCCGTAACGACGTCGACCTCGATGGTGGGGTTTCCACGACTATCCAGGATCTGTCTTGCATGAATGTCAGCGATGTAGCTCATGATATGTTGGTAGTTTTAATCTTGTGTGGTCAGGCTCCGGAAAATAGCTTCCAGGCTTTGGTTTTCGCTTTGCAAAGAAACAATGTTCCAATTGTTCTGCAAAGCCAGTTCCAGCAATTGTTTTTTGACCTCGTCGGGCTCCCGGGTCTGCAATTCCCATGCTTCTTTGGAGAGACGGCTAGCAGAGTCAACTCCTCTTAGCCCTTGAAATGTGGCAGGTTCCAGCTCTTCGCGGAAGGCCACCCGGATGCTTCCGGACCCGCTGCCTTCTTTTCTAAGGCGGCTTAGAGAGCTATCAGCTACCAGGCGGCCTTTATTGATGATCACGACGCGGTCGCAAAGGGCTTCTACTTCCTGGAGGATATGCGAGGAGAAAAGGACCGTTTTGTCCCGGCCCAGGGCTTTTATCACTTCCCTGATCTCGATGATCTGGTTGGGATCGAGCCCGCTGGTCGGCTCGTCGAGGATCAGTACTTCCGGGTCATGGATGAGGGCTGCTGCCAGGCCTACCCGTTGCTTATAGCCTTTCGAGAGCTGCCCCAGCTTCTTTTTGCTTTCCACAGACAGGCCTACCAGGGTGATCACGGCTTCGATCCTGTTCTTCTTATCAGCGACCTTGTGTATATCAGCGATGAATTCCAGGTATTCCCGAACGTACATGTCCGGATAAAGCGGGTTGGCTTCGGGCAGGTAGCCGATCTTCCGTTTGGTCTCCAGGGGCTGTTCGTTCACGGAGATGCCGCAGATCCGGGCTTCGCCACTGTCCTGTCCCAGATAGCCCGTGAGGATCTTCATGGTCGTGGACTTACCTGCGCCATTGGGCCCCAGGAACCCGACGATCTCTCCTTTTTCTACTTTGAAAGAAATGGCGTTCACCGCCTTTTGTTCCCCATAGGTCTTTACCAGGTCCTTTATTTCAATAGACATTCCAAGGATTTTCGGCGCTAAGGTAAACTATTTGCTATCATATTCCCCCTTAAGCGCATAGTACCCGAACAAGACCAGCCCAAAGGAGATGGGGATAAAGATGCCGATAAACACGAACCACTGGACCTTAGTGTTCGTGACAGGATTCTTGGCGATCTCAGCAGCCCCCGTCCTTATCAGATAGAAGAGTACGAAGGGACCGAGGATGATCCATATTACACCGAGCGCTCTTTTCAGGATATTCATAAGTTCGTCTTTAGTTGTCGAATGCCGTCTCCTGCGGCTTTGAAGGAATATAGATGGCTCCAATCACCAGGCTGATCGCCGCGACACCAATAGGATACCATAGCCCGACCAGCTTATTACCCGTATAAATGGTCGTCAGCAGTGTAGCAATAAACGGGGTCATGCCGCCAAAAACGCCATTGCCGATATGGTAGGGCAGGGACATGGATGTATAGCGAATGCGGGTAGGAAAGAGTTCAACCAGGAAGGCGGCTATCGGCCCATAGACCATGGTCACATAGAAGACCATAAGGAAAAGCACGCCCGTCATTTTCCAATAGTCGCCAGTGCCGACCGTCCGGCTGTTGCCGATGACGGGTTTGGCGCTTGTCTTGCCGCTGGCATATACCGTATCCTTTTGAGTGGCTGTCAGTAGCAGGCCGCCGTCATAATAGGTGTGGGTAGTGGACGTTCGGATCATGTCCTTACTCTTACCGATAAAGGCCACCGAAGAAAGGATCTCTTTCCGGTCGGTGAGCTCCGTCCGCCCCTCCGTCGCCGGTATAGTAAGCAGCTGCCGGAAGAGAAAGGGATAGGTCAGGACGGCCAGCAGCATACCGATCAGCATGATCCATTTCCGGCCGATCCGGTCGCTCCAGCTGCCAAACACTACAAAGAAAGGCGTCGCAAAGAGGATCGCCAGCAGCAGCATGGTTTTGGATTGGTCGAAATCGATCTTCACGACATTTTCCAGGAACGACTGGGCATAGAACTGACCGGTATAGAAGACCACACCCTGGCCCATGGTGGCGCCGAACAGGGCCAGCAGGACGATCCGCAGGTTGGCTTTCCGGCCAAAGCTTTCTTTTAGCGGGTTGACGGAGAGTTTGCCATCGGCTTTTAGCTGTTGGAAAAGCGGGGATTCCTGCATCTTCAACCGGATATAAACGGAGATGGCGACCAGCACGATGGAGATCAGGAAGGGGATACGCCAGCCCCAGTCATTGAATTTTTCGATACTTCGGGCCGGGTCGGCATCCAGCCCGCGGCGGGTGATCAGGATGACACCCAGGCTGATGAACAAACCGAGCGTTGCCGTGGCCTGGATCCAGGAGGTAAAGAAACCGCGCCGCTTATCTGGCGAATGTTCAGCTACGTAGGTGGCGGCGCCGCCATATTCGCCGCCAAGGGCAAGGCCTTGCAGCAGGCGAAGCAGCAACACGATCAGCGGTGCGGCAAAGCCTATCTTTTCATACCCCGGCACGAGGCCAATGCAAAAGGTCGAGCCGCCCATGATGATGAGGGTCAGTAAGAACGTATACTTGCGGCCGATGAGATCGCCAAGGCGGCCGAAGACCAGGGCGCCAAAAGGCCGGACCACGAAGCCGGCGGCGAAGGTCGCGAGGGTTGCCAAGATACCTGCCGTAGGATTAGAGCGCGGGAAGAACTGGCTCGCGATCACCGTGGCCAGGCTGCCGAAAATATAAAAATCATACCATTCGATGAGGGTACCTACGGAAGAGGCGACGATTATCTTGCGAATATCCTTTGAGGACGAGTCAGTGGATGGCATGCAGTTAATATTTTTATTCTACATTTACGATCCCAAATCTACGATAGTCATATGAGCTTTTATCCCTATCAGATCCGGTCCCTGGAACAATATAAGTCCGAATATAGAAAAAGTGTCGAAGATCCCGAAGGATTCTGGGCCGATGTAGCCCGGCATTTTCAGTGGCGTCGCCCCTGGGACAAAGTGTTGGAGTGGAATTTCAGCGAACCGAAGGTCCGCTGGTTCATCGGCGGGCAGCTGAACATCACCGAGAATTGCCTCGACAGGCACCTGGCGGAGAATGCAGACAAGCCCGCCATTATCTGGGAGCCGAACAACCCCGAGGAGCATTATCGCATTCTCTCCTACAGGGAATTACATTTTAAGGTTGGCCAGTTCGCCAATGTTTTAAAGAACAATGGACTCAAAAAAGGCGACCGGGTATGTATCTATATGCCCATGGTGCCCGAACTGGCCATCGCCGTTCTGGCCTGCGCCCGTATCGGCGTCGTGCATTCCGTTGTGTTTGGGGGCTTCTCTGCTCAAAGTATCGCCGACAGGATCCAGGACGCGCAATGCAACCTGGTAATCACTTCCGACGGCGGTTACAGGGGTAACAAGGAGATCCCGCTAAAATCGGTCATCGATGATGCGCTGGTTCAATGTCCTTCGGTAAAACGGGTCATCGTGCTTACGCGTACCCGTGTTCCTGTCAGTATGATCAAAGGCCGTGATGTTTGGTGGGAAGATGAGGTCCGCAAGGTTGAAACACAGGGTAATCCCGCTTGTCCGGCCGAAGCCATGGATGCGGAAGACCTGTTATTCATCCTGTATACATCGGGCTCGACGGGTAAGCCCAAGGGAGTCGTTCACACCTGCGGTGGGTATATGGTCTTTGCCAATTACAGCTTTGTCAATGTATTCCAATATCAGCCGGAACAGGTCTTCTTTTGCACGGCGGACATCGGCTGGATCACGGGGCATAGTTATATCGTGTATGGGCCTTTGAGCGCAGGGGCTACTACCCTTCTTTTCGAAGGGATCCCCACCTATCCCGATGCCGGACGTTTCTGGGATATCGTGGATAAATTTTCCGTCAACATCCTCTATACGGCTCCGACGGCCATCCGGAGCCTCATGGGCTTTGGGCTCGATCCGCTAAAAAATAAAAAACTCGATTCGTTGAAAGTGCTGGGCACGGTAGGTGAGCCCATCAATGAGGAGGCCTGGCACTGGTATCATGACAATATTGGAAAGGGCCGTTGCCCGATCGTCGACACCTGGTGGCAGACGGAGACAGGCGGCATCATGATCTCGAATCTGGCCGGCATCACCCCGGAAAAACCGGCGCATGCCACCTTGCCATTACCGGGAGTCCAGCCCGTGCTGGTCGACGAAAAAGGCCAGGAGCTGGAAGGAAACGGCGTCAGCGGAAATCTGGCGATCAAATTCCCCTGGCCATCGATCATCCGCACGACCTACGGCGATCATGAACGTTGCCGGCAAACTTATTTCGCTACTTATCCCAACCTGTATTTTACAGGTGACGGCGCACTGCGGGATGCCGATGGCAATTACCGCATAACCGGCCGCGTCGACGACGTGTTGAACGTCAGTGGTCACCGCATCGGCACGGCCGAGGTGGAGAACGCCATCAATATGCATACGGGGGTCGTGGAGAGTGCGGTAGTTGGTTATCCGCACGATATCAAGGGCCAGGGCATCTATGCGTATGTGATCTTCAACGGCAGCAAAACCGATGACGAATCGATCCGTAAGGATATCGTTCAGACTGTTGCCCGGATCATCGGACCTATCGCCAAACCGGACAAGATCCAGCTGGTGAGCGGGCTGCCAAAAACGCGCAGCGGAAAGATCATGCGCCGTATCCTCCGTAAGATCGCCGAGGGGGAATTGCAGAGTCTGGGAGATACGACAACACTGCTGGACCCCGCCGTAGTAGAAGAAATAAAGAAAGGGAGGCTCTAAGACGCGCCGCCCTGCTCCACAGGCCGCGGCGGGCGCAACTCAATGTTGGATGATGACCTTAGTCCCTACTGACGTGATCCTATATACTTCATCCATGTCTTCGTTCTTGAGGGAAACACAGCCGTTAGTCCACATCTCGTAGGCGTCGACAGCATTTTCATCGTGAGGCCAGGTGCCATGGATCGCGATGCCGTCGCCGATCTTTGCACCGCCCGGGATCAGGCCTTTGGCCTTACGGTCTTTAAATTTCGCCAGGTCCGAAGGCGTTGGGAAATCGAGGTCCATTATTTTATCCCATTTTTCATGGGGCCGTTTCGAAACAATGTGAAAAGTTCCTTCCGGAGTTTTCCGGTCACCCTGTACCATTTTGTCATCCAGCGATTTACTTCCGAACACCGCTGGGTAGGTAGCATACCAACCGTCTTTGTCATACACCTGGAGTTCGTAATTACTTTTGATGACGACAATGTAGACGTCCCCGTCTGGCTGACCGTGAAAGAACCGGTGGCTCGATGCCCGGTGATGGGCGTCCCGGAAGGAGACAAGGGAGAATAAAAAAAGCGTGCCCAGGAACAGTTTTCGCGAAGTCATAATACGGCTGATTTAACCTATTTCCAACGCAGGGTGCCGCCGTATTATTTTAAATGTGCAAAGTTTTAACACTTCCCGCGGCCGCCGCCCGCAGGGTGGCGGACTGAAACGCTACCAGTTCCCGATCCGGATACCAAAACTGTAAGGGATTTGGTCCAGGCCGCGGTTAAAGATGGTCTTCGTAGCATAGCTTCCATATAAATTGAACCAGCCCAACTGCAGTTCCCCGATATAGGAGATCTTCCAGGCATCCAGGTCGAAATCATTGAAAGTCTTTTGCTTACCTTCTTCGGAACTTTTGACTTTCTGGCGGGAAGAGTACCGGTAGCCAAAGCTGGCGCCTGCGCTGAACCCGAAGGGATGACGGCGATGAGGTGTGAGGTTGAAATTCAGCATGACAGGGACGGTGGCAAAGTCCTCCGCCAGTTTGTTCTTTTTATAATTGATAGTATCCATGATCACCTTGGTGGGATCGGTGAGAAAACGGATATTTTCTTCATAGCGGTAGTTGTTGAGCTCTATCCCGACACCCCATTTGAGGTTGACGACATGTGCGATCAGGTTGATACGCTGCATAAACACCCAGATATTGACGTCGACAGATTTGCCGGTGTTGAGCTTGAACCAGTCCTTGCTGCCTCCCGGCGCAAATTGCTGGGCGGAGGCAGAGGCGTAGTTAGTCTTGTCACTGTAGTTGGTAAAACCCAGGTCGACAATGCCCCAATTGGTACTGATATTGGAGGGTCTGTAACTTCTGTCATTGTGCCGGTTACGGATGCGTATATAGGGATCGCCCATGGATTGCGCCGGTCCGTTGCGGATGATGAGCAGGTTACCGACACGAAGGGTATCGCCTCCGGGATGCCAGTTGTCTCTTTTGCCTGTCGTATCGCTTTGTGCCTGGCTGGAGAGCGCAAAGATCAGTCCTGCCGTAAGTAAAAATACCCGGTTCATGTTCGTTTTTTTTATAAGAATTATTTTAGCGCGACCTGGAAAGCGCTTATCAGCACCTGCCGCTGGCCATCGTCGTCACGATCCGCAGTTTTTCCAAAGGCCCGCGACACTCTTCTGAAGATGCGGCGCAATTTCGTTTTTCCCGAGGGGGCGTCGGCGACTATATTATCCGCTTCATTGTCCTGGGATTCCTTTAACAGGGCCTGGGTAGCAAAAGAGGATTGGTCTTTTGGAATGGGCGCGGCCGGTGTATTGACCACGGCCGGTGTATTGATCATAGCCTGTGTATTGATCATGGCCTGTGTATTGATCATGGGAGGTGTATTGATCATGGGAGGTGTATTGATCATGGGAGGTGTCTCGGCCTTATCGGGCTTTGTCGTCGTCGCGATAGCGACATCTCTCGTGGTATTGGCGGTGTCGGTAGAGACGGTTGGTGCAATGGGTCGATCCCTTAACGGAGCCGTTTTTATGGCGAGATCCTGTGACGGCAACTTCACGTTCCTTTTTTCAACGGCGGGGATTGTTTCGTTACCCTTCATTTCTGGTTTCATTTTTTGTGCTGTCGCACGCGTCTTTTCAGGATATAACGATGTCGCAGTATGCGGTGTTACAGGTCCGGCATCTTTTTTTGCAATCACTGCCACAGGAAGGGTCTCTTTTCCATGCGGCCGGGTTAGAAACAACAAGACTCCCGCCGTCAGCACCGTCGCTGCCACGCCGGCGCGCATCCACAACAATGGCACCAGCCTTCTGCGGCGCTCCGTTCTGTACAGGCTTTCTTTATTTGGAAAGACGACGCCAAGATCTGGTTCGCTAACAGTCAGCAATAGCTGTTGTAGCTCGGCGGCTGAAGAAGGATGCCGGCTGATCAGGTTGTCCACCGCGGCCCGTGCCTCTACATCGAGCTCGCCGTCCACGTATGATAAAAACAGGCTTTCGTGTTCCTCCTTCAACAATTCATTCTTATAAGGATAGGCAGCTTCCTCTTCGGGTTCGACGCGGCATTGCAGCAAGGTCTCCCACTCTTCCCGGAGGTCGGGATTCTCATCGATGAATGTTGCAACCGCAGACCGTGCCTCCACCGACAACTCATTGTCGATGTACAGGAGGAAGAATTCTTCGTAATTTTCTCTTGTGATCATGGCGTCTTAAATTAGATTTTCCACTTTCACCAGGTAATTTTTTAACTGGATACGCGCCCGGTGCAGGTATACCTTCACCTGGCTTTCGTTCAAGCCTGTGATCTGGCCGATCTCGCTATAGGAATATCCTTCGTAATCCTTTAGCAGGACCAGCGACCGATGCGTTTCATTTAACCTGGATAGCGCATCTTCCAGGACTTTTTTAAGTTGATGAACGGGTGCCGCGCTTACCCTGGTCTCTTCGCGGAACTCCTCACGGAGCTGCACCCGTTTCATTTTCCGGATGTGGTCGATCATCTGGTGATAGGCAATGGTAAAAAGATAGGACTTGCTCTTTTCGGTCGCTACCCCCTCTCTGTTCTTCCAGAGCTTTTCGAATGCCGATTGTACGACATCGCGCGCGTCTTCTTCCTGTTTTAAATTCTTCAGAATGAAGCGATACACGTTATCCGCATAAAGTCGAACGCATTCGTTGTAATCTGTCTCTGTCATAAGCAGACCATAGATCGAACCCCGGTCCGCCAGTAATACGGGCAAACGGGACAGGATGTTACAGCAGCATGAAAATTAAGGAAAAAATCGCTCGGTGCGAGCCCCAATGACCTTTCTTAGCGACTAGTCAAAAGATTGTGTGTCAACGCTTCCCAAAGAATGTATTCGGTCTTTGCCTTACCCGACTGAGACCCGGAGCGCTGTTTGCCGCACTCATTGGTAGGTTCGGTATCATCGGACTGGGCGGTGCGGGCGTGCACATAGGAGAGAAGCAAAACGCTCGCCACCGCCACAAAGGCGACCAGGAAGAACCGGAAAAGGAGATTACGTTTCATAAAAATATCTTTCTCTACGTATGACGAAGGTAGATATTAATTTGTTACACCGGGGCAAAAAATTACGGGCTCCCCCTAACAGATGATAATTCAACTACTTACCTTTGGCGTCTGAAAAATAGATACTATGAATGCCTCCTTCGTAAAACGTATTGCCGCCGAATTGGAAGAGATAAAAACATCCGGACTTTTTAAGACCGAACGGATCATCGCCAGTGCCCAGGGGGCGGAAATAACGGTCAATGGCAAGAAAGTGCTGAATTTCTGTGCCAATAATTATCTCGGTCTGTCTTCCCATCCCAAAGTCATCGAAGCCGCCCATAAGGCCATCGATTCCCGGGGCTATGGAATGAGCAGCGTCAGGTTTATCTGCGGGACGCAGGATATTCACCGGCAGCTTGAGCAGAAGCTTGCGACTTTTCTGGGCACGGAGGATACCATCTTATATGCGGCGGCATTCGACGCCAATGGCGGGGTCTTCGAACCTTTGTTCGGCGAGCAGGACGCGATCATCTCCGATGAGCTCAACCATGCTTCGATCATCGATGGCGTCAGGCTTTGTAAGGCCCGCCGGTTACGCTACAAGCACAATACGATGTCCGACCTGGAAGAACAGCTAAAGGCGGCGCAGGATGCGAGGAGCCGGATCATCGTCACCGATGGGTCTTTCAGTATGGATGGTACGATCGCGCAGCTGGACAAGATCTGTGATCTGGCGGATCGCTACGATGCCATCGTCATGATCGATGAATCGCATTCCTCTGGTTTCCTCGGTAAAACGGGAAGGGGAACGCATGAACATTGCGGCGTAATGGGCCGGATAGATCTTATCACGGGCACGCTGGGCAAGGCTTTAGGCGGCGCCAGCGGCGGCTTCACCAGCGGCAGGAAGGAGATCATAGAGATGTTGCGGCAGCGCAGCCGGCCTTATCTTTTCTCCAATAGCCTGGCGCCTTCGATAACTGGTGCTTCCATCGCCGTGCTCGATATGCTCAGCGAGACGACGACGTTAAGGGATAAACTGGAATACAATACAAAATACTTCCGCAGCAAGATGACGGCCGCCGGCTTCGATATCCGGCCCGGCGAACATCCCATCGTTCCCATCATGCTTTACGATGCGGTGATCGCTCAGAATTTTGCGGCCAGGCTCCTGGACGAAGACATCTATGTCATCGGCTTTTTCTTCCCGGTGGTTGGAAAAGGACAGGCGCGGATCCGTGTGCAACTGAGCGCTGCTCATGAGCAGCATCATCTGGACAAGGCGATCGCTGCCTTTACAAAGGTCGGGAAGGAGCTGGCCGTCCTTAAATAAACCTCAGGCCCCGGCAATCATCAATTTCGCCGTTTTCCGATATAGCATCAGACTTCGGCGATCATGCTGATCTCCACATTCACATTCTTTGGAAGCCCCTTCACCGCGAAAGTCTCGCGAGCAGGGAAATTGCCCGGGAAATATTTGCCGTAGACGGTATTGACGTCCCCGAAAAGCGACATGTCGCTCAGCAATATCGTAGTCTTTACTACATTCCCGAAATCGAGCCCCGCTTCAGTGAGGATGGCTCTGAGATTGTGCATGACCTGGTGTGTCTCGCCGATGACATCCGTCGCCTCTACACTGCCTGTGGCAGGATCGATGGGGATCTGTCCGGAGATAAAAAGAAGGTTACCGGCTTTCACGGCCTGGCTGTAGGGCCCGATAGGCGCGGGCGCATTAGGGGTGTTGATGATTTGCATTTTACAAAGATCGTATATTTGCCGGCTTATGACCATTGCCGCCATCACCGAAAATCATGTAGAAAAAGATTGTCAAAGCTTTTTTACGGGTGAGGACATCGATTGGATCCTGCTGAAGACAGTACCGGCGCCGGAAGAGCTCGGCCGGGCAGACATCGTCCTCGATCTGGATTTCGTGAACGAAAGCGGTCGCTGCGAACAACTTGTAAGATTACAGCCTGCACTGATCATGGTCAATGCCGTAGTGCCGACACTTCAGGAGATCGGCAGGCCTTTTGTCCGCATCAATGGCTGGCCGGGTTTCAGAGGAAAGAAATTGCACGAACTGGTGTCGCCGGATGCGGCCACCACGCAACGCCTGCGGGACCTTTATGAAAGATTAGGGTATACATACCGCCTCGTACCCGACACAGCAGGGATGATCGCTCCGCGCATCGTCGCCGGTATGATCAACGAAGCGTGGCATACATGGGAAGAACAGGTAAGCACAAAGAGCGAGATCGACACCGCGATGAAACTCGGAACGAACTATCCCTTCGGTCCTTTTGAATGGGGCGAGCGGATCGGCCTTGGTCAAATTGCCGGCCTCCTGTGGTCATTGAGCCGGACTGATCCTCGTTATTTGCCTGCTGGAGCATTACAGCTGGCAGTTCAAGGATTAAAATGTGATTAAAAAAAGCAATGCAAAACATTTTATCATGGCGTTGTTGTTAAATATAGATACGTCGACGAAAAGAGCCGGTGTTTGTCTGGCGCAGGACGGGAAGTCTATAGCGATGGTGGAGAATTTCGAGCAGGCAGCACATGCGGCATGGCTGCACGTCGCGGTGCAGCAATTGATGGCCGACACCGGTTTTGGAATGCGCGATCTGCAGGCCGTGGCGGTCACCGCCGGCCCGGGGTCTTATACGGGGCTTCGCGTTGGAATGGCCGCTGCCAAAGGGTTTTGTTACGCATTGGGCATCCCGCTGATCACTGAAGGAACGCTGCGGGTCATGGCTTTTGCCGCCAGTGAGCAGTTGCCGGGTTTCGGTCTGTTGTGTCCGATGATCGACGCTCGGAGGATGGAAGTTTTCACGGCCCTATACAAACGGGACATGACCGAATTGATGCCCGCCACCGCGGTGGTCATCGATGAAAACTCCTTCGCCAATTGGTTGAGTGATCACCAGGTGTCGTTTTTCGGCGAAGGCAGTGATAAGTGTAAACCTATAATTACGGCGCCCAGCGCGCATTTCGCTGAAGTGGGGTATCACGTCGGGTTTCTAGGTATTTTGTCTTTTTTACGATATTTGCAGGGCGAATTCACCGGTCTGGCGTACAGTGAGCCCGCTTATACCAAAGAATTCTACACTCATACGAGAAAATGACTATATTATCATATTAGTAGAATTAAGCATTTTTTTTCAAATAGTTGATCCTAAATTTGCTCGTACCTGTCACGTATCTTCTTGAAATCCTTAAAACGGTAATCGCTCATGAGCTTAACGATGAACAATAATAGCTATTGGATGGTAGTAAATGCGGAAGGCTCCGATGGAGCCCCTGTAAAAGTGGACTTTTTGAACCTGAAGAAAGGAGCACTGATCTTAAGAGCACTCAATCACAAATTACGTCAACAGATCATCCGCCTGCTGGATGAGAACAAAAAACTCACCGTCACCGAGATCTATGTACACCTTCGCCTCGAACAATCTGTTGCTTCACAACACCTTGCCATCCTCCGCAGGGCAGGTATCGTAAAGACCCAACGCGACGGCAAATTCATCTATTACATCATCAACCATGACCGCCTCAGCGAGATCATGAAATGTGTGGATGAGTTGATAGATTAGTCCCGATCGTGATGGATTAGTGCTTAATTTTGCCTTAAAACAGCAAGGCGATGTTTATTAAGCAACTCTATACCGGGTGTCTGAGTGAGGCGGCCTATTTCATTGAAAGTGAAGGGGAAGCTGCGATTATCGACCCCCTTCGCGATATCGATATCTACCTCCGGTTGGCGGAAGAACGAAAGGTCAGGATCAAGTATATCTTCGAGACCCACTTTCATGCTGATTTTGTAAGCGGACACCTGGACCTCGCCAAGGCAACGGGCGCGCCCATTATATTCGGACCGCGTACCGAGACCAATTTTCCCATACACCTTGCAAAGGACGGAGAGATCTTCCGGCTTGGAGACAGTACTATAGAAGTATTGCACACACCCGGACATACCGTCGAGTCTTCCTGTTACCTGGTCCGCGATGCCGATGGGCACCTGGAAGCCTTGTTCACGGGTGACACCCTGTTCGTGGGTGATGTCGGAAGACCCGATCTCAGCAGCGGAAATCTGAGTCGCGAAGAATTGGCTGGCCTGTTGTACGACTCCCTTCACGAAAAGATCCTGCCGCTTCCCGACGATCTGAACATCTATCCCGCGCACGGCCCGGGCAGCAGTTGCGGCAAGAACATCGGACCGAATACCTATAGCACGTTGAAAGAAGAGAAAGAGACCAACTATGCGTTGAGAGAGCAGACAAAAGAAGAATTCGTGAAAGCCGTAACGGATGGTCTGCAGGCCCCGCCTCAATATTTTTCCATCAATGCCAGGATCAATAAGGAAGGGTATGAGAGTTTGGATGATGTACTCGAGTCCGGTCTGCAGGCACTCGATCTGGCTGCTTTCAGGAATTGGATGAAACAGGAAGGCGTAGTGCTGCTGGACACGCGGCACTCGGAACGGTTTGTCGAAGGATTTATACCAGGCGCCATCAGCATTGGGCTCGACGGCCGCTTTGCCGAGTGGGCAGGAAGTCTGCTTCCTTTTGATAAACCCATCGTGTTGGTGGCCGCGCCGGGAGAGGAGCGTGAAAGCGTCGTGCGGCTCGCGCGGGTTGGTTTTGACAAGGTAAAAGGTTACCTGGACGGGGGCTTCCCCGCCTGGCGGCAGGCCGGTGAACCGATCGACATGATCATCGACATAGAGCCGGATGAACTGGCCATGGATATTCCTTTTGATGAGAACCTGGTCGTGATCGACGTGCGGCGGGAGACGGAATTTGCGGACGGGCATGTAAAGGATGCTGTCAATATCCCATTGCAGGAAATGACGGACCCGGGCAGCATGGCGCTCATCGAAGAACGACACAACCTATACGTGCATTGCGGCGGCGGATACCGTAGCATCATCGCCGCCTCTCTGCTCAAGCGCCAGGGCTTCCACAACCTGAGGAATGTGACCGGCGGCTGGGCCAAGATTAAAGACCAGAAATCTATTGAGATCGCAAAGGAAAAGAGCGTATTGAACTAGTCGATAGGTACGATGCCGCTCCGCACCGCATACATGGCAAGGCCCACCCTGGTCCTGACATTCAATTTTTCGAATAGGGCGTCCCGGTAGCCATCGATGGTTCTCGGACTCAGATACATCCTGTCCGCGATCTCTTTGTAGGTCCACTCCGTGCATACGAGTTTCATGAACTCCAGTTCCCGTTCATTGAGTGCGAGTAGTCGCCGCATCCGCATCTCCGGGTCGTCCAGCGTACTGATCGTATGGATGAGTTTTCCCGTCACCATATCGGTATAGTAAAACCCTTTCTCCAATACCGAATCAAGGGCGACTTTCAAAACACAGGCGTCTATATCTTTCAATACATAGCCTTTCGCCCCATTCTTTAGCATGCGGACGATAGCATTGTCCGTGTCGTACATGGACAGGGCAAGCACTTTGATGTCAGGGAAATTACGCCTAAGCCAGCAGGCGGTGTCATAGCCGTCCATGTCGGGCATGTTGATGTCCAAGAGGATAATGTCGGGGAGGCGACTATTTTGCAATTGCCTGATGAGGTCTTTACCCCCACATGCTTCAAATAGGACTTCGTACTCGCCAAATCCGCGTATCAGGCTGGCAAGTCCGTTGCGGAGTAGCACGTGATCGTCCACTAGTACTACTCCCGGTTTTAGCGTTGTCATCCGTTCAGGTTTAGGTTTAGGTAGTGGTCATGCTACTAATCAGACTACCTGCACCAGGGCACCGGGTACGGAAATAAACTCATTTAAAAAAGGGGGGGATTGTAGTAAATGTATTATAATTTTCTGAAATATACTATATCAGTGTAATTATTTACTGAGGATATTTTTCTTCCCCTATCCAAAAAGGCGCGAACTCGTCCTTCCAGGCATATTTCCAGCGTTTGTGGCTCCAAAGCCAGTTATCGGGCTGCTGGCGGATCGCTTCTTCCAGGAGCCGGATGTACCGCCTGGTCAATTCGCCTTCGGGCAGCTGGCCCGGGTGGTCGGCAATAGTCGTCAGCTGCACGCGGTAACGACCGCGCCTGACCTTATAGATGCGGACGAAGACGGCGGGGATATCGCCGATGCGCGCGCCGCGCTCGGGTCCCCTGACAAAGGGGGTCGGCTGGCCGAAGAAATTCAGCCAGTAAGAATTTTCGGGTCCGCCTGGCGACTGATCGGCTACCAGCGCCAGGATATATTGTTGATTGCGATAGGGAAGAATGGCTCTTTGCATCCTGGTAGCAGGTAGGGGAACCGAACCGGTACGACTTCTCAGATGCATGAACAGCCGTTCCAAGGCCTTGTTCTCCAATGGCATATAAGCGACCAGGAACGGATAACGGGTGAGGAGGGGGATGGTGGCATTGCCAAGCTCCCAATTGAACAGGTGCCCTAAATGTACTTGCAGCTTGCGGCCCTGGTCATAGAAATGATCCAGCAATTCCGGGTTGTCGAGGATAAGCCTCTTCTTGAGAAAGGCGGGGCTTGCGGATAATATCTTGATGGTTTCGATAAAGTTATCCGTAAAATTCCGGTAGAAGCGCTTAGCGATGGCCAATCGTTCCCTGTCGGTCTTTTCGGGAAATGCGGTCTTGAGATTGGAGAGTACGATACCGCGGCGGTAACGGATCACCGCATACAGCAAAAAAGCGAGCCCATCGGAAAGACCATACAGCAGCCACATCGGAATGAGGGAAAGTAGATAAAGACATCCGTAGAGAACGTAGTACATAGCTGAAGACTGTGCTTAATTGATCCAGTTTTTTGATTCCTGCTCGATATGGTGCAGGTCGATCCTGACGCGGAACTTATTTCGGAGATGTCTTGCCAGGGCGTCCGCGGCATAGACGCTCCGGTGTTGCCCGCCGGTACAGCCGAAACTGATCTGAAGGCTTTCGAAGCCGCGCCGGATATAATCATCTACCGAGATGTCCACCATGTCGTATACACTGTTCAGGAACTCCGGCATCCGGGTCTGTTGTTCGAGAAAATCTTTTACGGGTTTGTCGCGACCCGTTTGCGACTTGAACTCCGGCAGCCGGCCCGGGTTGAGGATGGCCCGGCAATCGAAGACAAAGCCACCGCCGTTCCCGCATTTGTCGTCGGGTATCTGCTTTCGATAGGAGAAGCTGTTGATGTGCACGACCAGGGGCGTAGTGTCATTGGCCTGTACGGGCTCGAAGCGGCCGATCACTTCATCCCCGACCATACAATTCAGCAGGCGTTCGAACTCCGGCAATACTATGCCCACCTGTTTGTTGCCCAGAAACCATTTCAGGTTACGGAGCGCAAGGGGTATGCTGATGAGGAAATGTGCTTTCCGCTCGAAAAGACCCCGGAAGCCATAGGCCCCCAAAACCTGCAGCAGCCGGATGAGCACATACCCGTTGTACTGAGTGGAAAATCTCGGCCGGTCGATTGGCTTTGCGAGCAGGACCTCCACGGCATCCATATAATCCTCCAGCAGTGCTTCCTTCCATTTGTCGGAGAGCTCCGCCTTCGCTTGCCACAGGAGTGACGCCACGTCGTATTGCAGCGCCCCTTTCATGCCGCCCTGGAAATCTATAAAATGTACCCTTCCGCCTTCCAGCATGATATTGCGACTTTGAAAATCGCGAAACATAAAATATTTGTGGTCGACATGCGTAAGGTAAGTGCTCAACCCCTCAAAATCGTCGATCAGCCGCTCTTTGTCATAGGGTATCTGCAGGGTGTCGAGGAAATAGTATTTGAAATAGAGCAGATCGCTGAGGATCGCCTGTTTGCCGAATTCCCGGGAAGTGATCGTCCAGGAATAGTCCAGTCCTTCGTCGCCGAGGATCTGTAACCTGGCCAGTTCCTGCAGGCTTTGCCGGAACAGGGCGTATACCGGCTCGTTATGCCCTTGCCGTTCCAGTTCTCCCAACAGGCTCAGATCGCCGAAGTCTTCCTGCAGGTAGATGGTAAAATCGTCGTTGACAGTAAAAATTTCCGGGACGGGGCAGCCCTTCGCACGAAAGTGATTGCTGAAATGGACAAACGTGCGGTTTTCGCGAACGTTGTTATTATACGTCGCGATATAGGACGTCTTTCCATTAAGGACTCGAAAGTACATGCGGTTGCTGCCGGATTGGGGGATCTTGTCCACCGAGGTGATCGGGGATTTGCCGCCGTCCCAGTCGGCGTAAAGGGCTTTGATGTCGTTGAGAATAGGCTGCATGGGCCGCAAAAATACGGAAATCGGTTCACTACCCCCCACCTACCCGTCTGTTCTCCTCTTCCGCGCCATTCGAATGGTGCCGGGCGGCTTTTACCTGGCTATTGCCAAAGCGATAAGTAAAATAAAGTTTGAGCAACCGGCTTTCATAGCCGCCGGTGGTCCGGATATACTGTCCGGCAAAAGTGCTGGTGGCCGTCCAATGTAATGTGTTGAAGATATCGGTCACCGAGACCTTGAAGCTTCCCTTCCCGCCGAGGACGGTCTTTTGCAGCCCGGCGTCGAGGCTCCACATGCTGCGGCTTTGCATGGTAGCTTGCAAGATGCCTGGCGAGCTGTAAAATTGTGTGAGCTGACCGGTCCAGCCGCCCCCCAGCTGAAAACTATGTTGGGAGAAGACCGTCGTGTGGAAGACATTGACATCGACGACCCTGCCCGGGCCGAAGTTCGCCTTGTTCAGTTGGTAAAAGCTGCTGACGCTGACAAACGCGCTGTACCACCTATACTGGAAGGGGTAGGTTAGATTCAGTCCGATGATGTCCTGGGTGGCGAGGTTCTCATACCTCACGACGGTTTTCGATGCGTCCGTCGTATCCGGCAGGGTAGTGATGAGATCGCTGACATGACTATAGTTCAAGGTGGCCGTCAGTTTATAGTTATAGGCGAAAGTGAGGCCGCCGCTATTGGTGTATTGTGGTCGTAGCAACGTATTGCCTTGCGAGAAGGTATAGTCGTCTATTTTGAATTCGAAAGGGTTGAGGTCCTGGTAAGCCGGACGGTCTATGCGCCGGCTATAGTTGAGGGTCCATTGTCTTGCCGGGTTCTTATTGTACGTAACGGAGGCGCTCGGGAAAAGATCCGTATAGTGCCGGGTAAAGGAAGAATCATAAGCACTGTATCCGTCGGTGGCGGACTTGTATCCTGTCGAAGTTCCTTTTAGATTGGTATTCTCCCCACGCAGGCCGCCCTGGAAGCTCCAGCCTTTTACAGTCCTTTCGTAGTTGACATAAAGCGCATTGATGTTCTCCTTGTAGTCGAAGTTGTTGCTCTGTAGTGTATCCATGACCGGGCCCGAAGGAAAGATATTGTATTCCTGGAAATCGTTGGTCGTCGTCACGTAGGAAGTTTTACCGCCAAAGCTGAGCCGTCCTTTCAGGAAATTCTGATCATAGTCCAGCTTCAGGCTATAGATGTCGATATTGGTGGGGGAAATAATATTGTAGTCGTTACTGTAAAGCAGGATCTTGCCGGTGGAATCGAAGTAGTTATTGGGCTGCAACTGGTTGCTTCGAAGACGGTAGACGCCGTAGTCGGCGTCGATATTGAGCTCCCGGCCCGCGCTGTCTGTGTAGTGATAGTTGAGGTCGGCATTCGCGTTGTCCCTGCTCCCAAAAGCGTGGTTGTTGGCCTGGAGGACACGATCGGTCTGGTTCGTGGGGATATACACGATGGGGGTGGAGCTATTGACCCGTTGGGTGTTTCCCTGGGTGGAGCCGTTGATGACGAAGCCCAGGGTGCTTTTTTTATCCAGTAGCCAGTCCAGCCCGGCTTTGTAATTGAAAGTATTATCCGACATCACATAAGTGCTCCGCTGCAGGAAGAAAGTGTCCAGCACGGTGCGGTCCTGAGTAGCATAGGTCTCATTCTGCGAATGGTTGAAGGAGGCGTCCCCATATACATTGAGGTGTTCGTCGCGGTGGTTGAAGGAGAGGGCGCCGTTGTATTTGCTATATGTTCCGATGTTGTATCCGGCGCTGGTGCTCAGGTTCGTCCCGTAGGCCTTGTTCTTTTTCAGCCGGATATTGACGATGCCGGCATTGCCCGCCGCTTCATATTTGGCGGAAGGATGCGAAATGATCTCGATGGACTCCACAGAGGACGACTGTAGGGTCTTCAGATAGTCAGCCAGGGTGGACCCGGACAGATAAGTCGGCCGGCCATCCACATACACCTGTACGCCGTTCTTACCGCCGATGCTCAGGTTATTCAGGTTGTCTACTTCCAGACCGGGACTCTTGCGCAATAATTCCAGCGCATCGGAGCCTACTTCGTTTATACTGCCTTCCACATTCAGGATGATCCGGTCATTCCTTACTTCCACGAGCGGTTTTGCGGCCTGGACGACGGCCTGGCTTAACTGTTTGGGGGCTCTTGCCAGCGATATATTCGGAACGTCGATTTTTCCATTCTCCGATATTTGGAAAGATGCCGAACTTCGGGATGTATAGCCGACGTGGGAGATAGTGATGAAATAAGAACCGGGGTCGATTGGAAAAAACTGGTATTGGCCGGTTGCTGTTGAAATGCTTAGTTTTACTACTGAAGAATCCTTAGTTTTTTTTAAAGCAATTGAGGCATTCGCTAATGGTTTTCCCTGATCGTCCTTTGCTAACCCATTCACCTGCTGCGCTTTTAAACCATAATAGGATAGGAGCATTAACAAGGATAAAGCTGAAATTCTCATGTTCGTTTGTCGGTTAATGTTAACTGTGTCAGGCAAACACAATTGTTGCTGTACTACGAAGGAAAGGAAATTTTTTTTGAAGGAGCAAGGGTGGGGCAAGAAATTTTGAGAATCGAATGGATTATATCAAGCAATATAAGAGTTTTATTAATAGTCATTATCTAAATGGCGCTATACGTATCACTGTAGGGATTATGCTCCCCGCGATCCTGCTGAATTATTTTAACAATCTCGCTGCTGGTGTCTCCTTATCTATTGGCGCCATGTGCGTCGGAAACACGGATACACCCGGTCCCATTCATCATCGCCGTAACGGTATGATAGCCTGTGTCTTAATTATTTTTCTCGTCACACTGCTCGTCGACCTGGCCTCGGTTTCGCCTGTTGTCACCGGGATATTGGTGTGCGTGTTTTGTTTTGTATTCTCTTTTATGGGTGTCTATGGCAACAGGGCCAGCTCTATTGGCGTCAACGCTTTGTTGGTGATGGTACTGAATATCGACCGGCACCATACGCCGTTCGAAAGTTTGATCACTGCAACTTATACACTGGCAGGCGGCGTTTGGTATACCGCGCTCAGTCTGCTGCTGTATAGCTTCAGGCCGTACAAACTGGTGCAGCAGGCGCTCGGAGACTGCATACAGGCTACTGCGGGTTACATGCGGGCAAAGGCGGTCTTCTATTCGAGGGGCCTGGATTACGACAAGGCCTACCGGCAGTTGGTGGAGAGCCAGGTTGCCATCCATGAAAAGCAGGACCTCGTCAGGGAACTTCTTTTCAAAAGCCGGAAGATCGTTCAGGAGTCGACGCATGTGGGCCGGGTATTGATGATGATCTTCCTGGACATCATCGATCTGTTCGAGCGGATCATGACCTCACAGCAGGACTATCGGATGTTGCACGAGTTCTTTGATGACTCCGGTCTCATGCAGGAATGCAAGAGACTCATTCTGGACCTCGCCGCGGAGCTCGACGAGATCGGCATTGCTGTTATGAGCGGAAAGGCTTCTGTAGAGAACAAGGAGATCGTCGCGCGTATCCGGCAGGCGCGGGCCGATCTTGAAAGATACAAGGTGCAATACCACACCCCGTCGACATCGCCCAACCCGTCGGACCAGGTAGCAAGCAGAGAAGGCGCAATTACCGGGTTGAGCAATATCCTGGACAGCATCGACGACCTGGCCGACCGGCTGCACACATTACATGGGTATACCACCTACGACCGGAAATTGAGCAGGGATTTTAATGCGGACATTGACGTCGACGAATTCGTCGTGCATGAGGAAGTGGACCGGAAGCTACTCTACGAAAACCTCACGATCCGGTCGAATATCTTCCGGCATTCACTTCGCATGAGCATTGCGACGATCGTCGGTTACATCATCTCCGGGTTTTTGCCTTTTGGGCATGGCTATTGGATCTTGCTGACCATCGTCGTGATCCTGAAGCCGGCGTATAGCCTTACCAAGCGACGGAATTTCGAGCGGCTCATAGGGACGCTCGGCGGGGCACTGATCGGGTTGCTGCTGCTTTTCTTTATCAAGGACAGGCAGGCGCTTTTCGTGCTGATGATCCTGTTCATGATCGGAACATACGTCTTCCTCCGCAGGAATTATCTTGTCGCCGTGATATTCACGACTCCCTATGTACTACTGCTTTTCCACCTCCTCTATCCAAGCGATTTCCGGAGCATACTATCGGACAGGGTCATCGACACGGCCATAGGCTCCGCCATTGCCTTCCTGGCCAACATCCTGATCATCCCGTCCTGGGAGCATGAGCGGATCATCGATTATATGACTGCGGCGCTCGAGGCCAATGCAGCTTATTTTCGAGACGTCACCAGTGCTTTTCTTGGCCGCCCGGCAACGGTTCATCAGTACAAGCTGTCGAGGAAGAAGGCGTTTGTCGCGCTGGCCAACCTTTCCGATGCGCTGTCCAGGATGCTCAACGAACCGCGCAGCCAGCAGAAGCGGATCACCGAAATGCACCAGTTCGTCGTCTCCAATCATATGCTGACCTCGCATATCGCGACGCTGGCTTATTATGCGGAGCCTTATGCCGCACGCTATGCCGGACCGGTCTATGAGCCGGTCGTGGACGATATCATTTACCGTCTTGAGCGGACCGTCGATCTGCTGGAAGACAAACCCCTTCCGCCGGCTCGCGCTGTTGCCAGGGAGGGGCTGCGCATGCTGAATGAACGGGTCAACACGGGCGAATCCAAACCCATCGCCGACCAGTTCAACTTTATAGCAAAAGTTACTACGGACATTTGCAAAGTGAGTGAACCCTTACATGAGGCGTTTAGCTAGGGCCGGGCTTGTCCGGCCGGCCGAAGGCCCGACATTAGCGAATTAGGCGCGGCGATTTTTTACCGGTCGCCCGCGCCTAATTGTTGCTGCCAAGCATCTCGCGTAACTTCAGGACGAGCTCGGTCTTGGTGATCGGTATACCCATGATCTTGTGATAGCCTTTGGCATCGACAAAATATTGATCGCGGATGATCTTGATCAGCTGGCCGTTGTTGATCTCCGGGATGAGCACCTGTTTGAAGCTGCGGAGGAGCTCGCCCAAGTTGGCCGGAAAGGGGCGCAGGTGGCGGAGGTGCGCATGCGACACGGCATAGCCTTCTTTTTGGAGCTCGCTGACTGCGCTTTTGATGGAGCCATACGTGCTGCCCCAGCCCAGTACGAGCAGGTCTCCTGTTGCAGGACCGCTGTCGAGGCGTTGAGGTGGGATATGATCGGCTATGCGGGCCACTTTTTCTTCACGGATCTTTACCATCATCTGGTGGTTTTCCGGATCGTAGCTGACATTGCCGGTAACATTTTGCTTTTCCAGGCCGCCGATGCGGTGTTCGAGCCCGGGAGTGCCGGGGATTGCCCAGGGCCTCACCAGTTTCTCGTCCCTGAGGTAGGGCTGGAATTTTTCTTCGTCGACGCCCAGTTCGGTTTTGAACTTAACCTCGATGGGCGGGAGGTCGGCGCTGGATGGGAATTTCCAGGGTTCCGCGCCATTGGCAATATATCCATCGCTGAGAAAGATCACCGGCGTCATATGTTGTACCGCGATGCGTACGGCTTCGTAGACGGCATCGAAACAATCACTTGGCGTAGAAGCGGAGATGACGGGCATGGGACATTCTCCATTGCGGCCATAGTAGGCTTGGAGCAGATCGCTCTGTTCTGTTTTCGTGGGCAGGCCGGTGGAGGGACCGCCACGCTGGATGTCGCAGATAAGCAGGGGTATCTCCAGCATAACGGCGAGGCCCATGGCTTCGGCCTTGAGGGCCATACCCGGTCCTGAAGTCGTCGTCACGCCCAGCGAACCGCCATAAGCGGCGCCGATCGCCGAAGTGATGCCGGCTATTTCGTCTTCTGCCTGAAAGGTGCGCACCCCAAAGGCCTTATACCTGCTCAGTTCATGCAGAATGTCGCTGGCAGGAGTGATAGGATAGGAGCCCAAAAAGATCGGCAGCCCGCTTTTTTGGGAAGCCGCGATCAAACCATAAGTCAGCGCCTGGTTGCCCATAATTGAGCGATAGGTGCCTGGGGTCATCTTTGCCTTTTCCACCCGATACGTAGTGGTAAAGGTTTCCGTCGTATCGCCGAAATTATAGCCAGCCTGTAAGGCCTTGACATTGCTTTGCAGGATCTCTGGTTTCTTGCCGAATTTGTCCGTCAGGAACTTGATGGTAGTCTCCATGTTGCGGTTGTACATCCAGTAGAGGAACCCGAGTACGAACATGTTCTTTGCCCTGTCCTTTTCCTTCGTGCCCATCTGGATATCCTTGAGGGCTTCCCGCGTCATCTTGGTCACGTCCACCGGAAAAACGGTATAGTTATCCAGGGAATGATCCTCCAGGGGATGCACTCCTTCGGGATAATTGGCCAGCCGCAGGTTTTTTGAGTCGAAGCCTTCCGTGTTGGCAATGATCTTTCCGCCTTTTTTGAGGCTTTTGAGATTGGCTTTGAGGGCGGCGGCATTCATGGCCACGAGGACATCGCATTCGTCGCCGGGGGTGAAGACCTTATCGCTGGAAAAACGGAGTTGGTAGCCGCTGACGCCGGGCAGGGTGCCCTGGGGAGCCCTGATCTCGGCGGGGAAATCGGGGAAAGTGGCCAGGTCGATGCCCAGCATGGCGGTGTTGTTAGTGAACTGACTTCCGGTCAATTGCATCCCATCGCCGGAGTCACCTGCGAACTTTATGACCACATCCCGGAGGGTCTCTTCTTTTCTGTTCATAGCAGTAAAGTTAGTCCATTATTCAAAGCGGACCATGGCCCCCCATCCCGGGCTCCGTTTTTAAGTGACGCCGGCCGGTTCCCGCCGTACCGGCGCCACACCGATGTGGAATTTGTTCAACAGTTCCTGATGGATTATACCCAATGGCCTGGTACCCAATAGGAACCCCTGTCTTCATGCGCCCAGTGACCGGCTTTCCATACCTTGTGGCCGGCGGGAGGAAGGTCCCAGTGCGCAGGGGCCTCTACATATTTCCCGTTGCTTTCCGTCCATTCTGCGCCCACCCATACATGGTTGGCAGAAGGCCTTGTGGGTCTCGTGACGACCGTTGCATGAGGCTTCACTTTTACATAAACATGTTGGGCTGAGGCTTCACTCACGCCCAGTAACAATGTGCCGGCACTTAGGAGTACCGCTAGAATTACTTTTTGCATAGCGATCTTTTAGTATCCCCTATGCCAAATCCGTGCCCATGCGGCCATTATTTTACCGCCGGCAGGACCAACCCGTTGACGGCGCTTTTTTGAAGCCTCATTTTTTCGACATCCGCCGATCTCCGCGGTGCCTGCCAGGACAACAGCTCGTATTTTTCCTTGCCTATGCGCACGTCGTCTTCGATACGCACGCCGATATTCCACCATTTTTTATCGCAGGCGCTCCCCTCAGGGATATAGATACCGGGTTCGACGGTGATGACCATATTCTCTTTCAGCGGCCCGTCGTCATTACCCGCATCGTGTACATCGAGCCCGAGAAAGTGCGAACAGCTATGTGGATAATAAAGGGTTACCTGGGCAGGGTCTTTTATGATGCCCAGCTTTACCAGACCCGCCGCCAGCACTTCCGTTGCTTTTTTGTTCAGATCCTGGAAAGGGGTACCCTCGTGACAGAGCGGGAAGATGGCCTCCTGTGCCTGGTAGACCAGGTCGTAGATGGCTTTTTGCTCGGGGTTGAACTTGCCGGTGCTGGGAACAGTACGCGTGACATCCGCGCTGTAACCGTGGTACTCTGCACCTATATCCATGAGGACCATGTCATGGCCGATATTGACCAGCGCATTCTCCTCGTAGTGGAGGATGCAACCGTTGGCGCCCGCGCCGACGATGGAAGGGTAACCAACGTACTCCGCACCCAGTTTTTTGTGCACGTATTCCTGCAGGCCCTGCAGTTCCGCCTCGCCCATACCGGGGCGGATGGCCTTCATCACCTCCGCGTGCGCGATAGCCGAGATCGACACGGTCTTTCGCATGAGGGCCATTTCCTCGGGTGTCTTAATCTCGCGCAGCGCAGCGATCATGTGAGTATATTCGTATGAATTCCATTTGAGGGCGCCGACTTTCTGCCGGAAGGCTGCGAGATCGGCGGAATCCTTGCAGTTCACGAAATCGGTGAGCAATTGGCTATTACGGAATTTTTCGTTGCTGCCCCTTTGCAGATTCACGTAGGCGATCGCGTTCTTTAGATAAGAAGGGCTGACCCTTTCCGCGAGTAATCCCACCAGGTTGTATATGGCGCCGTCATAGTCTTCGGGAAGGGCGGCCTTTTTCTTAAAGGCCTGCAGCAGATCGTAGAGGTCGGCGGCGTCGCTGAGGTCGTCATGCACATCGTCTGGCAGACCCGCGAAGAAGATCTGGTCGAAGGAGGATAAGTCGATGGGATAGTCCTTGAAGGAGCTTCCGTTGAATACGGTGCTGCTGTCAAAACCCAATTCGCTTTTTACTTTTTCAACCCCGAGCCGGCGGCCCGTCCACAGCTCCTGCCTGGGATCACGCCGCTGGACGAAGAAGAGTTCCCTGACCATTTTTCCGTCCGCGTTGCGTTGCGGTTCTTTGAAGATCAGCAAGACGGACTGCGGTTCCTTGTACCCCGAGAAATAGTACAGGTCGGGATTAGGGTGATATGGATAACTGATATCATTGGAGAAGGTCCGGGTAGGATAGGAGAAGATCGCCGTTACCGAATGGGGAGGCATAAGCGACCGAAGGGCTTCGCGCCGGCCGGCATGGAAGGCCGGGGTAAGATAATCATTGGGGAGTTTTTCTTGGGCGACGGCGGCCATCGCGAGGATGACGGTTAGCAGCAGGAGTAGTGTGTGCTTCATGTGCGGGCTTTGTGGTAAGATAGTTTTTTGGGAGTCAATCCTATCGCCGCCCGTAAAGTTCGTGGTATTTGGGTAAAACAAGGGAATGGAGTACTATTATTTTTAGTAAGTTGTGCCATGAAAAGATCGGGAACGGCGGACCTTCCGCTGCACAACGGGTATGTGCCGCGTTGGCTGGCCGAAAGGATGGAGAGATTGGGGCTTGCCATCACGGAGACGCTGCTGAGTGAATTTGGC
>Ga0302325_10004232_pt1 | contig 33257 bp, 36 predicted proteins | sample Palsa_T0_2_FD_201948 | JGI IMG/M metagenome (GOLD analysis project Ga0302325, IMG submission 201948) | Peat permafrost microbial communities from Stordalen Mire near Abisko, Sweden - Palsa_T0_2 | ecosystem: Environmental > Terrestrial > Soil > Palsa > Peat permafrost | place: Sweden: Abisko... | reverse complement strand
AAGAGTGTGACTCTGCATTGACTTTACAAATGCAGAAATTTGGTAGGAGCTAAATCGGTCTGTCCTTGATTGTGAGCTAATCTGGTCTCTAGCATCCTTTAACGAAAAGCTCCTTTTGAGTAACGGGTTGAAAATCAGTCCTCTCAAAGGCAGCGAGCAAGGAAGCCAGCCTCGCAGTCTCCGTGAGGTGGTGTACGCTATTGACAACGAGAAAGACCTCAGCAACTACATCAGCAGTTTTGCGACCAAGGTTCCTTCTCGAACCCCAGACATCAAGTACGAGCGCAACGCCGTAAGTTTCTGTATTCTCCGTAACATAGAGAAGGCTGATGTAGATCGAAGGTCTTGATTCCAACCACCCAACTCAGTGCTCCGCCACCTAAACGTCAGTCAGATCCTCCTGCTTCATACTCCTCCCGCCAAGGTCCCCCGCAGTCATTTGCAGGTACACAATCCCCGCACCAGAGTCACATGAGCCAGCCATTCAACCAAGGCCCTCCACCTGCCTTGCAGCAGCACGAGAGGAGCTTCAGTCAGGGTCCTCCTGTGCAACCATACCACAACAGTTCTATGAGCAGCTCAATGAACAATTCGATGGGCGGCCGACCACGAGCACCTTCGCAAGGAGCGCCGTACAATACTAGCTCTTTAGCTTCTAATGCCCCTCCCCAACTCTCAACTCTTCCATTTCAAACCACACAACCTCCTCCGCCGACCTTTCCACAGCAGCAAGTGGCTCCCGTAGCGTATCCGCAACCCCAACCTTCGGCACCCATTGCTGCTAACCTGCCACCACTCAAACCGGTTTTTGGCCTCAGTCTAGACCAACTCTTTGAGAGAGATGGCTCAGCGGTGCCAATGGTGGTCTACCAATGCATCCAGGCTGTTGATCTCTTTGGGCTAGAAGTAGAGGGCATATATCGGTTGTCGGGCACTCAGTCCCACGTGAACAAGATCAAAGCCATGTTTGATAATGGTGAGTTGTGAAGAGCACAGTTTACCAGCGATGAACAAATACTGATTGAATTGTAGATGCATCGAGGGTAGATTTCCGAGACCCAGCGAACTTCTTCCATGATGTGAATAGTGTTGCCGGGCTGCTTAAGCAGTTCTTCCGTGATCTGCCTGACCCGCTCTTGACTGCCGAGCACTATGCTGGGTTCATTGAAGCTGCTAGTGTGTATTGCTCCTCACCTCTTTCTGTCGGTCATACTGACGAGATGTAGAAAACGATGACGATATCGTGCGGCGAGACTCGCTTCATGCAATCATCAACAGTCTCCCTGACCCAAATTATGCCACCCTTCGTGCCCTGACATTGCATTTACACCGAGTCACAGAGGCGTCAAACGCTAACCGCATGAGTGCTAAAAACCTCGCAATTGTCTTTGGTCCAACATTGATGGGTGCAAACACAGGTCCAAATATTCAAGATGCCGGCTGGCAAGCCGGGGTGATCGATACGATATTGCAGAATACGTATCAAATATTTGATGATGATTGAAGAGATATCGAGGCGTGGAGCAGGAGGCGAGTTAAAGAGGTACCCGGGGAGGATTGAAAACAGAGTGCGAGCGAGTTTTGTAAGACAGCATTGAGCACTTGTACATTTATAGGAAAAGGAAGGACACGGGACAAATCAGAAGCGACTACCAATTTGAAAGGTCTTGAAATTTCAAGTCTTTTTTATTTTATTTTTTACTATATAATGAACGAAGACTTCACCGATATCTTGTCGATGTTCGATAGTGGATGTGCATATGATTGACCACCTTCTGTTGACATGGTAGGTTGCCCATGGGCCATGGCTTTTGCGGCGAACAAATCGAGGCGAGTCGACGTCATTCGTGTATGTATGCTTGTTGATTACAAAGCAGTACAATAGAACTAAACGCGCGGAACAGGGGGACTGTATCTCGATTCAAATGAGGGCGGGATCGTCTTGCAAGCCACCACGAGCGGGCATAGTTCCTGAAGGGAAGGGAAAGGATGGCATCAAGTGACTCAAGGCCAGGTCCGTCGAGGTCGAGGGTCACTCGCGCCAAAGCTTGCATGCAAATTACCGCACAGCACCAGCAGTACATAATTCGCCCCGTCAAAGTTTTTCTTCGCGCCAATCAACGCCCCGGCAGGGAAGTGGGGGACCACCAGGACCCATCCTGAAGTGTCAACTCCGTCACTCACCCGAACAGACGGGCTGGTGTCGTGGTGGATCTTGATAATAAAACCCAATCCCGAGCCTTCTTTCCCTGCTATATATTTTTTCAACCCCAACCACTTTTCGATATTTCGAAGCTGCTCTCAATAGTTCGTCTCTAAACCCCACCAGTACGAACGAACATCTGTCTAGATTAGGACATTGATCGAGCAATCGCAACATGGGACAACCTTCAACCCAGGCTAGTAATGCCATTATTTATCTTTCTTACAGTGCTTTCTTGTACGTTCAAGCCATGCAGCAGCGCGCATCACAGAACTTGATTATGCCTAAGTTTGGCTCGGATACTGATTATCATAAGGGTATTCGGTTGCTATATCGCATGGAGACTGAGACATCAGTCCAAGGTAATTTTGGCTCTTGCTGGTTGTGACTTGACCAAGAGTGGAGCTGATTATTGTAAGGACGAATATCTGTCCGGAAATCGAACTCAGACTGGTCAGCAAGTCTTGGCTTTGCCGCCATGTTATTTCCATCCAAGATACTCTCCTTCTATGGACAACCAGTGTCGGGCTTTTTCATCGTGCTCATGCTGACGAGAAATAGCATTTCCTTTGGCTCTGAACTTCATTGCGTCTGGTTAGTACTCAGAAGAACAACTTGCTTCCATCAAAATGCGGCGCCATATCGCCTCGACCACCCAGCCGGCGCAAAGCAACACGTATGAAAGTCCTTGAGAGAAAATGAGTTGTGAAGAGGTTCGTATTCAAAGATACCACTGGCTCTTCCTTGGTGTGCGTTTGGCCAACATCGCTCTTGCTTTCTACATGAGCGATTTGGCGAAATATTACACCAAGAAAGGCCAGCGCGGCTTCACTACGGGCGCCAAATCAATGCAGCTACCAAAGATCCACCTTCCACAAGGGAGAGATCTTTTGTCCTGTTGAGATGAAGCTGAGATTGCACCGTAAATACTCGATCAAGATAATTCTTGCGTGGGAAATGTGTTTGCCGTTTTGAACATCCCCCTTCCCATTACGAACTTGATAGCTGACCTTAGATAAATTCCTACCTCGCAGCTCTCGGATCCGGAATCCTCTTCTCATATCCTCAACTGGCAACTATCACCGGTGTTCAAGGAGTGGTAGTCTATGCCATTACCTCAGCGGCTCCGCTTATGATCTTTGCCTATCTTGGGCCCATCATCAGGAAGAAGTGTCCGGAAGGCTTCGTTCTGACTGAATGGACAAGGCAGCGTTATGGAATAGTCACTGCATTGTACCTGTCATTCCTGACATTGGTTACCATGTTTCTCTACATGGTTGCTGAGCTTTCTGCTTTGCAACAAATCATGAATGCTTTGACTGGCATGAACGGCCTTCCAATGGTTATCGTCGAGTGTGCTGTGACTACCATTTACACATGTGAGGCGCAAAGCAATGACTTCCAAGGACCATTACTAATTTAAGGGCAGCGCTGGGGGGGTTCAAGATATCTTTCATCACGGACAACATCCAAGGAGCTATGGTCGTTGCTCTTAGTAAACTTCTCCTACTTCAATTTCATACCAACGTCGCTGATTAAGTTATAGTCATCATTGCTACCATTACTGTGGGCGCCGAAACTAAAATCGACAAGAGTCTTATTGACTCGTCTGGCCTCACAAAAGCTAGTCTCCTTGGTTGGCAACTTATTTACATCTTACCAGTTGCGGTTTTGACGAACGATTTCTTCCTCTCTAATTTCTGGATTCGAACTTTTGCTTCGAAAACCGACAAGGATTTGTGCATTGGTGTTTCCATTGCAGCGGTCGTTACTTTAGTCATCCTGACGCTTGTGGGCGCTACAGGTTTGATTGCTACTTGGTCCGGCGCTTTTGATCCCAACAACCCTGATCAAGATGGAAGTGTTGCGTTCTTCTACCTGCTGGAGCAACTTCCCGCTTGGACTGTCGGAATTGTGCTGGTCATGGTCGTTTCCTTAAGTACCGCTGCGTTCGATAGTTTCCAGTCTGCTATGGTCTCTACTGCCTCGAATGACCTCTTCCGCAATAAACTCAATATCTGGTGGGTGAGAGGGGCCGTCGTCCTGATCATCTTTCCGGTTGTGGTCCTTGCCTTGAAGGCCCCAAGCATCTTGCAGATCTACTTGATTTCCGATCTCGTGTCTGCTTCAACAATCCCTGTCTTAGTCCTCGGGCTTAGCGATCGTTTTTACTGGTGGCGCGGCTTCGAGGTCGTTGTGGGTGGGCTCGGCGGGATTCTCACGGTCTTCATCTTCGGCACCATCTATTTTGGCAGTGCTTTGCAGGGTGCAAAGCTCATCTTGCTGGAGCAAGGTCTTTACGGCAATGACTGGAGTGCATTCGGTGCATTTGTCTCTGCTCCGATCGGCGGACTGCTTTGGGGCTTCGGAGCTTTGGCAGTGAGACTTAGTTACCAATTCTTCGACGCAAAGATTAAGGGCCATCGCTTTGATGCACTTGATCGTCCCGCATACCTTGATAATCATATCGAGGAGGCCCCTGAGTATGCGGCAAGCGATGAAATCCATAGCGATCCTCAGGACGGTGTTGTGACGGTTGATCACAAGGGAAAGTTCTTCTGAAGCATGGTGAGCGGGAAGCAGGAGGTAGCATTGTCTAATGATGAATGAAGAGTGCGAAGTACGTTTGAGGGTCTTTTCCTCTTCTTTAGATTTCATGTCGGACAGAGGATCGAGAAATGAGAGTTTGAGAGTGCGGAGGGGACAACTCACGTCGTTGGAGGAGAGTTGATTTTCTTTCAAACATGTCTAATATCGATTATCTCTCACATGTAATGTACAAGTTTCTTTTCGGAACCCACTCGTCTACCAGTATGTACCCATCCCGACCTGAAAATGCTCAGAAAATTAACCAAAGCCCTTGCCTACTCACTGTAACGCCCGCCTCTCCCACTCCTCTACATCATCCAACGTAGTCTCTTTAGTAGTCCCCCAAATACGCCATTCCCCCTCCTCCCACCTCTCATATTGCCTCTGCACAACCACGTACTCTACCACATCTCTTTCCTTCCCGCTCCCCGGCGTAACCTGCATCTCTCCACCCTTCGCCTTGACCCATCTTGTTAACTTCTGTCTCGAGGCAATCCTCACTACTGCTTGTCTAAAGGCGGCCCCTTCAATTGGCAACCTCATCGCGCGATTCGAAATCAGTTTCGACCTCTGGTTATACTTCACCAATTCCCACACCACCTTCTCACCCCTTGCACGATTTCCTATTCGCGACCGGAAACTATCATATATGCCATCCGTGCAGATTTTGCGCAGCGTAGCGGCGTCACCTTCAGCGAAAGATGTATACATTTGCCGGTGCAAGGCGACGGCTGTTGGCATGATGGTGGAGCGCGAGAGCTTGATAGATCGTTTGAACCAGCTTTTTTCTTTTGGGGAAGAATACTTCAGGGCGAAGAGGGATAACTGATCGCGGAAGCGGTAGAGGAGACGCTTCCATTGGTATTTCAGGTGGGTGAGAGGGGCGCCGAATAGGGAGGGGAGGTTTCTGCCGGTGGAGGTTATGAACGTCACTGGGGGAGCTGTGTTAGACGTAGCTATGATAAGTACTGAGAGGAGGGGGGCAGTACTTTCAAAGATCCCGATATCTGATGGCATAGCTTGCATCTCCTTGGATGCTACTCTCATGCTTCGATCGGCGACTTGACGGGGTCGATTGACTTGCGGTGCTTGAGGGCCGGCGTGCAGAGGAGGTATTTGAGAGAAACATCGCCGAGAGAAAGAGGAAGAGAGTCCCGCCGCCTTGTAGAGCGACCTTCGAAGAGAGTGTGCCATAGAGGCTCGAGCAATTGGGTGTATCTAGCCTGTGACGTGAAGCTTCACAGTAAAAACTTTTTGATCGAGGCATCGGCAAAACGTTCAATGTCCTCCGACCCTTATCAATCTCCTGTCCTGATCCCTGTCTGCCTATCTGATATGACCAGACCTTGCTCCTGCGGATACTCGTATTCTGTGAAGATCATGTCTCAATGAGTGTTGAGAGGTGTGCATGGATGTATCAAGATAAAACTACAGGTCAATCTCAAGTTGTGGCTCTTGTTTTCTCTGACCTCCCACGCTGGTCCGCCTGTACCGCGAATCCGGGTTACTGTATCTGGGGAAAGCCAAGTCGGCTACGGCGCGGTAAAGCGCGCGTGTATCCATGCAGGGACGTCTCCCCTCCTTCTCTCAGCCAAGCTTCGCTCCTTTGTTGCTTTATCAGATTATCTGCGTTCTCTCTTGTCTGGTACTTACCCCTGGAACCTTCAAATTGCAATGAGGCAGCATATGCCCCTAAAAGCCCCTCAGTCTGGCTTTTCATCGTCGCCCTCCCCCGTCATCGCGCACTGCTCTTCGAGGTCCCTCTTCCCCGCCACCAGACTACACCCCCTCGTCCCCGCCGAATCTTCACCCAGCCGAACCCGACCATAAAAACTCTGTCTTGCATCCCCGTGTCGCCGTGTTGCTAGGTGTGGAAAGACATTGGCATCTCCCGCTTCTGTTCTGTCGCGCGTTAAGCACAGCTCCTGCTGCGTGGTGGGGTCTGCGATGCGCGTTTACCTTCATGGGAGAGTTGCTCCTAGATGAGTGTAGGGAGGAGATTGGGGCGCCGTGGAGTGTGGAGAGGAGGTTCAGGGTGACCGAAGTGTTCCTGGCCGTGCTATGGGTATGCATTCCGTGGACATGTCAAGTTGGCCGCCTTCGAAGATCCAGGAGAAAGAATACAGAGGATAAAGAGGGAATGCTGACCTCGGAGAAGTGTTTGTGTAGCGGATATCTCTCTTTCTATTTTACTGATTGTCTTATGTCTCGTTGGTAAGTTTTCGAGGTTCCTCTTTGTCATGAAGAGCGGCGTTGGCTGACGGACGGCTGCGAAGGCTCTTGAACTACACACCTCAAGGTACGATTTCCCTGTCTGTTAATGAATTCTTCCTAACATCAAAAGCAACTCTCGTCCGCCTCCTGACCATCAACTCCATGAACGCCTATATAACCTCGTGGGTTCTCTACCTCTCGGGCGGCTCCGAAGACCCACGCCTGTTACTTCCTGCTTGGATTAGCATAGCAACAGTCAGCTCCCAAGTAACCCTTTTTGGATGTTCAATTCCTAATCCATGGACAGACTTTGACTTTCTTGTACCATGTTACACACCCTCGATTAGCGATTCTAAAAGAAACTTCTCTTTCCATATCCGTGTTCTCTATAGCAAGCTTCATAAGCATGGTTAGTTTGTTGCTCCAGCTGCATCTAACTAGGTCGAATGAACCCCCGGTACCTTTATTTATGATCATAAACAGCTGTTGGGAGTATGTCAAGATAGTAGTGTGGATGATCGGAATGGTGGGGAGGAATCCATAATCAATCGAGTTATCACATGCAAACTTTTTAAGCAGACCTCAAGAGACTTTTTAATGTGTATTCCCATTGTATTGTCAGAATCCATGCTACGCCCCCTGCCCTTGTGGACAGCACAAGCTAGCAGAATCCTCTGCTAGAACACATGCTGTATGTAGAGAAAGAAAAACCCATTTCATTGCAAAGCAGAAAAACCCTTTCTTCCGGACCATGTCCATGCCATCAGTGCGTTCTTTGAAAGAATGCGGGTATCATCGAACGCCCCATGTCGAAGCAAGTCGTAAACGATCAGAATCGACCCAGCCACGGGAGGAGGCGGGGCAAGAAGTTGAAAGAAAATATTTGGTGCTGACAACACTTCTATCGAAGCTCCTCGAGGCAACGGCTGGTGGGGCATTGGATGGGCTTAGAAACCGTGGACCTAGAATGACAGTGTTAGCTAGCGTATGGAACATCGGATTAGAACAATATATACCTTGATAGTCTTGGCATCAAGCTCCAAACCCTCCTTCTTGTCGGTGAGGAACTCCTGAACATCTTTGCGCTGATCGCCCTGAAGCTGGATCACCTCTCCCATCTCACTATCGACCACGATGGTGCCATTGCAAGCTATAACGAAGAATCAGCCGGTGCCGCTGCATCACACATGTAATAATGCCACCTACCGAATTTCTTCTTGATGACCTTGAGGATCTTCTTCTGGTCGAATTTCTTGGGTAGACCTTGGACAGTCGTCAGAGTCTTACGACCATTGCGCTCTGTTGAAAGAATCGAGTCAGCAGGCTTATCTCAACAAGTGGCGTCGCACGCGGGGCTGTGCCGTGCGTTCTTGCATCAAAGTTGGGAAGGTGAACTCACGTTGAATACGAATGTGTATGTAATTCTGCGACTGCTTTGTCTCTCCTGTATCTTCGTCTGCTTCGGCGAAGGGGTCTGTGTGACAAGGAATGTTAGCAAGGGAAGCCCTAAGATGTTCTTGCGATAAGAATTGATGGGAGCATAAAGAAAGAAGCCCGCAGCGTCCGAAGGGGTGGAGTGGGCAAATGGGGTGTGCATCTAGATCTTCAGAGCAGAGGAGCACTGCCGCTCAGGCAGGAGGGGCAAAGACTCACCGAAGGTCTTGAGATTTTCGATTGACATAAACTCGAGTGTTCCTGGGTCTCTTGGGGCAGGTGTTGCTGGTATTGAAATCAGGTGAATAGAGCGAGAACTTGTCGCTGTATCAGAAGATGAAGTTGTTTGTTGCAGAGAGGAGATGATCGTGGAAGGGAAGTTGTTGCGGGAATCAATGTACGGTAGTTGTTGGATTGACGGGAATGGAGGGGAAGGAAGGGAGCTGGGCGGGCGCGGGCTACTGTAAGAAGCGAAAGGGTTTGGCTGCGAGGCAGAGGCAGTCGCCTTCCTATTGGCTGGAAATGTTGGTGCAGGCACGTGATATGACAATAACTGGGATTTACCTACCTACAGTACCTAGGTAGGTATTCAGCGGTGGGTGGCTGCGTGTTTTGCCACCAGGAAGGCTTCGCGGACATGCGCTTTCGCTGTTGATTCGCAACCTGAGTCATGGCCCCTGGGAGGCCTCACCAGACCCTCACGTGTCCTTCAGAATCTAACCCAGCCCAAGGTAGGGTTTGGAGGGCCTTCTTTGCCTTGGAGGACCCAGGAGGCCCCCTTTGATTGAAGGCAACGAAAAGGCCTCCCATGCACAACGTGCTCTCCAGCTCTTCAAAGGATCAACCTGTGGGCCAAAGAAATTCACTCGCCAGTCAAGGCATGAGGACAAGTGATTCTAATCTCGAACAACTGGGCAAAACTGAATTACCTAGAAGGACCGGATGACTCTGCTCTTTTACGAGGATCCCCCTGGCCATTACTTCTAAACTCGACCGTAAAAGTACCTCTTTCCCTGTTGGGTCTCGGCCATGCCATCTGATCTCCAGCATGAAGCAACCATATTGGTGTTGCTTTGCTCAATTATACATCTCCCTGCTCAATATAGTACACAAGTGCCATGCTCACGACGGTGGTGCTGCTGGTGGTGCTTCCGTTCCCGTTCCTTGACCTGGAACTGGCGGTGGTGGCAAAAACATAGGCAAGTATGTCTGTAGCTGGTTGTTAGCAGGAGTTTATTCAGCTTTGGCAAAAAAAAACATACCACTACAAGAGCCATTACTTTGACCAACGATTAGCCTCAATGCTACAATCAGGGAAGAGCGGGTACTCACAAGCCATTCCGACCGAGAAATAGGCTGGCTGAGACGAACTCTTCTTTGCTTCCGCACTTTCACCCAGCCAATTTTGAATCGCGAACACAACGGACGCCCTGCGCGCAGTCAGATATTGTCAATCCCAACTAACCAAGACTCAATATACCAGCCAATAAACTTATTCCGCGTGAACATAGCTGCCATTGGCAATGTGCTTCCCAATGTCCCGCTGATATCGCTGGCAGCGTCCTTTGCGGCAGGGAGCTGGTAGGGAATTACTGACGGTCACCGTGTCAGCTACTGTCAATCCAGGAGAGAGAGGTGTAACATACTGAGGTCAGGCCTCCGCATATCTTTCTTAGTCGACATTGCGCTGCAGGGTATGCTTGATGTTTGCAATCTGTAGTTTTGTACTTTAGATGTCGAGTGTTGAAGCTCGCGATGTTCATTCAACTCTAGTAGTGTCTGGAACAGCCTTGGCCGACGACCCTGGCCGAGCCCGGCCATCTTGTCGTAGTGCCACATTATACGCACGAACGTCTCATATGCGTAGTTTACAGAACAGACCTCTCGAGTGAGAAACAGCAAAACATGATGGGGAAAGACGGAAGCACGGAAGCACAGAACTCTGGAGTGGTAATTGTATTCTCAGTAATGTTTCAGCACCTTATATCGACTTTTCTTCCATCACTAGGTGTTCTACAGTCTCGATCAAATCATGCTCTAGCAGTGGATGTTCATGTTCATTTTGTACGAGCTCATTCATGTACGCAGTATGTTTAGAAGTCTGTCCAGGATCTGGCCGTCTTATATGATTCCAGACAAGAAACAAGTATCCAGAAGCTACCATTGATTGCCGTCTTTGATCTCGATTCATGCGGTTGCACTCAAATGCTGAAGGTCTTTTTGACCGATGATCGCTGACTGTGCCAAATTACATCAGCCAGAATTGCTCATTACCCTTCGTCTACTGTCTCCGTCTAGCCTAGGGAGGGCGGGGTCTGTGTCCATCCATCGATGTTCTACTGTAGCTGGAGTGGAAGATTCAGAAACGAGTATATGCACCGTCCCCAAATAAAGGTGGAACTACAGTACTGTACAGTACAGTAGGACTGACTGTGTTGATTATTGAAGAATCGTTCGACAGCGCTCTCGGCGTGGACATCGGCGGCGTGTGCTGTGCGTGCTTCTTCGGGTTCGGGCCTGGGTAATAATAAGACTGGGCGGTGGGCAGTTGGCATCCTGCAGTGGCAATGTGGCATGGCAATGGCATCCGTCTTCCCGCTGTCGATCTGCAACTGGAATATCCCAATAAGGAATAGTTCCACATTGTCTCAGTCTCCAAGCCTTCCAAGTTGGCGCGACCCCCCGTCACCCCGGCAGCAATCGCTTTGGTGCTCCCTCCCGGACTGCTGTGATACGCCATCGACGAACCTTACGGGCTTTGTGTGTTCTTGTCCCGACACGCCTTGTACATCCTCGACGACTGCAGCGAGGAACACGCCTACAACCCCCCCCCTCAAGATAACCACCGTCCTTGCATCGAGAGACCATCGCAGGATTTCCTCGAAACCCTTTCGTTGATCCCCGAGAATCAAATCGCATCTGTTCTGCGCGAGATGGACGAATCATGACCTCCAGACCCAGCGTGGGACAGCCCCCTCGGCGTTCCCTGAGTTCTACGAATGCCATTCAGAGACCACCGCCGCATCGAACATTGTCGCAGCAGTTCTCTTCCTCGTCCCCAACAAGACGGGGTAATGAAGGCTTCGTGGACTTGACATTCGATGGTGATGCGGCGCTGGGTCGGCATGGGCCGAGAATAGGGACGTCGCGGCTGAGAGTGGAGATATCGAAAGACTCGAAAGCTTCAGAAATGGTGGAATCGCCGAAACCCATATCAGATGCCACTCCTACTTGGAGGCCATCTCTGCCTCCGCGAGGTCGACCCCAACTGCATTTTGATGTGCCAAGTGTTAGCAACCTCAGCCCTCGTCCCTTACAAGAAGGAGGCCAAAACGAAGCTGCGATCAAGCCGATGCCTTTACCTGTGCGACCCGGACAATATCCTCCCCCATCTTCTGAGAAAGTGCGTTCGGCGCCAAATAACGCAGCCAAAAAGGATGCCCGTCCAAAGCCTTATGTTCTGGAAGTGCCGACAGCCGCTCCATATTACTCCCCAAACGGTATGTTAAATGCCCAGAGATAGACAGAAGCATATATTGATTTGAGTAGGTCATGCCGACTTCTTTCCCTGGACGGGAAACCATCTAGAAGACCAGTTTTCGGAGCCGGTAATTCGGCAAGGATATTTTGATAAAGCGCAGATGACGCAGAACGAAACAGGATCCGCTAAGCCATCTATATTTCCAGCTCTCAAGCACAAAAGCGGTCTTCAGACACTATCATCCCTATTCACCAGTGTGCTTGCCCAGCGCAGAGCTCATGGACAAATTACCTCGGCATCAACATTCAAGCCCCCACCCCGTGTTACAGTGACAGATACGAAGAGAGAGATGTGGTTGAAGGATCTGGCAAACCCCACCATCTCTCTACGGCGACTCAGTAGATCCATTCCCCACGGAATCAGAGGAAAGGTTTTGTTGGACCAATCGTTAAGCAAGAATATTCCTATAGAAAGAGCCGTATGGCTGGCGAAGTGTGTTGGGGCAAACGAGCTCAGGTCATTCCGGAGAAAGGGCGTTAGCGGAACCTTTGCTATGGGCGGCGAAGCCAAATGGATTCGAGACTTTACAGTCTGTGTTGAGCAATTCGTGGAAAGTATTCTTGGAACTTGTGGGGAGAAAGATTTCAAAGCTAGGATAAGTTATGCGTAAGTTTTGTAACCCAAGCTTCCCACACATCAATTGACTTCCATATAGGATACGACTTGCGACTCACTTCCACGCGGAATATCTCCTTGATCGAGAACACTACATGGACTGGCTAGTAACGTCCCTGGAAAACAGTCCCGAAGCAAAATTGCCTATGTGGCTTTTGATTACTCAGGTCTACTGGAAGGACCTTTTGAGATATCGAAAATATGGTCGTCGACTCGCAACAGCGCTGTTGAATCAGCTGGCTGAGGTAAGATTAGTCTCCCATAATTCCGGACAGCATATTCTCACACATCTCTAGACATTGAATCATCCTGACGGCGATATTCTGGCTCCTCTGTCTGATCGCCTACAAGCTCTACTGAAAGGAATCATAACATCGAATTCAGATAGCTTTGTAGCCCCAAAGGTGTGGGCCAAGCACAGAGACGTCATTATGTCAAACTTGGGGTCCGATGATGAGCGATTTATGTCTATTCTTGCCGCGCTTGATCGACGGAACTCCCGTCTTGATACCCCTGGAATAGAGAAAGCGCTCACCCCTCGACAGTGTCTTCTTCAACTCCTAGACAGCACACTATTGCTGCCACTTACCACCGAGATGGCTCAGCAGTGTTGGGAGATCGATATTGACAAATCCATGCTCTTTCATACAATTTTGGAATGGTCCTCATCATCTTATCGGCCTGGGACTGCAAAGATATATGTTGCTGCTCGCATCATGAGATCTTGGAGCAAATTCGGTGCAGATATCACGGGCGCAATTTTGGATTTCCTCGACTCTGCAGTATGCAGTTCTGCTCGCCAAAACTCCGCCTTTTATCATCTGGTCTCTGAGCTGGCACGCTCGGAGCATTTTTCCACGCCCAGGTATCTCCAATGGTTGATCGCTCGAGGTGGTTTGTATGATACTACAGATGTCGCACCAGATGGGCCTTGTGCAACGCGACTGTTGGCCGAACTCCCGATACACAATCTTAGTGAAAGTATGTCTGAGTTGCGGGCGACTTTGCTTAGCCGAGCAGAATTCTTCGTAGCTCAGGAGAAAGATCGAGCGAGAGAGTTAATGGCATTCATGGACAGAAATCTACCTGGCATGCAAGCAAATGTCGACGTTGAGCTCGAATCGCAAAGCTTCGGTGTCGATCTTCCAAGTCTTTCCTCTGAAACGAGCCGAACGATTAAATCAGAGCTTGGTCTCTGGCTACGAAAGAAGGTCGCCCTTCAGATGGTGCAACCAACAATACCACCCTTGGACGATTGGGATGATTCGCCGATGAAAGGTGGCACGTCTGCGATCACTTCTTCTGATTTCAATACCGTCCGGGGATATCTTGAGCTCATCAGTGACTACTCTATGCTTGCCGATGTTCTGAAGATTGTTACGAGTTCTAACGACGCTGAAGTTCTTGCTTCTTGTGCTGACACACTAGACCTACATATCGAGATATTCGCGTCCATAGGAGCACTCAATGGACTATTTGATATTCTTATGGCTCGTCTACGAGCCTTGACCGATGAGATTGATTCCATCAGGGTATTCTTGGTCTCGCTATCAGATCTTGCCTCACGACTCCCGGGGCAGAAGACTGTTGCTCAACAACTCTCTCAAGAGCTTGCTCGCAGCGACAGGAAGACGGCCGCCGATGCCTGCTCCCCGGTTTCGGATCACATGGCTCTCGTCCAAACTGCGGAGGCAGACTTCACAGACGAGATTGAGAAAGTCTTGGCAAGCGGCAACAGTATGGACCAGGCCACTCTGGATAGGCTTTTCCAGAGAATTATAGGACGGCTGGAGGAATCGTGGGAGAAATCACCAGAGCAGCAGCGAAGCTGTGGCTTGTTGCTCACAAGGCTCAGGACGTTCGACGCTCAGCAGTTTGACATCCTAATGACAGCTTGGGTAAAACGGCTTCTACAGATGCAAAGCCGCCCAACCATGATACAGACGTTTGGGCCTCTGATCAGTTTTGGATGTCTCGCCCTCCGAGACGTCATTCTTGGCGCTTGTTTAACCGAGGAAACAGATAGTTTCCTGGGTCTAGGCACTGCTCAACAAGCACTTGCTCTGCTACTCGGGTCATCCGGCCTTCCAGAGGTGATGACCGTTGAAGAAGGATACCGTTTACGAATCAAACAAGCGCATATGCAGAAGGATAATCCTATTGAAGTTTTGAATGTCATCCGTCGTGTGTTTGGGGAAACCGTCGACTCGGATGAACAAGGAAATCCATCGGATACGAAGATTTCTCTTGACAGTTCCGACTTCCACACGCTCTTGCAAAGCCTCGTACTTACAGACACCCGTGAATTCACCGACAACCTTGTACTTCCACTACTTCAGAGTTCTGTCCCGGAGGTCGTGGCCACCATCAACAAGAGTGTTGACGACCTTTTATTGGCCGGCAACGACAATGAAGCAATCACGACTGAGGTACTTCTCAATTTAGCTGATGACCTGTCCTTACCCTTCTGCCAAGTCAAACTCGCATCAATGTTCAGAAGAGAGGATACTGTCATGGAAGGTGCAGAGGATCCGCAGTCAGAAGACCTTGAAGCATTCGATCGTGCTATCGAGTCTGCAGTTGCTGCAGGGAAGACTACATGGGCCAGTATCGTCCCCTTGCTCGACGCTTCAATCGCCCGACGTTTACGACAACGAGCCGAAGCACGTTTTCTTGCCCTGTTTCCTTCTCCCAGGAATCCCAATGGAGAAGACAGCGCACGAAGCCGCATCATATATGCTGAAAATCTTCTCCATATCATCGATGCAACGGCATACAGTATGTCTACCACACCGACTCCCACTAATGTCACGAATCTCACTTCCGACATTGTTGCAACTCTGAACGGGGTTTGGCTGCTGCTCGCAAATTCCCAATCAAAGGAAATGAAAGATGCCATTATCTCGAAATGGCTCCCACTTCTTCTTTCCTTCACAACGATTCATACATCCGCGTTCGAAGCAAACAAAGCGGGTCACGAAATCCGTGCAAAAGCTATCCTAGCCCTTGCCGCCATCCTTCTCCAACTACAGGCTGTCGGCACCACCACAGAAGAATTCAAGAACCTGGTTGAGCAGGTTTTCGACCTGGCGCTCTATCTCATAGATTCGCTACCTGAGGATATGCGTCAACAATGTATCCGAAGCCTTCGAGATACTGTCTCAAACCCCCGGATCTCTTACCTGCTCAGCTTTGCGGCAAATCCAACAGAGTGGTTAGTTCTAAGCCAGAGGGAGAGAATAGTGCCGCCTCCAGGCGTTGGTGCGGCTGAAAGGGCTGCGGAGAAAGAGAAGTTAGTTCCGTTTTCTTTGAGGAGGTGGGAAATGTTAGGTGAGCCGACGCCAAATGTGGGGGAGAATGATACGAGTCTGAGCTTGACACTCTTTGGGGCGAGGAGGGGGTAATTATTCCTTGAGTCGCATATGATGAAGTTTTGGTGTTGCTTTCAAAGGTCTCTAAAGGGATAGTATGGATAAGATGGGTATTGGATTCCCAGGATCATTGACGTGCATGAGACAGATGATGTTACGATATAAAGAGAAACTTAGAAGAATTAAACTATAATACCAAATCCATTTCTACATTCATCTGTATACTTGTTATAGACAGATGATCTCAAGTTATCCAAACGGAATTCGCCGTGGGGCTTGCGGGAGCACTAATGCCTTACGAAACAAGTTAGCGCTTAGCAGTGGAGCATTCAGCTACTGTACTGTACGTAAACCACGGGATTTCTTCTCAAGAAGCTTCCTCGTCATCCTCAGTACTCGGTGGTCCTTAGATTGATTGGCATCTCCCGGTCTACGCTAACAGTCCATTCTAGGAGTCCCAGTCCTGATTCGTCTCTCTTGTGGCTGGCTACAATTACACTACATTAGAGGAACCGACGTGACAATGCCGCAGGTACCGTTACCTCGTCGACCTGCGGTCGGCTGGATATACGACCTCATTGTTAAAACCTTTTCCTTTATGGTCGCCCTCTTCTTCCGCGAAATCCAGGTCCAAGGCTTATGGCGTGTTCCCAGGGAAGGTTCTCTCATTCTGGTCGCGGCACCTCACGCAAATCAGGTATAATCCATTCCAAGTTACATGATACGGTCATCTACTTCCAAACCTGTGTGGAGATAGTATTGAGTATTCTCTAGTTTGTGGACTCTGTCATTCTAATGCGAATTCTACGCTCCGTGGATCGCCGCATCTCATGGCTCATGGCCGAGAAATCTTTTGCAAGACCTTTCATTGGGAGTTTAGCCTCTGCCATCGGCGCCTTGCCGGTGTCGAGAGCTATGGATATCGCAAGACCTGGAAGAGGGGCAGTCTTCTTGCCAGAACCATGCACAGACCCAAAATTCCTCAGAGGGATTGGGACGGACTTTACTGCGTCGGATTTTGAGACTGGCGGCTCCCTCTACCTGCCTACCATCAACGGGGAATCGCATAAACTTGACATTTCCCAAATTTATGGACCAGATGCTATTATTTTGAAAACTGCACCAAGCTCGAGCGACACCTTCTTTCAACTCACTGGGAAAAGAGACCTCACGGAGGAAACCCCCCCTGAATTTAGAGGCTCTGAATTCAAAGTCGCTCCGCGCGTTGACCAGACTCGAGTTTATTCGGCAGTTTTTGAGAGACTGCAAACTGGTGGCTGTATTGGCATATTTCCGGAGGGTGGCAGTCATGATAGAACGTCACTTTTACCCCTGAAAGGTTCTCCCCTCGTTTCCCATCCCTTGTCCCGCGTTTCTGAGATACTGACATGACCACGAAGCTGGGATAGCCATCATGGCGCTCGGTGCTCTTGCCCAAAATGCCCCAGTATCCATTGTTCCAGTAGGCCTTACATACTTTTCAGCACACAAATTTCGATCTCGGGCGGCAATCGAATTTGGGGAATCCATTCCCGTGGAACCAGCCCTCGTCAAGGAATTCAATGATGGCAAGAAGAGGGAGGCCATTGGAAACTTGATGAGTGACATCTCCCGGGCTTTGGCCGCCGTGACTGTCTCCGCCCCTGACTTCGAAACTTTGATGGTACGCTCCTCCAGACTGCAGAACATCGATATTAAAATTCTAATGTATCTTAGGCCATCCATTGCGCGCGGCGACTCTATCTCACTAATTCGCCTTCCAATATCAGCAAGTCGAAGTTGTCTTTGCCTCTCAAGACGGAATTGAACAGACGGCTACTGAAGGGCTACACAACATACTCCAACAGGGCGGAGATGATTTCCCTGATGAAAAATCTTCGATCTTACATGACCTCTCTAGCTGCTCTTGGACTTGCAGACCATCAACTTTTATCGATTACTACCAAACATACCCATTTTCCAATACTCTTTCTACTTCCTAAACTCATGTATCGAATCCTAAAAATCACTTTCTTGGCTACTATTACACTCCCTGGTAGGTATTGGAGGAGAATTCCCCTTGCATTCTGGAAATTCTCAGGAGATGCTCTAAAGACAATGCCTCAATTCTCCCGAAGCAATCCTTATCGAGCAATTGCTGACTTCGCCGTTACCGCAGGCTTGATGCTTTTTGCACCTATTTTCATAATCACATCTCGTATATCAAAGCGCAAGAAAGCCGAAGCTTTGGCAGCTTCCAGCGTAAAGATTTACGGGCATGATGTGGTCGCTACTTGGAAAATTCTTGTCGCTGCAGGTGTAGCGCCATTATTCTACACATTTTATACCCTCCTGTTTCTCGCACTGAACAAACATAATCACATCTATGGATATATTCCTGCGAGTACACCAACTTGGGTCATAGTACTCTCTTCTTACACGATACTTTCGATGATAACCTATGGCTCCCTTCTTTTCGGCGAAGAAAGCCTAGATATCCTAAAGTCACTCTATCCCTTAGTTCTCTCGATCACTCCATGGTCGTCCCATATGATCGAGGCACTGAAGGAAGAACGTCGTGTACTTGTTTTGCAAGTCAAAGAAGCGGTTGATCAATTTGGGTCAGAGATCTTCCCTGATTGCGAAGATATATCTAAGTGGAAAGGACGGGGGCCCAGGAAATTGTATGCAGAAATCAGTCCCGAGGCTAACCTGGGGGATCTCGGAGGCCTGGATGAGTTTGTCTAGCGTAGTCTGTTCTATCTGGTTGTTGTGCGGCTATGGTATGAACAAGGATTAAACTACTTACACGTGAGATTGAGTTGGGGTAGTTGATTATGTGACGAAGATTGGGTTTTAGGTAGACGCTAGCATGTTTTAATTATTAGCGTTTTAGAGTCAGTTGGAATTAGAAGGAGGAATATAGAAGTAATTTTACCTTTGATTGTTTAGAGATTGAAGAGTCCTTATTGTTGCTGAGGCCTCTAACCTCTAGCTTATGAATAAGTCGAAGCATTTGAGGGCATTAATGTCACTAGTAAACCTACGTTATTATGCATTAGCGTCCTACTATTCTCCAAGAGCTACTGGCGTTCTAAACCGGTAATTGTACGATTTTCAGAGAGCTTTCAGCACAACGGAAAGAATATTGAGCTATTCAGCACTTTTCTCTATCAATCTATTTCTCTATGCAAATATATAAGGACAAATAATACACCAGGGTTGAGAACCGACATAATGAAATACACCAAGTCGGAGTTGAAAATCAACACAAACACGAGAGAACATGAAAACCACACCTCCAAAAGACAGCTCTCCTCTTCTTCGACGCCATGCAACATGTCTTCCCCCAGCGTCTTTTAAACTCCTTCTCATTCCAGCACACTCCTGTAGAGAATATCCTACTTCTGCTGGTTGTAGGGTGGTGGAGTGCGTCCCTGCATCTGCTGATACTGAGCATCGAGGGAGCGCTTTTCATCATCGGATTGAGGAGGGGAAAAGCTGCCCCTTTGTTGATTGGTTGGAAGGAAGCCCCCCTGGTCTTCCGGACTAAACTGACGCTGATCTTGGTAGTAGTCGTTCTGGGGAGGACCTCGCTGAGTGGGTCCGCTAGAGGGGCCCCAACCGTTCTGGTTCGACCCATTCGTGTATCCGCAGCGTTGGCAGGTATGTTGAGTGGGGCTGTCGTTGCGATGGAGGGAAGCCTTTGCAATCTTATCAACGGCGTAGATTCCGCCTCCAGTCATAATAGCTGTCTTAATGAGACCCATTTGGAAAAAAAATGCGGGTTTTAGAGTTTGAAAATAGGAAGCTCGCAGAGTGGTGGTAGGAAACAGAGATTGTTTACTGAGGTGAGAGAAGACGGTTTGTGGTGTGAGAATGATGAGAGGAAAAGAAAGTCGACAGTGAAATTGGGATTGGATTATATAGAAAGAGCACACTTGTAGCACCTGGAGGATTGAGCGCAGTTTCGTAGTCGCGCAGGCGCAGGCAATGAAAGACAGAGCAAGGACGACTGGAGCGATCCCGAGGAACGAGAGCGAGATTCATTCGTAGCACAGCGGCAGCGCAACACAACACCAAAAGGGCCGGGGCCGTTGCATTGATTGGCTTCTGCCGGCTGTGAGCTACTGAGATCGCTGCTGATCAGCGTCATCGTCATCAGCAGGGTGAGGTGATGCCGGCCTACGCAGCGCGACGAGCGAACTGGTCACCCTGGGAGATGCTTCTCGCTGACTGAAAAAAGAAAAAGAAAAGGAAAAAGAGAGAGAAAAGAGAATGGACTGCAAAACTGGCGTATGAAGGGCTGCGCGTGCTCTTTAGAAGCTGGGGCTGGGGTTGGGGCTGGGGTTGTCCACGCAGTGCAAATTGAGAACTTGGACTTTACTCGTGAGTCGTAACTTACTACAGTAATTTATAAATCATCAGTCCACCAGGTCCCAAGCGAGCCAGCGCAAGCGGAGTGGCGGAGTGGAAAGTACTTCGTACAGAGGAGAAGAGAAGAGAAGAGAGGTCTCAAGACGGAACGGAACATCATCACTCTCCCCCGCTGCTTTGCACTGTTAAGGTTAATGGAAAGCCGTAACTCGTGTGGTGCATACAACGTTAAACGTTGTAGTACGATATCGTACATTACGGACGGGCGACAGGGATCGGCATAAGCTGCGGGAAGCTCCGAGATCATTGAAGTCATAGATATCTTTGTTGATTTGTCTAACTTGCAATCGATCTGGAGCACAAAGGCAGCTCACAATGAGAGTCACCCCCAACCTTCTGGCAAAAGGCTTCTTCGGACGAAGCATTGATGAATTTAAACGGTTATCTGTCATTGGTATGCACATTACTTACACTGCTCTCTTCCCGTTCCTCCTGACCGATCTCCAAAGCTTTGAAGGCAGAAGGCACCAGACATGCTACAAAACCCTACGTCCTCGCGGCATTCCACGACCTCGAATCGATCCAAGCATGCAAAGTAATGTCCGATGCCGACGTAGGCGGCTTTTCTCGGGCAAATCTAGACTGGGTGCCTCCCACCACATCACGCACGCCCTCCCCATCTGAAAACAAGAACGGACACGCCAAATTCCACGGTAGCATATCGATTGAGCTCCCAGCGAACAAGCCCCACATACAACGGACAGGCTACGCTGCATGGCGAACAAAAGACAGACCGCCGACGATATTCGGAAAATCCTTATGGGATATCGATCCTTATGCATTTCTAGCTTTACGGATTAAGAGCGACGGGAGGAAATACTTTGTGAACATACAAACGGAGAGCATTGTGCCTACGGATTTACATCAGCACAGGCTATATGCTCGAAGGCAAGGCGAATGGGAGACGGTGTTGATTAAGTGGAATGAGTTTGTGAGGACGAATCATGGCATTGTGGTGGAGCCGCAGACGGAGCTGTTGAGGCAAAAGGTTAGGACGGTCGGCATTGGTTTAATTGATAGAATACCGGGGGATTTTGAGCTCTGTGTAGAGAGGATATGGGCTACGAATGAACTAGGGGAAGAGTTCTTGAAAGAGGATGACAGAGTGGAGGAGGGGCAGTTGAAGAGCAAACACGGCGTGAAGATTCGATGGAACGAAGATAAGATCGAGAAACCTCCGTCATGATTGTAAGATATGTATGAATTGGAAGTAAGATAGGCCTGGCGTCCTAGTGGCCGATGAGCTGTAACCTCCTACAGAGTCCAGACAAGAGTTTGCACCACGACCAACTACGCACGCGTGCCTATCTCCAGACTAATTGCTCCCAGTACCGCTACCTCTCAAATTTCCATATGTTCTACCGTTTCGAAGCACAGAGCTGTTTGTTGGAGCCCTGCTGGGAAAAGAGATTCTTCCTTTTTTGAATTCGGGACACCGCTTATTATCTAGCAGCAATTTTGTGTGCTCGATGTGATCTTTGCAGAGAATGATTTGGTAGAAGCGGCATTGGTTCTTTGGCAGATGCTTTGATGCTTTGAGTGCATATGGTGGATTGACTGGAGCCTTCTGTTTTGTTGTGATATAGATAGCCATTCTGGTGTGTGGACAATGTTTCTGTTGATATATCTGGGATCTAAGAATTTGCAAAGGGAATAAGAGGCTCAATGGAGGTCGTTGAAATCCCCAACACCACCCGATTCAAGGGTGTGGACCAATCTCAGGGAGGAAAAAAACGTGGAGCACGGAACATAAGCTTCTCATTGGGCTGCTATGATAACAATAATATTCAACTTTCTACCTAATTCAATCCTCTTGAACAAGTTGACTTTTGAGATTCTTCGATACTTCTTTCCTTCCGTAAGTTAATCGACGTCCCCGCACTCTGCGGATAGACTATACCAAGGAGACAACGAGACAGAACTAGATGTGGAAGAGAAAGATTATAATCGAAGCTGTTTGGAAGCTGGCACAAAACATTGGGACTACCAAAATGGTATGCAAGGAGGACTGCGTACGGAGAGTGTGTTCGGCTGGCTTGCCGCTTGGTGGGGGGGTATGCTGATCCCTGCAAAGAGGAGTCGCGCTCGACGCGACTGTCGATGAATTTCCTTGGGCCATGGGCCATGATCCAATTCCCAGCGTCTTCCTCCTCCAACGCATGAGAAAGCGCCCTATTTGGTCAAGGGAACAAACTATGAAGAACGAGTGTTATGACTCGCTTTTTAACACCATCGAAGATTGGCCTTTTGGCTCTCATTGAACTCTATACCGACGCAATTGTCCCCACCTCGTCGACAATCCCGATCCTGTCTTTCATTCTGAATCAGTTACTTCCGAACACCCTAAAATCACAATCCGGAGACCCTGCTTCGTTAAAATTGTTGCCCTTCCTTCTCGACCTCAAAGTCTTTGAAACCGTCCTAGCAGCTCACCCCGCAGCCTCTGGTGTCCCAGGCCGGTCACTATGGGATCATTTCCTCAAGAAAATATGGGATATTGATAGCTTGGATGGTCTGCATGTATTCTTCGCACGACGAACAAATCTGCTGGCTAAGAGTCGAGATGAGCTTAGGAAAGATGGCGAATTGGGCATACCACCTCCGTCGGAAGATATGATTATGCTGTCTCGTACTTCACCCTTTGGAAGCTTTGTACGACGATCCAAAGTGGAATTTGAGCGCCTCAGGTTCGGTGATGCGCTGGCGCTATGGGCAGCGTTCACGAAATGGAGACACGGCTCGAAAACGTACTGGTCTAGGAAGAACGGAGGTCTCGGGAGATGGGCTGGTGATAGTGCTCTGGCTGATGGGGAGGAAGAGTGGGGAATGGAGGCAACTGAAATGCTAGAGGTCGTGGCATATGGAGGATTAAGTCTGGAAGATACGGACGAAGGATGTATCAGTTCGGATGATGTTGAGAAGCTTTTAGAATTCCAGGTCGAACGAATGCAGAGTAAGTCTTCTACTCCGTTTTGGGGTGCATAAGACTTATGCAGTCAGAAATTGGTAGTAGAATACCAATGGAGGTCAAGGATAAGTTTAAGAGTATCCTGGATGAGAGCATTATGATCCCAAGCTTGTCCCATTACCTCAAGTAAGTGCCACATTACCGGCAACCAGAGCTTTGGCTGATATACTCTAGCTTTCTTGATGCCTGGCGATCTGGTGACTACCCTACGTCCTTTGACAACTTACATCGGTACTTCGACTACACCATGCAAAATAGAGACCGCCTCTTTTACCAATACGCTCTGATGAATTTGGCCGTCCTCCAAGCTGACTTTGGTTGCTATGATGAAGCTGTGGCTGCTATGCTAGAGACCATCTCCACTGCAAGAGAAAACAAAGACAATCCTTGTTTGAATTTTGCCCTTAACTGGATGTATCATTTTGGCAAGGCTCACCCTAAGATAATCAAGGGCACAGAATCGACGAATATGCTTGGGGTTGAGCGAGAAGGACTGGCATTTCTTCGAATCAAAGCTAAGGAGACCGGGATGTGGACGCTCTGGAGCTCATCGCTACTCAGCGAAGCAAAGTTGGGCATGTCTAATGGCGAAAGTGTTGCGACTATTTTTGAGAACATACTGAAAAGCTCGCACCTTATCGTGGACAAGAACATGAAGAGCATGATGGGCCCGCAGGTGGCAATGTGCTCTGCCCTATGGGCACGTTTAGGAGTTACACATTTATCGAGGCAGTATTGCGATATTTTCCTCAGCTGCCACGCCCGTTATGCCCTATTTGACGATACGTTGAGATTCACAGGTCGAATCGCTCACCTGCTGACTGAGAAAGGTCGTTATAATGAAGCCATGGAAAAGATGGAGAACTTGGATGAGAATTCCTTGAGATCATGGAAAGCTAACCAATACTGGTTGAAGTATCGGGGCATCCTTCGTCTGAAGCGTGATCTTCACAGGAACAATCTGGACGGTGCAAATCAGTTGCTATCACAGCTCCTCCAGTTCAACGGAGCAGACTCGGACTCGGATCTGGCTTTTGAGATCAACACTCTTCATATTGACTATCTCATCCGCCGTACCGATTATGGTCGTGCGATGGCAAAGATTGAGCAGCTGGCGGCAGCAATGAAGGAAGATGGAGACGACATCAACCTGAGGATTAAACTCCTTACAATGAAGGCATTACTGCAAGATAAATGCGGACGCCCACAGAAGGGCTTCTCCGTTGCCGTCCGAGCAGCGAGCATAGCATGGAGAGCACGACTTATCCCAGCTCTGTGGGGCGCGATGGCAGCAATTGCCAACATCTTGACATCCCTTTCCGAGTTCCAGGCCTCGTCACGGATTCTGATCTCAGTCCTACCTCGGGCTTTGGAGTGCGAAAATTCCTCGTTGAATGCCCAACTTTACTCCTTCCTTGTCGACGCATACATGGGGATGGCGGGGCAAGCCGAGAATAGCAATTTGAAGAGAAAGGAGAATTTGACAAGATGCTTAGAGTTTATTGACCGAGCATTCGGCGAATACTCTGCCCTTGAAGATATTAAAGGGCAGTGCGAGATGATGGTCAAGAAGGCGACTATAATGAGAGTTGTTGGGGAAAAGGTGCTGGCGAATGATTATGCAAGCGCTTACTTAGACTTGAAAAAGGAGGCGGCGTTGGCACTGGCATAAATATGATACCCATGATGAGCCATACAAAAAAACTTAATGTCTAGAATGAGATATTCGAGTTTTCCCAAGACTCCGGTGTTTCTGCATGTCTAATTCTACGAAATTGCTAGAATTATGATAAATTCTTCATACTCCTTGACCTCTATATCTATATATGCAGCATTGACCCATTCCTTGGTCACGGAATGACTGGACTATGGCTCACGGCTCTTTACCAGAAATGACATCGCCAAGAAATTTGCCGTCGCCATCACGCCTTCAAGCCAAAGTTACCATTACTGTCTGCTCTTACCTCAGTCTGCCTTCAGTTCTCACCCGCGTGGAAACTCGCCTGCTCTTCACTCACTTTTTACGAAAAGCAATTCAATTATTCAACCCGATATGAGTAGTGAGTAGCCCATGTCTCAAGCTAACCCTGCTCTTATAGAACTATATACTTTATTATTTTCTGCCATCGCTTGATCATTTCAATATTGACCAGTTCACAATGGCTATTGACAATTTTCACACATGCTGCCTCCTCGAATCTACTAACACATACATATTTAGTTAAATACCTTCTCACTCTCGGCCCTCCTCTGCAGCCGTCACTCCTCCAACTGCTTCCAACGGCCCTCCCTCGTTATCTTGAAATAACTTCACTCACGGGATACGAGTACACAGATACACTGCGAGATCTTTGATGTCTGATATTGCTAGGACTCAAGGAAAATGTACAAGCTTGTCTATTCGCCCAGCAGCAGCAAACCAGTTCTGTATCCTCTCATTGCTCACTCCATCTTGCTACAATCACCTTTACTAATATCTCATTCGTCCTTCTTGTGGTAGTTGACTTTATCGTTCCAACTACGCGATCAATTAGCACAGCTCATCCCATGGCTCTCTCTCTCTCTCTCTCTCTCTCTCTCTTCGAGATATGTAGCCATCTGCTTTAAACCAAGAAAACACTTACAACAAAGTCTGCAGATAATGTTAGCTTACATTCAACTTCGACAAATGTTGGATCAACTCGCCTTATCTCCATCACCCCAGAAGAAGTTCTTTGTTCGGATGTTCTGGTAAGGGTACTCAGGTCTCTCCTCCAACGGCTCCATGTGCGCCCAGTGAGCCCAATGCTCATTCCACAAGTTGTAAGCATTGACGCCAGCAATAATCAAGCAAGGAATCGTGACGCTGTACAGGTCAGCCTTCTTCCGCTCTATCTTAGCTTCTCTTTTTCTCCGACCTCTCATCAAGGGTTCTTACTAGATTGACAGCTTGCGCCAAAGGTCTATAATTTTGCATTAGCTTTTCATAATCTCACTTCTTCTATGGATGCGTACCACTGGTAGCAGCGGCATGGTCTTTCACAGCCTTTCTCTCACGATTAAAGGCGTTATCCTCGGCACCCACGAATCCCGAGCCCTCGGTGCTCGCGAATCGTCGTTGGAAAGGCGTGCGAACCGCTGGTGAGCGCAGCTGGGAAGCAAAGCGCTGAGAGGTACGCAACATTATTCGTTGGGGAAACATCGTGTCGTGGTGGTGATTCAATTGCTTTGAGTGAGAGGGATCGTACGTTCGTTCGAAGCTCGGAGCTCAGAAGCGAGGGCGGCAAGGTCCGAACGACATACGAGTACAGTACACGTGACCCTAGTGGCGAACGAGTGACTTTCGCGATGGCGGCGCGTTTGAATCGACGGCGACGTGGACTCAAGCTTTATGAAGCTGATACGCATCGGTGGAACGTTGCTACTGGCGCAGTGGAGGGAAATGTCACGCAACTACTTGCGCTTACAAGCATCGGGATCGTGAACATGGCAGAGGGGCGGGGTCTGCGAATCACCACCTGGAATGGTAGGTCACAGAGCTTTTACACACATGGAACATTCTACTGATTTCTCACAGTGAACGGGATCAGGTTAGTTCTTTATATCGCAGGCTGCCTGATAGCACATACGAGCTGCAACTAAGCTGTCGACAGGAATCCATTTAGCTACCAGCCATGGCGTCAGGAGAGGACTTTCGCTGTATGTTCTGCCTCCAACGCCCAATAGTTCCGGTATTTCTTACGTTCTTCTAGGCAATGTTCGACATCCTCGACGCCGATGTCGTGGTTATGCAGGAGACGAAGATACAGCGCAAAGACCTCCAAGATGATATGGTTCTAGTTCCTGGATGGGATGTCTACTTCAGCTTTCCAAAGCACAAGAAAGGTATAGCATGCTCTTTAAAAGATAGATTTGTGGTGACATTCTGATATATTTGCACCAGGTTACTCTGGGGTCGCAATTTACACTCGCAACGTCGTCTGTGCCCCCATTCGTGCTGAAGAAGGAATTACTGGTATTTTGACCCCACCGAACTCTTCTACCAGCTTCTTCGACCTCCCAAAGGATCAGCAGATTGGCGGATATCCCACACTCAGCCAGCTATCTTACTGCAACCTTGACGCTGCCACTCTTGACTCTGAAGGTCGCTGTGTTATTCTCGAATTCCCCGCCTTTGTCCTAATCGGCGTATATTGCCCAGCAAACCGTGATGAAACCAGAAATGAATTCCGTATTGGCTTCTTGAACGCTCTGGATTCTCGTGTACGGAACCTGACTGCTGCTGGCAAGAAAGTGCTTTTGACTGGGGATATGAACATTATCCGAGAAGAAATGGACACCGCAAAAGCTGAGGAGCAGGCTAGGAAACAAGGCATAACGCTTGAGCAATACATATCCACACCTGCAAGGCGAATTCTCAATCAACTTGTTGTTGGTGGTAAGGTCATTGGAGAACATGATGAAGGAAGAGAAAATCCTGTGTTGTGGGACGTATGTAGAGGTTTTCATCCGACCCGCAAGGGAATGTTCACATGCTGGGAACAGAAGATCAACGCCCGCCCTGGAAATTTTGGCTCTCGGATTGATTATGTTCTTTGCAGTATTGGATGTAAGGAGTGGTTCAGTGAATCCAACATCCAGGAGGGGCTAATGGGATCTGATCATTGTCCGGTGTATGCCGTTTTCAAGCAGAAAGTCGAGGTTGAAGGAGAGGAAGTCGATATCAGAGACATCATGAGTGCAGGAATGTTTAAGGGTGGTGTTCGACAGCGAGAATGGTCGACAAAAGATCTCCTTCCTCTGTCTGCTAAGCTAATCCCCGAATTCGATCGCCGTCGAAGCATTCGCGACATGTTTTCGAAGAAACCTTCACCGCCGAAAGGAGAAAGCTCCCTTGAGAACAGAGCCGTGAAAAATAATCGAAACGGAGTGCCGCTCTCGACCGGTGGAAGCGCCATTGTTACTGACGATTTAGCAGAGCCTACTGAGGCTACAAAGACGCCCACTGGCGAAGAAGCTTCCGAAGAAGAGTCTGCGCCAAACATCGAGTCACAAGTCACTGACATCTCCATGACTGGGGGTACCACTACAATCACATCAGACTCCCAAATGACATCTATGCCAAGTCCTGCGAAGCCAACTTTCAAGCGGTCAAGTGAGTCTTTTACAGCTCGGCCACAAAAACGTGGGAAAACCGCTGCAGCCTCAAATGTTACATCAACAGCAACAAAATATCAACTGGGAAAGGGGCAAGTCAGCCTCATGGGCTTCTTCAAGCCAAAAGTTCCTCAGCTGGATGGTGCCAGTGACACCCAGTCAACCGTTGACGCAGAGTCCGACATTGTTTCGATTACCGGATCCGATCGTTCAACTCCAGCCCCCTCAACGTCAGACTCCAGCTCGGTCAATGAGAACATCTCACCCAGCAGAGCCTTTAATCTTGCAGATCAGAAGAGTGTTGTTGATCCCATAGTTGCCAAGGAGAGCTGGTCAAAACTACTAGGGAGAAGGGTTGTTCCTAGATGTGAACACAACGAACCTTGCATCAGTTATGTCACAAAGAAGCCTGGCCTCAACTGTGGGAGGTCGTTCTACATGTGTCCACGACCTCTCGGGCCTTCTGGTCAGAAAGAGAAGAATAGTCAATGGCGTTGTGGTACTTTCATATGGAGCAGCGATTGGACTGGCGATTGACACTGAAGGACTTACATCACCTGAAGGGACAAGTAGCACATAGGATGAAGCATCAGGCAAATTAAGAAGGCGCTATCGAGGGCTACACACGCTAGGTAGCTGAGAGTAGAGATACCCTCGAAGTTTTTTTGGGGGGGTTTTTTTTTTTTTTTTTTAAAAAAAAAGCAATTCCCCATATGGCTATGAGCAGAAGATAGGGAGCTCAAACCCAAAATTTATCAATATGCTAGAATGACTCCTTGCCATGCAGCCGTCCAACGCCGTGCTAATGCAGTGGTTTTCGTGTGACTATTGCAACAAGTCATCTTTTCCCAACAATAGAGCCATTGGGTCGTTTGCTGCCGTTCGCTGTCTCTTCCAAGCATCCAGATCCTCCTTCGAGACTCCACCCTTCATCTCTTCCATTGTCCGCTTCTTAGCCACCAAGTTCTTGCTGAGATCATCTGTGGCTCTCTCAACAGTTTCATTTGAAGGCCAGTGTATCTCCTTGGTCGCTTCCTCCTCTCCAAATACCCCTCCAGTTCGAAGTCTATCAGACTCTTCAAAAGCTTTCTTACCCTCTTCTCCAGTGCAGAATGAGTTTTTGATCGTAGAGTGACAGCAAGCATAACCCCACTTGAAATTTGCCCACCAACTACCCCACACTGATGTGTGATTGTTGATTAAGACATCCTCGGGATATTTCGATTTTGCGACCGTTTTAGGAGCACCTTTGATTGCTCCAGACTCGTCATACTCGATGTACTTCTCGGATTCAACGACACTATCAAGAAGCCTTGCAGCGTTTGGGTTGACTTCGCCACCGTATTTTTCCAGCAACATCTTCTTGTGTGCTTGCCTCTTTGCCTCTGCCTCCTCTTTCTCCTTTTTGCGGTGATATTCTCCGGATGTAGGATTTGCTTGAAGATGTAGTTTGGTGTCGCCGGCCGTTTCTTGAGACTCCCATGCGTACTTTTGGGCCTTCTCAAACTCGGCAGCATCTCCCGATGCCCTCATAAATCCTTCTTCCGCAACCAAAGCAGCGGCTGTATCTGCAGTTGCTCCGCTATCCACCATGGATCGTGTCTTAGGGTCATATTTCGCCGAGTCCAGGTCCAGATTTAGCAGATACTTGGCAGTATCCTCTCTAATTCGAAGCTGTCTCGTAGCCGTACTTTGCTGCCTCCCCATATCTGACTCCTCGGCATACTTTGCGCCATCTTCGCCCTCATCGTCTTCGTCTTCCTTGGTAGCCGCGGCTTTCTTCTTCAGCTCCTCTAACTCGGCGTATTCGTCGATCACGGCCCTGTATTCCTTGGGATCATATCCATTCCAACGATCCCTCTTTGCATCCCATCCTAAGCTGATATCTTGAACTACTTCATCTGCCTGTATGTCCTTGCCTGTCCATTTTGCGCCTTTAGCTCTGGGTCGACTCAAGCACTCCTTCGTTTTATGCGTCATGGCACCACAGTTCTCACATGCGCCTTTGCGGAACTTTGTCGCAGCAGGACCGAGCTTCTTCCCTCGATCGTACCATTTTGACTGATCTGATTGGGCCTTCTGAAGACGTTGATGCTCGAGGTAGTCGTTCTGGTCGTCCTCGTCTCCGATGTAGAAAGGCTTCTTGGAGATGAAGGAAGGAATATATTCGTTTGCTTCCTTGTTTGCCGCTGAGGGCGCATTCGGTTTTCGAGGTTGAGCACCTGCTGGAGGCATCCTGGAGACTGTAGATGGGAGAGAGTGTGGAGGCAAAATGTGGAGGGGAAAAGGCGGGCAAATCTTACTGTACATGTCGAAGTCGATTGTCTCATCTCGTGATGGCGCGCCTAAATCGCGTCTTTGCCCAACCAAAACAAGAAGGCTGATCAAGACGTGATTGCTTCTCGTGCTTTTAAGCAATGTTGGTTGTATTTTATGATCCTGTACGGCTTGCAGCCTGACAAATCTCCTGACCATGGATCTCTTCCGCGTACGACTCAATTGCATTGATCATTACCAGTCGGTTCCCTCCAATTTTGACCCTCTGCTTCGAAGCAATGTCCACCCTTCGCAGATACACAAAGAGCCAAAGGTCCCTGTGATCAGGGTTTTTGGGGCAACTGAGACTGGACAAAAGGTCTGCGCACATATTCACGGCGCTTTTCCATATCTCTTCATTGAATACAACGGTAGTCTTGTTCAAGATGAAGGCGAGTGGTGCTCATGTTCAGATCACGTTTGCGCCCACTAATATACATTCAGTTGGCGTTTATATCCACCGCCTCCACTTGTCAATTGACTTTGCCCTCGCTGTCAGCTACAGGCGAAATATGTACGATGGCAATGCTAAATTCGTTGCACGAATTACTCTGGTCAAAGGGGTTCCATTCTATGGTTTTCATGTTGGGTATCGATATTACCTGAAGATATATATGTTGAATCCTATGGCCATGACGCGGCTGGCAGACCTCTTGCGACAAGGCGTCATCATGAAAAAGGTGTTTCAACCTTACGAAGCACATCTTCAATATCTTCTTCAATGGATGACAGATTATAACTTGTACGGGTGTGGATATATCGACTGTGGAAAGGTCAAATTTCGAAGTCCGGTGCCGCAATATGAAGAGATGGACAATCTTTCTCATCTCTGGCATGACCGTTCGATCCCTGATGAGCTGGTCATAGACGAGTCAAAACTTCCAAGAGTCAGCCATTGCTCCATTGAGGTGGATATCTCCGTTCAAGACATCCTGAACAGACATGATATCAAGCCGCGTCCCCTTCACCATGATTTTGTCGAACGCCTGAACCCACTGGCCCCGGATGAGAAGTTAGTGCATAGTATGGCTGGTCTATGGAGAGACGAGACGTGCAGGCGCAAGACAAGAATGTCCAATCCTGATCCAGGAAGCAGCCCATTTCCTCCCGAAGTTATGATATCTATGTCAGCTGATCCTCGCAACTCTCAACCAGGGGGCTGGATTCATGAAGAAGAATATAGAGAAAAAGTTATGTCACTGATCCAGGACGAAAGGAACAAAAGTGATGGAGTAAGGATATCATTCAACACTTTCGTCAAGCTAACTCCATTTGAATCTTCGGTGAAAACAACTTTGGAAGCAGTTGAAGATCTTTTCCCGGAAAACCTACGTCCGGCGCTGGAATTGACTCATGGGATTGGCGCCGGAGGTATAAATTACGAGCCTGACGAAACAGAAGAGAGAGAAGTAGACGAGAAACGGATACTTGGATTTATGAATGACGAAGATGACGATTTTCCTTACGACTCTGATGAAGAGGCAATGCGAGAGATGGAGCTCTCCCAGAGGAAGTTAGAAGATCAAGTGGAGGAAAACTACAATGATTCGAAGCACATCGAAAATTCTGTTCATGACTTCAACAATGAATCCCGCTTAGGGGCTGGGCAATTCGGGGTACGGCTTCTTGACCCTGCAGATTCGAACATTTTCGAGGACTTGGCGCGTTTCTCTTTTGATGCAGTACTCAGAGCTGCTGATACCATCAAAGATCCTCTAGGTTCCGATTCCATCGCTGAATATTCGAAATCTCCCCAAGATGAAGGCAAGAGGAGTCAATTAGAACCACCAGGGATGGCTCCTAAACGCTCGGAGTCTCCAGTCAATCTTGCTAATGCCTTTAACAAACGCCAAAAGATTACCAGCGACCAGCCCATCGGCAGAGATTCTGCATCCTCTCCCGTAAAGGAAGATGGAGGAAATGCACAGACTCCAACAATGATGCTGATGCCGGTCAATGCCCAAGCTCCCAACTTCCGACTACTGGACAAGAAGTCTTCCCAGGACCCACCAAAGGCCAACGACAAATCTCAAATCCAATCTCTTAACTTTCCAGTAGTCAAGGACCCGCAAGATCCATCCACCATTTTGAGATTGAGTCAAAAGAGTGCTTCACAACCCAGTCCTTCCAAAAAGACGAAACACGTCTCGTTCGACCCTTTCTTGTCATCTTCACAAAGTCTAAGTCCCAGGCGAACAACGATGAGTTCTGAAACACAGTCAAATTCCGGGGAACCCTCGACTCTTGTGGCCAATGTGATGAGAAAAATGAGAGACGACTTCGGAAATGGCCGGGAGGGTATAGGTTTAGCAATCCGTGAGCCTCCGCCATCTGTGTTTTCTATAATATCAACGATGCCGGATCTCAACCTCCCTTCTGAAATCTACCAGGACGCCTTCTACAGCAACGAATTGGATGTACCTGAACGAGCAAGGGAATGGGCTGGAAGAGAGT
>Ga0302325_10004230_pt1 | contig 33262 bp, 24 predicted proteins | sample Palsa_T0_2_FD_201948 | JGI IMG/M metagenome (GOLD analysis project Ga0302325, IMG submission 201948) | Peat permafrost microbial communities from Stordalen Mire near Abisko, Sweden - Palsa_T0_2 | ecosystem: Environmental > Terrestrial > Soil > Palsa > Peat permafrost | place: Sweden: Abisko... | reverse complement strand
GGCAGCCGGAGAGCCACATGCTGGTTCTCTCGCACGACGGGCGGCGCGCGTACACTGCGAACGTTGGGCCGGGGACGGTGTCGGTGCTTGACATCGCTGGGCGCAAGACACTTAAAGTGATTCCGATTTCGGGGAACACGCAGCGGATTGCGATTTCGAACGATGACCGCTGGGTGTTTACCGCGGACCAGACCAAGCCGCAGATGGCGGTGGTCGATACGAAGACGGACAGCGTCGCCAAGTGGATCCCGATTGAGTCGGAAGGCTACGGCGGTGCGGTGACGCCGGATGGCCGGTGGTACCTCGTCGCGCTGCCCGATGTAAACAAAGTCGCGGTCATCGACATCAAGACAATGCAGGTGGCGCAGAACATTTCGGTGGGCGCGTATCCGCAGGAAGTGGTGGTTCGGCCGGACGGGAAGGCCGCTTATGTTTCCTGCATGCACAGCGACCAGGTGGCTGAGATTGATCTGGGGAGTTGGAAGGTTACGCGGATGATTGCTACGGGAAAAGACACGGATGGGCTGGCTTGGGCGGGACAGTGAGTTAGCGCATGCAGATGCTCTGGTGTTGGCGATGTCGGCGTGAAGCGCCGATGCTCGATGAAGAAGAATTTGTGGAAATTCAATCCATCAATCTCGAGTCAATCAAGGCGGCATGTATCCAGTAGTAGGAGTCAAGGCGTTTTAGGGCCATTCCCCGTCGAGCCGGAAGCCGCCGTCCGGATTTCTTTATCCGTTTTTCTTTCTTTGCGATGCAACCACGACCGGGATTTGGGAGTCGTAAACACTAGGTCCCTCAGCGGACGTAAGTCCACTACGAAAGAGAGAAAGATATGAACAAGTTTCTTGCAGCAGTTCTTTGTGTGGCCAGCTTCAGCGGTTTGGCCCTGTGTGAAGATACGGCGAAGATCGATGCGCGTGTCGAGGCGGCTCATGCGGTTCTTCACGAGTTGATGAATACACCCGATCGGGGTCTTCCGCTGGACATCGCCTCGCGCGCGACATGCGTCCTGGTGGTGCCTTCCTTCAAGAAGGGAGCTTTTGTTTTCGGTGGGGAGTACGGACAGGGCGTGGCCACCTGCCGGACGCACAATGGCGGGTGGAGTGCCCCCGCATTCGTTCAGCTTGAAGGAGCGAGTTTTGGTTTCCAGATCGGCGGGCAATCGACGGATCTGGTGTTGATCGGCATGAATCATCGTGCTCTCGACGACCTGCTGAAGGAAAAGGTGAAGCTGGGCGGCGATGCTGCGGTGGCGGCCGGACCCGTTGGCCGCAATGCGCAGGCCGCAACGACGGAGCTCGCCAATGCCGAGTTCCTGACCTACTCGCGCAGCCGGGGGCTCTTTGCCGGGGTCGACCTGAATGGCGACGTGGTCCATCAGAACCGCGCGGATACGGAAGCTGTGTATGGCCACGATATTCCTTTCCAGAGGATTCTTTCCGGTGGCGTACCGACTCCTGCGGCTTCCGCGCACTTCATTGCCACTGTGAATCAGCTCTTCCGCCGTGGTGAAGCGCACAGGGCTTCGGACAGGTAGGGCATATTGTTCAAGGACGCGAGAGCACTTTAAGCCCATTGTTCTATGCTTTTCGATGGGCCGAGTGCTCTCCCCAAGCCCTGCCTTAATTCGCAGCTTCGCGCACTGGGCCATCCAGAAGCGGATGGTCGAGGCCTGAGAGCGTGATAGCGCTCTTCCCTTTCACGTCAAATACGACAATCTCGTTGTCCCCTTCTTTGAGCCACACGCCGGGAACGTAGAGCGTTTGCTGCGGGCCGATGTCCCAGTAGCGGCCTATCGCGTGGCCGTTGATCCAGATAGCGCCTTTGCCCAGGGTGCGCACGTCGAGGAAGGTATCACCGGCTTTGGCGAGAGTGAAGTGGCCTCGAGAAAAGCTTGGGCCGGTGCATGGCTCGTTACTGAATTCGATCTTGTCTGTCGCCTGCATGGGCAACGGGAAGATTGACCAGCCTTCGATCGGCTGTCCGCGCCACAGGACCTGCTTCGTGATGCCCGCGCGTTCGCCGCGCAGGACGATGGAATAGTTCACGCGGCCCGAGTTCTCAACGAGGATGTCGAGCTGCTGGCCGGCATGCGCGACGTGTAGAGGAAGCGACATCTTGCCGAGGCGGCGATCAAGTGAGCCGATGAATGCGCCATCGAGATAGACGCGTGCATAGCTATGCAGCTGATCGAGGGCGAGGTCGCCATCGCCCGCGGTCTTCAACGTTGACCGGTAGAGGATGTAGCCGTAGTTCTGGCCGATGTCTTCCATCGTGAGCGGCTGCGCTGATTGAGTTGGGTCGGGCAGAGCGTTCCATAGCGAGCGTGATTGGCTGAGCGCGATCGGCGGAATCGTGATGGGAGCGGGCGTGTCTGGAATCGGAGGCGGTGTCACGCCCGTGGCTTTGGCGATGATGTCGCGGAAGGCGAGGTACTTTGGCGTGGGGCGTCCGCTTTCGTCGAGCGTGGCCTGGTAGTCGTAGCTGGTGACGTCGGGCTGATAGTCGCTGCCGTTCGAATTGGCTCCGCTCATGAAGCCGAAGCTGGTGCCGCCATGAAACATGTAGACGCTGACGGAATAGCCTTGCTCGACGATCCAGCGGAATTCGTCGATTTGCTGTTGAGAGTCGCGCGTCTCGTGCTTGCCGCCCCAATGATCGAACCAGCCATCCCAGTATTCGCCGGCCATGTGCGGTTGATTGGGACGCATTTTGAGCAATTGTTCGAAAGAGTGTTTCGCCTCGCCGGTGCCGAAGTTGACGGCGGCGGGTAAGTCGGAGAAAGAACCGTTGGGCATTTGTTCTGCGCCATCGGCGGTGTAGAGCTGCGCTTCGCGAAAGCCGCTGTCCTCGATGAGCCGCCGGATCTGGCCCATGTAGTGGTGGTCGCTGCCGAAGCTGCCGTACTCGTTTTCGATCTGGACCATGATGATGGGACCGCCGCGGCCGATTTGCAGAGGCGCGAGTTCCTGGCCTAGGCGATGCATCCAGCGCGACGCGGCTTCGATGAACTTTGGATCGTCACTGCGCACGACCATGGAGTGGTCTTTGAGCAGCCATCCGGGGTAGCCGCCGAAGTCCCACTCGGCGCAACTATAAGGACCGGGGCGCAGGTTGACGTAGAGGCCCTCCTGCTGCGCTTCGCGGACAAACTCGGCAACATCGTTGTCGCCGGAGAAGTCGTAGACGCCGGGCTGCGGCTCGTGGACGTTCCAGAAGACGTAGGTGGTGATGGTATTAAGGCCCATTGCCTTGGCCTTGCGCAGACGGTCGCGCCAGTAGGCTCGGGGTACACGCGCGTAGTGCATTTCGCCGGCGAGAACGCGGAAGGGCTTGCCGTCGAGCGAGAAATGATCGCCGTCGACGCGAAAGCTGTGGCCGGTGGCGGGTGCGACCTGGGCCGAGGCGAAAGGGGTTAATGCGAAGAAAGAAGCTGGGGCGAAGGCACAGAAAAGCGCAAGTTTTGTGAACGAAAGCGGCTTCATAATTAGGTCCTCTGGACTATACCGCATCACCGAGGTACCGGGCGGCAGGGTTCACAGCGGGCACAGCGTTGATGTCCGGATTTTCTCCAAAGCTCAGCAATTGGAGGAGTTTATCCCAATCGCACGAGTCGCCGAATGGACGCAGCGCCCAATGGGATTGAGCAGAGTTCAGTACCTCCGCACGTTACTTTTGTTTGGCGCGGTTACTACGCCGTAACACCTGCGTGGGAGGCGGTGTGGTTTGATGAAGTCTGCCTCAAGGAAAAGATCCTCAAGAACCGTCGAGGGGTCGGCACGGTTCAGCGATAACGCAAGAGATTTTGCGTTGCGACGATATAAACCCAGATAGAACCGCCCGCGATTGGCGGGCATTACAATCTCTGCTCTCCTCGTTCCCCGCTTCTGCACTGACCCACAACGCTGATGACAACTTAGCTGTACTCCGGATCTCTCGTACTTCCCAGCCAGGAGCATCCATGCGTAATCGATCTGGACGCCTGTACACTTCCACCCGCGCGCTTGTCTTTGCGTCGCTCTTGGGTGTGATTTCACTGCTGACGGGCTGCTCGAATTTTAGTGTGACCAATCCCGGCTACTTCGCGGCGATTTCGTCGACGGCCACAACGATCCGTGTGAACCAACAACTTCAGATCGTGAATAACGCGAAGATCACGGGCGTGCCGCTGACCTTTTACGTCAATGGGATCGCTGGCGGAAATGCCGAGCTGGGAACGATCGATAGCAATGGCCTCTATACTGCGCCGGCCATCGTTCCCGTTCCCAATAACATCACGATCACGAGCGCCGCGACCACGCATCCGGAATATCCTCCGGGAAGTTTGGCGCTTGGTGTATTGAATCCAATTCCGATCCTCACTTCGGTTACACCCACGGGCTTCTCTGAAGGCGTAACGACTGTAACTGTGGCTGGATCGCAGTTTGTCTATGGCGCGCAGATCTCCTGGAATGGCACGCCGATTACGACCACATTTGTGTCGAGCACACAGCTGGTGGCCTCCATTGCCGCCCCGAATCCTGGAACCTTTCCTCTGTTGGTGACCAATCCGAATCCGGGTTCGGCCAATTCGGCAACCGCACAAGTCAAGGTGGCGCCGGGGCAGGTGGCTTTCCAGCTGCAGCCTCAAACGGGCAGCGATGTGCGCGTGACCAATTCGATTAACTTCGGGTTGACGGTGACGGGAACGAACAACACAGGCGTGACCCTTGCGATCAACGGGGTCGCGGGCGGCAATGCGCAGGTGGGTACGGCGGTCTCCAATGCGGACGGATCGATCACCTATACCGCGCCGGCCGTGGTGCCGAAGCCGACCAACGTTGTGCAGATGACGATCACTAGCGTCGACAATCCAGCGGTCTCGATTAATCAGAATATTTCGGTGCTGAATCCGATTCCGATTCTGACTTCGGCGACTCCGACGACCTTCACCCCTAACCAGTCGGCGACGGTGACTTTGACGGGACAGGATTTCATCACCGGCGCAACGGTGCTGATGAATGGAACACAGGTTCCGACGCAATTCGGCAGCGCTACGACGCTCACAGCGACGGTGAATCCGACGGAGTCCGGCAACAACTTCATGGATCTGCAAGTGCAGAATCCGAGCCCCGGGCCGGCGAACTCGTCGGATTTGATCGTGGACCTGCAGAGCACGACCCCTCCGGCAATGAGCTTGACGGATGCGTCGCGGTTCCTGCAGCAGGCGACCTTTGGCGCGACTGACGCGGACATTCATAACGTCTCGCAAAACGGATACCAGTCGTGGCTGAACGCTCAATTCGCGCTACCGCCAACGACAATTGAACCGGGCGTGGAGCAGGCGGTGATTCTGAATAGCCTTAACCCGCCTTGCGCTGCCTCTGACGTCAAGTGCAACGCCGCGCTTTTTGTCCAGAACAGCAGCGACGAGAATTATGTTCAGAATGCGTTCTGGCAAGATGCTCTTTCTGCCGACGACGAGCTGCGGCAGCGGGTGCAGCATGCGCTGAGTGAGATCTTCGTCATCTCGGGTACCAATGCTTCGGTCCAGAGCATGCCACGCGGCGAAGCCAATTACTATGACATGCTCGGCACGGATGCCTTCGGAAACTTCAGGACGCTGCTTCAGGATGTGACCCTGAATCCGATGATGGGCCAGTGGCTCAACATGCTCGGGAATGACAAAGGCAATGCTACGACCGATCCCGATGAGAACTACGCCCGCGAAGTGATGCAGCTGTTTACCGTCGGCCTCTACCAGTTGAACAACGATGGGACGCAAAAGCTTGATGGGAGCGGGAATCCGATTCCGACTTATTCGAATACCGACGTGATGGGGATGGCCGCAGTCTTCACGGGCTTCAGCTGGCAAATACCCGGCGATACGACGGAAGCAGGATGGTCGAATTGCTGCCAGTATGTCGGCACAGGATTCGGCGAAGAGCTGCTTCCGATGACGAGCTATCCGGATCATCATTCGACGGTGGAGAAGGACTTTCTGGGCGTGACGATTCCGGCGTCCTCGAATCCTGATCCCAACGGAGACCTGAAGATTGCGCTCGACACACTGTTCAACCATCCCAACCTGCCGCCGTTCTTCTGCCGGCAGCTGATCGAGCACCTGGTCACGAGCAATCCCAGCCCCGCGTATGTGAACCGCGTTGCAACGGTGTTTGAGGACGATGGAACGGGCACGCGCGGCAACATGCAGGCGGTCATCACGGCGATCCTGACTGATTCTGAAGCACGCACGACCTCGGCAGCTGTTGCCAATCCGCAATACGGCAAGGTCCGCGAGTCGCTGCTTCGCTACACCGAATGGGCGCGGGCTTTCTCGGCCCAATCGCGCAACGGCGGCTACTGGCTGGGCAGCACAGAGGATCCGATTTACGGGCTCGGCGAGATGACATTGCGTTCGCCCACGGTCTTTAACTGGTTTGCTCCCAATTACATTCCGTCGGGATCGAGCATCTGGCCGACGGGATTGCTGGGACCGGAGTTTCAGATGACCAACGTGACGACGGTGGTTGGCTATCTGAATTACATGCAGGGCGCGATCGGCGCTAATGCGACCAGCGGCCCGGATGTGTTTGCGTCCTACGGCACGGAACTCGGTCTTGCCTCGACGCCGACTGCGCTGGTTGACCGGCTGAATCTTCTGCTGATGGCCGGGCAGATGAGCAGCACGCTCGAAGGCGAGATTGTGAGTGCAGTTGGCGCCATCGATATCCCCACAGGCGATCAGAACGCAATCAACGCCGCGCTTGCGGCCCGTGTGCAGACCGCGGTTTATCTGACGTTGGCCTCACCCGACTTCACAGCGCAACAATAGGGAGCCCACTATGTGCAAGCACGACCACACTCGGCGACAGTTCTTAAGGACGGCATCGTTCGCCTCCATGGCGGGTGTCTCGGCCAGCCCATTTCTGATCGGGCTCAACTCGATGGCCGCGATGGCGCAAAACAACACCGCCCCTGACTACAAGGCGCTGGTGTGCGTGTTTTTGCAGGGCGGCAACGATGGGCACGGAACTGTGATTGCAACTGACCCGGATTCTTACGCTGCGTTTGTGCAGGCTCGGTCAGGAGCTCCGGGTCTTGCCTATCCCATGAGCGAGCTGCTGCCGATCACGCTGCAAACGCCGCAAAGCGGGCGCACCTTTGCGCTGAATCCTTACCTGACCGGGGTGCAAAATCTGTTCAACGCCGGCCGCGCTGCGATTGTGGCGAATACGGGCACGCTGATCGTGCCCGCGACCAAGGCACAGGTGAACGCCAGCTCCGTTCCCCTGCCGGACTCCCTGTTCTCGCACTTCGATCAGACAGCGGCATGGCAGGCGATCGCCTCGAATGGCGGTAGCGCAGAGCGCGTTGGGTGGGGTGGGGCGGTGGCCGATCTCATCGAGGGCATGAACATGAATTCGAACTCCATGTTCACCTGCATCTCGACGGCCGGCATTGCACTATTTCTTTCCGGTCAGACGTCCTTCCAGCTCAATTGCACGCCTGCCGGACCGATTCCCATCGGCGGGTTGGCTCAGCCCTTGTTCGGAGGCCCGGCCGGCACGAATGCGCTCAACTCCATTCTGAGCGCCACTGAGGCGAACCTCTTTGCCCAGGAATATGAGGTTGTGATTCAGCGCTCGATCCAGGCGCAGGCTACGCTGGCAACTTCCATGCTCCCGGCGGGAGCGGGCGGGGTTCCAAACCCGACGCAATTCCTTGACCCGACGTCGAACAAGCTGATGGACAATCCGCTGGCCGCATCGCTGCAAACAGTGGCCAGGATCATCGGCGGCCGAGCTGGCCTCGGTGTTACGCGGCAGATTTTCTACGTCCAGCTGGGCAGCTTCGACACGCATAACAACCAGGCACAACTGCACGCTACCCTGCTGACGCAACTCGGAGAGGCTCTGGAATACTTTGACGGTCTCATGACTTCGATGGGGATCGGCAACCAGGTGACTACATTTACGGCTTCGGACTTTGGGAGAACGCTGACCTCGAACAGCAACGGTACGGACCACGGCTGGGGCAGCCATCACTTCGTGGTCGGTGGTGCCGTGCAGGGGCAAAACATGTATGGCCAGTATCCAGTGATCGGCGTGAACCAGGCCAACGACTTGGGCGCAGGCAGGCTGATTCCGACGACTTCGGTCGATCAGTATGCGGGAACTCTGGCGAAGTGGTTCGGACTCTCAGACGGACAGATTCGAACCGTTCTGCCGAATTTCGGGAACTTCGGCTCCAGTCCATATCTCGGATTTATGGGCTAAAACCGGTCAAATAGACTGGTCTCGTCGGGGTCACCGTCGAGTCCGATTCGTACCTCGAACAGTTACAGGCTGGCTCTGTATCTCCACTTCTGTGAGCAAAAGCAGAAGGGATCGTGCAGAGCCAGTTTTGTTCTACCCAACCGGATCCCAGTCCGGTTGCGACGGGCTGCCCAGCATCGACAGGGATCTAAGGGACCCATGGTCCAGGGACGATTCCTGGATGACCATCGTCACATCGAGGGTTGCAGAGATTGTCTAAGGTTGATCTCGCGCGGGAATCCCGGTGAGCGGCAATCGATTTCAGACCTCGTAATCGATATGCTAACGTGTTCTTACACCCCAGCTTCCACTAGACGTTTGGCGGGCACAAGGGCTCTGGTGCCAAATGCTGGCGGCCGCAAAAAATCCTACGCAGGCTGCTTGAGGGCGGATGGGAATCCAGATTGCACTGAATCATCGGACACATTACCGATACGAAAAGGCGGTCTCGCTTGGTCCGCAGATTATCCAGTTGCGCCCTGCATTCCATTGCCGAACCCCAGTTCTTAGGTATTCGCTCGATGTCACTCCGTCGGAACACTCCCTCAGCTGGCAACTCGATCCTTCGTTGAACCGTCAGGCGCGCCTGCTTTTTCCAAACAAGACGAGCGAGTTTCTGGTCGAAGTGAATCTCGTTGCAGATCTCTCCCCCATCAATCCCTTTGATTTCCTACTTGAACCCGCAACCGAGAGATACCCTTTCGGATACGCACAAGACCTTACGCGGGATCTGTTTACCTATCTGTTCGTGGAACAGGCTGGACCCCAGCTTCACGCGTTTCTTGAGAGTTTGCGGAACCAGAATATTGGAACCATCGATCTCTTGCTGCTTCTGAATCGAAAGGTGCGCGATGAAATTGCCTACGCGACGAGGCTTACGCCGGGCGTCCAGACCTGCGAGGAGACCCTTGAGAAGCGCTCAGGTTCGTGTCGCGACTCGGCATGGCTGCTCGTTGAAATTCTCCGGCATCTGGGAATCGCGGCACGGTTTGTCTCCGGTTATCTGATTCAGATTGCGGAAGAGCCGACGGCGCCAAACGGCGTTCCGCAATTGGACTCAGCCGATCTGCATGCCTGGGCGGAGGCGTTTTTGCCAGGCGCAGGCTGGATTGGATTGGACCCGACCTCCGGTTTTCTCGCAGGCGCGGGCCACATCCCGCTGGCTTGCACTTCCACTGCTGCTCAGGCGGCGCCGATCTCAGGCACGGCAGAGCTGGCCAGCGCGGACTTCAGCTACTCCATGTCTGTTCGCCGTTTGAATGACTCCCAGGTTTCATCCAATTCCGACGCGGAAGAACAGTGGCGTCGTGTGCAGCAGGTTGCCCACAGCGTGGACGCGGAACTGGGCGCGCACGACGTACGGCTGACCATGGGCGGCGAGCCAACATACGTCGGCATTGACGATCCCGAGAGTCCGCAATGGAACATCGATGCGCTTGGCGACATCAAGCGAAGCCGTGGCCTGGCTTTCATTCGTGCCCTGCGTGCGAGCATGGCGCCGCATGCGCTGCTTCACTACGGGCAGGGAAAATGGTATCCAGGGGAGCCGCTGCCGCGTTGGGCGCTGAGTTGTTTTTGGCGTGTTGACGGCGTCCCCGTATGGGAAGACACCGATCTCATCGCGCGCGAAGATCACGACTTCGGATTTGCAGTGGGCGATGCTTTCAGGTTTATGCAGGCTCTCACCCGACGTCTTCAGGTGACCGCGGAGAACGCGCTGCCTGCCTTTGATCCGGGAAGTGAATCGACGGAGCCTGCGGGTTACATCCTGCCGATCCGTCGCCGGCAACCGGACGGTCTCTTACGCTGGTCGAGTCAATTGTGGTTTCCAAGAGCGGAACGCATTCTCTTATCCCCAGGCGACTCACCGATTGGTTATCGCGTACCGACGGAGGGCATCCCATGGGTCGCACCCGATGAGCTCAAGTACGAGTTTGATGACGCGCCGTATGCCGATCGGGTCAAACTGCCGGAAAGCGTGACGCACCGCATGGATCTCTTCGCGATCGATCCGGCGGCCGACATGCTGCCAGCTATCTTGCGGGCGTCTCATGAAGTGCCTGAACTGATCCGGCCATCGCTGTGCGTGCAAGCACGCGAAGGCCGCCTTCATGTGTTATTGCCGTATGCACCTGTCCTTGCGGATTACCTCGATCTTGTTGCCGCTGTCGAGGACACATGCCGGTATCTGAAGATGCCTGTCTGGGTGGAGGGCTATGCTCCGGCTGCCGATCCGCGGCTCCATTCGTTGAGCGTCACGCCTGATCCCGGCGTCCTGGAAGTTAACTTGCCGCCTGCAAAAAATTGGGATGAACTTGAAGAGATCAATACTCAGGTAGACAAGGAAGCACGTCGAAACCGATTGACGGCTGAGAAATTCGACTACAGCGGGAACCAGAATGCGACCGGCGGCGGAAGCCACATTGTGATTGGGGGCGCGACCATTGAGGACAGCCCAATCTTGCGGCGTCCGGATCTGCTGCGGAGCATGATTGCGTTCTGGCAGAATCATCCGTCGCTGTCGTATTTATTTTCTGGATTGTATGTTGGTCCTACAAGTCAGTATCCGCGCGTGGACGAAGCGCGGACGGACGCTCTGTATGAACTTGAAGTCGCCTTTCGCCATCTTCCTTCAGAAGGCTGCCCGCCATCTGTTGTGGATGGATTGTTTCGGAACCTTCTCGCCGACGTTACGGGGAACACACATCGCGCCGAGTTCTGCGTCGATAAGCTTTTTCCGCCGCAGGGTCTTGGATTGCCACTCGGCTTGCTCGAATTGCGTGCTTTCGAAATGCCGCCGAATGTGCGGATGAATCTTCTGCAGATGTTGTTGATCCGCGCTTTGGTTTGCATGTTCTGGAAAAAGCAATTCGAAGGCGGCCTGATTCGCTGGGGTACGGCGCTCCACGACCGCTTTATGTTGCCGAATTTTGTTCGGCAAGATTTCCTCGAAGTGCTTGGCGAATTGCGACAATCCGGCTTCCATTTCGAGGATGAGTGGTTTGCTTCACATCTTGATCTTCGCTTTCCAAAGATTGGATCAATCCATGTAGACGGAGTGGAGCTGGAACTGCGTCGAGCGCTCGAGCCGTGGAACGTTCTTGCAGAAGAGACGGCGTCCGGCGGAACGGTGCGTAGCGTGGACTCGTCTCTTGAACGAATCCAGGTGAAGGTGTCAGGGTTGACCGCGGATTCCCGATTCGCCGTTGCCTGCAATGGCCGCCGTGTACCGCTCCAAGCCACGACCGAGCCGGGAGCGGCGGTGGCTGGAGTGAGGTTTCGCGCGCGCAGATTGTCGGCGACTTTGCACCCCACAGTTCCAGTGCACGCGCCACTGGTCTTCGATCTGATTGACAGTTGGAACGAACGTTCGATCGGGCAATGTATCTATCATGTTGAAGCACCCGACGGACGACAATTCACAGCTCGCCCGGCGAACGCCGCTGAGGCGTTGGAGCGTCGCCTGGAACGCTTTCAAGTCACCCAACAGGCACTCGGTCCAGTGAGGACGCCTGAGGTTGAAAACAACTCAATTTTCCCTGGGACACTGGATCTGCGTGTGCCGGCCCCGCGCCAGAACGGCTGGATCGATACGCCGGAGCCTTTGCCATGACGGTCGATCTCTATCAGACTCCCTTGCGTTATGGCGACGCCTACGACGAACTGTCGGCCGATGGCGTAACGCCTAGGCCGCACTGGGCGCGCTTGATGGAGTCACTTCGAGCGATCGGCCCCGAGGAGTTGGGACGACGATGCGTTCGCGCCGAGCGACGTATCCGCGAGAACGGCATCACGTACAACATCTATAGCGACCCTCTCGGAGCAAACCGGCCGTGGGAGATCGATATTGTTCCCTTCCTGATTGCGGCCGACGAGTGGCGCATGATCGAACAGGGAATCATTCAGCGCGCGCAGTTGTTGAATCTGATTCTCGAGGATCTTTATGGCGCTCAGAATCTGCTTGCGAATGGACGTTTCCCGGCGGAGCTTCTGTATGCCAATCCTGCATTTCTTCGGCCGATGGTAGGTGTGCGAGTCCCTGCACACAGTTATCTGCATATGCTGGCGGTTGATCTGGCGCGTTCGCCGGATGGCCGCTGGTGGGTGCTTTCCGATCGCACGCAGGCGCCTTCGGGCAGTGGCTATGCGTTGGAGAACCGAACCATCGTCTCCGATGTTCTACCGAATGTCTTCCGTTCTTCCAATGTTTTGCGCCTCGCGCCGTTTTTCCGGGCACAGCGGGATGCGCTGACCGCGTTGAGCGAACGCAGCAATCCACGCATCGTTCTGCTTACTCCCGGCCCGCACAACGAGACTTATTTCGAGCACTCGTATATTGCGCGATATCTCGGCTTCACATTGGTCGAGGGCGCGGACCTGACCGTGCGGGATCGGTCCGTTTACCTCAAGACCGTCGATGGCTTGGAGCAAGTGGATGTAATTCTGCGGCGCGTGGACGATAGCTTTTGCGATCCGCTCGAACTACGGAGCGATTCTCTACTGGGCGTGCCCGGCCTGGTCGATGCGATCGTCGCAGGAAACGTAAAAGTTGCCAACGCCCTGGGTAGCGGGGTGATTGAGACGGCAGCGATCATGCCGTTTCTCCCCGGCCTTTGCAGACACATGACCGGCGAGAGTTTGACGCTTCCGTCGGTTGCGACCTGGTGGTGTGGACAATCCTACGCGCTCGATTGGGTGCTCAAGCATCTCGACTCCGTGGTCTTGAAGCCGGCGTTTCCATCGCGCGGTATGGAGCCCGTATTTGGAGCCAAGTTAGAACAAGCGGAAAAGGGAAAGCTGGCCGCACGCTTGCAGGCACAACCTCATGAGTATGTCGCACAAGAGCAGATCGCCTTGTCGAATGCGCCGGTCTGGGGCAATGGACACTTTTACTCGCGCAGTGTGGTACTGCGCGCCTATGTGCTCAACACCGGCAATGGATGGACAGCGATTCCAGGGGGATTAGTGCGCGTTGCCGAAGCCGAAGGGTCGGTGGTGTCGATGCAGCGAGGCGGACACAGCAAGGATGCTTGGGTGCTCTGGGATAGCCCCGTTGATACCTTCAGCTTGCTGCATCCACGCAATCAACCGGTCGCATTGCGTCGCGAGTTACCGGGCGTGCCGAGCAGCGTGGCCGACAGGGTCTTTTGGTTAGGGCGCTATGTCGAACGTGCCGAGAACACAGCTCGGATTGCGCGCACACTGATTTATCGAGTGAGGCGCGCCGACCAGGAAGAGCTTGGGTGTTTACTTCGGTTGCATAGAAGCTTTAAGTCGCGGCACAGCAAGTTACCCAAGGCAAAAAAACGGCGGCCAACAGCGCTGGAATTCGAGCACGAATTGGTTTCGCTAATTTCCGATGTCAAACGAACCGACAGTCTGGCCTTTACACTTTCCGAAGTGTCCCGCGTGGGCAACAGCGTTCGCGAGCGGCTATCGGCGGATATGATGATCCTCATCGGCCAGCTGCGGACTTCGATCCAGATTGGCCGGGACACGCAATTTCCTGAGTATCCTGCGACGCTGACCCTTTGCCTGGAGTTGCTCTCGGCCTTCTCCGGGATGGAGCGCGAAAACACCACCCGAGGATTGGGCTGGCTGTTCATGAGCATCGGACGACGACTTGAGCGTGCGATCTATCTGACCAGGCAACTCCGCGAGATCACTTGGCCGCTTGCTGAGCAGGATTGGCCTCTTTTGGAGTGCTTGCTTGAGATCGCGGATAGCTCAATGACTTACCGAGCGCGGTATTACACGACGCTGCAGCCCCTTGCCGTTCTCGATGTGCTCATGGCAGATGAAAGCAATCCGCGTTCATTGGATTTTCAACTTGCTCACCTTGCGGATCTCTATCAGAGGCTACCTCGGCACCTGCCAGGTGATCTGCAGGCCATGCGAGACGCGCTCGCGTTGCTGCGCAGTTTCGATCTGCGAACGATAGGCTATACGTTGCCGGGCGATCCAGCCGCTGCTAAGGATTCGGAAGGGCTCGCTCGGCTTGGAAGTGTTTTGGAAGGATTGGAACGACTGCTGCCTTCCTGGTCAGATAACCTATCGAGTCGATATTTCAGCCACGCTCGCACTTTGCCGATCACCATTGGCCTATGATCTACAAAATCATTCATCGCACGACTTACAAATATAAGTATCCCGTATCCGTGGGAAGCCACGTTGCTTGTCTTAAGCCGCGGTCTCTGTCTCGCCATAGGCTGGCACAAAGCGCACTGCGCATCGAGCCGAGTCCGGCAACAATGACCGAGAGAGTAGATTATTTTGGAAATCATCTTTACTACTTCACCATAGAAGAACCGCACAACGAATTGGTGGTGGAAGCGCGGAGCGAAGTGATTATGGAGGAAAGCGAGCCTTCCTTGGCGCAGTCTTCACCTCCTTGGGAAGAAGTGGCCAAATCATTGCCCCAGGATCGTAGTCCAGCGACGGTCGAAGCCTACCAGTTCAGATTTGAATCGCCGCGCATCCGAATTCGACCGGAGTTCGCCGCTTATGCGCGCCAGTCATTTACTCCAGGACGCTCGATGTTTGACGCGCTTTTAGATCTGACAGCGAGAATCCATAATGATTTTCGGTTCGATTCAAAATCGACACATGTCCGAACCCCCATCGAGGAGGTCTTCCGCAAAAAGCGGGGCGTGTGCCAGGATTTCGCACACATTCAAATTGCCTGTCTCCGTTCGCTGAAGCTGGCGTCAAGATATGTCAGCGGATATCTTCGAACTTATCCACCGCCTGGACAACCACGGCTCGTCGGAGCCGACGCTTCTCATGCGTGGGTATCGGCCTATTGCCCCGGGATTGGTTGGCTTGATCTCGATCCGACTAACAACGTTGTTCCATCGAACGGCCATGTGACAATTGGCTGGGGCCGCGACTTCGGAGACGTAAGTCCTCTGCACGGCTTGATTCTCGGAGGCGGAGCTCATACGCTCAAAGTAGCCGTAGACCTCGAGGCGCTTTGATCCTGATCCGACTTAGAGCTGCTGGCCGCTAACTACGGCGCGCTCCTCCTCAGCCACAACAAAAAAATTGCGCAGATCGGCTTGTCCAAAGGCGGTCGTCATCGCGACGTCCGAGGCATCCCGGCCTGTTGCCATCAGAATGCGTCCAAGCCTAGGTTGGTTATTGCGCGCATCAAACGCCCACCATCTGTTCTCGAGATAGACCTCGAACCATGCGCTGAAGTCCATGGGAAGCACAACAGGCACACCAATGTCTCCTAGATATCCCGTTGCATAGCGGGCCGGAATGTTGAGTGCCCGACAGAAAGTGATCGCCAGATGTTGGTAGTCACGACATACGCCGACACGCTCCGTATAGACATCAAGGGCGGTTTTTGTTGGCCGGGCGTGTTGATAGTTGAACGACACTTTATTGTGGACCCAATTGCAGATAGCCTGCACGCGACCCCAGCCTGGCGCTAAATGTCCGAATAGCTCCAATGCAATGTTTGAAAGGCGATCCACCTCGCAGTAGCGGCTATTCAGGAGGTAGGTGAGCACCTGATCCGGCAAATCGCCTACCACCGACTCGCGAGCAGACCAGTTCGCCTCATCCGGTTCGTCTGAGGTGCGAATGAGTGTGGAATTGGTCAGCCGCAGCAGTCCTGGAGGTGCAACGAGCCGGGCGCAGCGGTTCCCAAAACTGTCGATGTAGTAGGTAACTTTGAGGTCCGGTTCTGTCTTCAACTCGTCCGGTTCGAGGAGATCGCCCGCGCGGGAAGGATGAACATTGAGGAGCGCCACAATGGCAACCGTGGCCGGGATCTGGAACTGAATGTCGTATCCGAGGCGGATCAACATTGTTGGAACCTCTCATCTGTGCGCTGCGGGGTTGGATATCCGTGGGCTCTGGATCGTGCGAAGGGACTACACCTTGATCATCTCATTGATTGGGATGCAGCAAACAGAAAGTGAGTTTAGTGAGCCAGCGCAAATGCGAGACGTCAGGGGGTGCCCGATCGAAGCAAGAATTCGCATATTGGAATGCGCGACGAAGCAGCAAAGCGCTCCGTCTTGTTGTTTCGAGTGAGAGCTAATCGTTGCCTGCCACAATCACCGTGAAAGTGTCGGGCACAATTGCCGGACGAGGACGGGGATTGGCGGCTGTGGCCGCTGGACGGGGACCAAACTGCGCTGTCACAACGTATATCTTTCCCGTCGTCCAGTCTAACGCCATGGTGCGTGCTCCAGGTTGAGTTACCAGGCTTTGCAGCACTTTGTAGTCGCTCGTGCCGGCATCGACGATCGTAACTGTACCTTCGCCATTGGAAGAGAAGGCAAGATTCGTCTTTGGGTCGTATGCAGCGGCGTCCGGACCATTGCCAATCGTCGGAGTTGCAATCACCTTACCCGAATTAGCATCGACGACAGCCATCTTCTTTTCATCGCAGACAGCGAAGAGCCGCCGGCCGGCACGGTCAATCGCAAGGCCCGAAGGAGACTCGCAGGGACTTACCGGCCAGGTCGCGGTAACCTTGGGATCCTTTGCGTCCAAACGGACAATTTCGCTCTTGTCTTCGATATTGTCAAAGACTAGTCCCTTTCCGTCGGCTACCGGGAATTCCGGCTTACCGGGCAACGGCACCGTTGCGATGACCGTTTGAGCAACGGTATCGATCACCGTGACATTGCTGCTGCGCCCGTTAAAGGCCCAGACCGTCTTAGTCACCGGCTCGTAGACAATTCCGTCAGGATTAGTGCCGGCCGCAATCGAGGTTACTGTCTGCAGGCTGTTGCGGTCGAAAACAACCACGGCGTTGGCGCCCCCGTCGCTGATGTAACCATATTTTCCGGCATCATCCAAAGCGACACCATGTGTCCCCTTCAGGCCGGTGATCGCGCCGATCGATTTGCCGGTGGTAGCGTCGAGGACCTCGACTCGGCCACCGTGCGTAATGTAAAGGCGGTTTGCGGCTGCATCGGCGGTGAGATAGTCCCATCCCCCTTCACCCCCGACCTTCCAGTTGTCTTGAATGCGATAGCTCTTCTGCGCGAAACCCGGAAGCGTTACGGCCAGGGTTATTGCTGCGAACAATCCGAGAGCGCGGAAATTGCGCGTCAATCTTGGCGATTTCATGCCTGTCTCCAGTGCAACGCGGCAGGGTCGTCTACCGCTTCAGGTAACTATTTCACAGCAACCTTAAGCGGGCCTGAAGATGCTTGAAGAATTATTGTGCACTTAAGGGGTCGAAGCGTCCTCGATAAGAAGTACGCGCATGGAACGATTATCTATCTGTCCAGATGAAGGCACCCTTAAGGCCGGTGTGCTACCGGCCTTCGAGCGTTCCTTTTCATTCTGTCTTGTTTGGAGCAGTTGCGCGCTACGCGGCGCCGATCGCGTGGCAGCTCGAGGAACTCCGGCTGAGCAAAGTCCCCAGGGCAGGCGATTCAGTGATAAAGACGTAGTGTCGCTACAATTGACTTTCAACTCTTGGTGAGTCGGAACTCTTTGAAAGGATTGGAGGCGCGGGTCGGGATCGAACCGACGCATAAAGGTTTTGCAGACCTCTCCCTTACCACTTGGGTACCGCGCCTCGGCAGGGCTGTCTTCTCTAGGTTCGCTCCAAACCGCCGTAGCCTACCCGGCTGGCGCCGGAGGGCGATCTGGAGCGGGAGACGAGACTTGAACTCGCGACCCTCGCCTTGGCAAGGCGATGCTCTACCACTGAGCTACTCCCGCTTAACGCAGATTCGAGTATACCGGGCCGTCTGAAAGCAGGTCAAACCGCCGTGGAAGCTCCGCGTGCACCGTTACTGATTGCGGATCCGGCCCCCGCTCCTGCCTCAATTCGCACGATTTCTCCATCGCGCATGTGCAGGATTCGGCCGGCGATGGCCGCAGCCTCTGGATTGTGCGTGATCATGAGCGTGGTCTGCCCCAATTCGCGGTTCGAGCGCTGCAGCATTTCCAGCACGGCTTCGGAGTTCTTTGTGTCGAGGTTGCCGGTTGGTTCGTCGGCCAGCACGATGGCAGGCCGGGTAATCAGTGCGCGCGCAATCGCTACACGCTGCTGCTCGCCGCCGCTCAACTCCGAAGGCCGGTGCTGCAGCCGTCCCTGAATCGACAGCAGGTCGCTCAGGTGATCGAGATAGGCCCGATCCAATGGCTCCTTGCGTCCGCTGATTTCATAGGCAATCTCGATATTGCCCATCGCCGAGAGGGTTGGCAGCAGGTTGAATTTCTGAAAGACGAAACCAATGCGGCGCTTGCGGAGGCGCGTGCGTTTGGAGTCATTGAGGCTGGCAAAGTCGATTCCGTCAATGACGACGCGCCCTTCCGTCGCTCGTGTCAGTCCGCCCAGCAGATAGAAAAGGGTCGATTTGCCGGAGCCCGAAGGCCCCACGACAGCGACAAACTCGCCCGCCGCCACCTCAAACGACACACCCCGCAAGGCGGAAACCTGGATGCGTCCTGCGGAATAAACCTTTGTCAGTTTTTCGGCGAGGATGATCGGCGAGGACGCTGCGGACGGCACAAGCAGTATTGTAACTGCCGCGCCCGTCTGCTCTCGTAGAATGGAAGTTGCACCAATCTCAGCGCAGGATTCCCCAGGCATGACTGTTCAATCGAAAAGCTCTCTCGTCGCTTCCCTCGAAAAGGCCGCCGCATTGGCCGGTCTGACCTTGCTCTCGACCTCGTCGGGCAGTGACTTCAACGGCGAATCCACGGTGATTTTTCAACTCGGCATTCCCGGTGTCGAGGATCGATCGCTTCAGCTCGAATTGAGCGAAGCATTCGAATTCGACAAGCCAAATCTGCTGCCCGAGATGACTGCGCACTTGGCCGCCGAAGCCAAGCGGCTGCGCAATCCCCGCCCCGAGTGTTATGTCACGCTGGCGGGTCTGCCCATTGCCTTCGGCAAATTCCAGTGGCCCTTCCATCGGTCTTCATCCGGCTCGGACACATACATCGTCCACGGAGAAATGCACCTGGCCGACGGCGGCGCACACAACCTGCATGCAAAAGTTGCGGCCTCTGTTACGGTGACGTTCGCGGAGATTGTTCCCGCCATGGAGCAGCCTTACGCCGAGACATTCGTCTACAACGCTATTCGCAAAACGGTCGACCTGGGCCAGCTTGAATTCGTGAAGTCGGGCAATCGCCAGCCCGTGCCCGTCACCACGCGCTACTACAGCCGCTGGCAAAAGAAGTTCCTCTTCACCGAGACCAACGATGCCGAGCGGCTGGAATACCTGCTGCGCAAGGTCTACTGGCTCTCTGGTGTTTTAGGGGAAAGCAAACCTGTATGGATCGCCGACCCGCGCGACGCGCAATACCTGAACACAACCGAGGGCGATTTGCTACGCATGGCGGGCCATGAAGCGGGCGAAGGAATGGTCACGCTCGATGGCGAGTATGCTTCAGCCACGCAGGCATTGCTGGCGCGCGCACCTGAGTACCACGCTGCGCTTGAGGCCGCGCTCAATTTCACCAAGCCGCAGTTCAATGAGTCGATGCGCTCTGGCCAAGCGAATATGTAGGGCCGCTAAAGAGCCGTGCCGCACCCCGCGCAGAAGCGCGCTCCTGCGGGATTGGTGCGCTGGCAGTGACTGCAGGCCAAGAGCGTTCCCGGCTGGGCCAGAGCCGCGCCAGGAGCAGGCGGCATATTCACGGTGACGTTAATGGGCCAACCCATGGGCGGCGCGCTCATGCCCAAGGCTGCCGCGATTCCCGCTGCCTGGATGGCGTTGAATTCCCGCACTCGGCCGGGCATAAAGAAGCATTCAACCACACCGAGTACCGTGGTGATGCCTGTCCAGAAGAAACAGCAATAAAGAATGCCAAGCCCCGTGCGGCGCAGATAAAAATGATGAATGCCGAACGTGCCCAGAAACAGCGCCAGCAGAATCCCCACCACCTCGTCGCGGCGTGCCGACTCATATTGCTGATAAAAAATTGCCTGCGCATTGGGATACGAAACGGTGCTCATAGGCCATCCCCTCGTTTGACTTGCATTTAACTATACGCAGGGGCAAGACGGCGAGTTCCTTCCCCGCCCTGCCTCAAAAGGCCAAAACTCGACCGGGTTGCCGTAGCATCAAAGGGGTCATGAATACCACCCCGGCTTCGATCGGCGAAACCTTCTCGATCGGCGGCGACCTTCCGGTCCATCGCCTCGGCTACGGCACCATGCGCTTGGTGGGCGACGGCGCGTGGGGCGAGCCGGCCGACCCAGCCGAAGCGCGCCGCGTGCTGCGCCGAGCTGTCGAGCTGGGCGTCACGCTCATTGACACCGCCGATGCGTACGGGCCCGAGATCGCGGAGCGCCTCATCGCCGAGGCGCTGTACCCGTATCCTGCGGGCCTGGTCATCGCCACAAAGGGCGGCATCACGCGCCAGGGTCCTGCGAAGACGGAGTACGTAGGCCGTGCCGGCTATTTGATTCAATGTGTGGAGATGAGCCTGCGGCGGCTGAAATTGGAACGCATCGAGCTCTATCAATTGCATCGCATCGACCTGCGCACGCCGCTCGAAGAGTCTCTTGGCGCGCTGCGCCAGATGCAGGAGCAGGGTAAGATTCGCCACGTCGGTCTCAGCGAAGTCACGCCCGCGCAGATTGAGGAGGCGCAAAAGATCGTGCCTATCGTGACTGTGCAGAATCGTTATTCGCTGGCCGATCGCCGCCACGAAGAAACGCTTGCTTGGTGCGAACAGCGCGGCATTGGATTTCTACCGTGGTATCCGATGGTCGCCGGAAAAATCCTGAAGGCGGATCACCCTTCGGCGAGGGCTTTTGGGGACATCGCGGCGCGCAATAGCGCCACCGTTGCGCAGATTCTTCTTGCATGGTTGCTGCATCGTTCGCCGGTCATGCTGCCCATTCCCGGTACGTCGAAGGTCGCGCACCTTGAAGAAAACATCGCCGCTGCGGGGTTGAAGCTCAGTGCCGAGGACATCGCGGAGATCGAAGCGGCCGCATAGCTTTGCGTCTACAACGGCGGCGCAACTCTATACCACTGCGTTTTTCGCGATCACGTCCTTGTACCATTCGGCGCTCAGCTTCGGTGTGCGCTTCAGCGTTTTGAAGTCGACGTAGTGCAGGCCGAAGCGCTTTGAAAACCCATCGGCCCACTCGAAGTTGTCCAGCAAGCTCCACAAGAAATAACCCTGTACCGGATAGCCTTCCTTCACGACGCGATGCAGGTGCGTGAGGTGATTGCGCAGATACATGATGCGATCCACATCTTCCACGCGTCCGGCGGGCGTCAACACGTCGTCGGAGGACGTGCCGTTTTCGGTGATGTAAATGGACTTCGGCTTCCACAGATCGCACACATTGCGCACGCCCCAATAGATGCACTCGGGACTGATCTGAATCCACGGCGAGTACATGTGCGGATAGGAGCTGGGCATCGGTTCAATCGCAAACCCCTGGGGCGAATCGTCGGCGCGAACGTAGAGCGGGTTATAGATGTTCAGCCCCACAAAGTCCACCGGACTGCCGATGGCCTTCATATCGCCCTCTTCCACTTTGGGGGCGTTGGCACCCTCATGCTGCAGATACTCATTTGGATATCTGCCTTCCATAACCGCAGTCAGGAAGGGGGCGTTTCCGATGCGTGTAGCTGCGCGCGCGGCTGCAACATGCTCCGGTGTTTCGATGACTGGAACAAACACGGCGGCATTCTCCGCCAGTCCGACCTGGGTGCCGCTGGGCGTGTTGGCGCGAATCGCCTGCACCCCGAGCCCGTGCGCCAAAATGCCATGATGGCGCACCTGATTGACCTGGGCCTGCGGCAGTTTCAGTCCTGGCGCAAACTGACCGATCTGGTATCCGAGGTCGGTGAAACAGACGAACTCATTCGTGGTCATGAAATGATGCACGCGGTCACCGAGCTTCTTCGTGACATAGCCTGCATAATCCGCAAAGGATTTAGCTGTGGCCCGGTTTTGCCATCCGCCGTCCAGCGCCTGCGGCAGGTCCCAGTGAAAGAGGGTGACGTAGGGCGTAATGTGGTTGGCAAGGAGCTCGTCGATCACGCGATTGTAGTAGTCCAGTCCCTTGGGATTTGGCTGCCCGGCACCATCGGGAATCACCCGTGACCATGAGATGGACATGCGATAGGTGCTCACACCGAGTGCCTTCAGCAACTGAATATCTTCTTTGTAGAGATGGTAGGAATCGTCGGCCACATCGCCTGTTTCGCCGTGAAACGTCTTACCGGGCGTATGGGCAAATGTGTCCCAGATCGACGGCCCACGTCCATCGTCCTTGGCTCCGCCCTCCACCTGATAGGCCGCAGTCGCGCATCCCCACAGAAATCCCCTGGGATAGCTCAGCGTTGCTGCCTCGCCCAAAGCAAGCCTTGGAAGTGAAACACCGGCGTAGGCGGCAGCCGCCGTCGCGGCTACGCCCTTGCCGAATTGTCGGCGTGTGAGATTTTTCATTCGCGCTTATCCTTTTCTCGTTCCGGCGATAGGTGGCGGAAGGCTCTAGCAAAACGTTTTAGCAGAGCACAGGAAGAGATGGCAAGTGACGAACGAGCAGGCCCGATCCGGGCCGCTCTGCAATCCGGAGCCTGGATTGCACCGAACCGGGCATATCAAACTCCCGTGAATAATCGGCCCTGACGATTGACTCGCGACTTGGCCGAGATTAATGTCGCGATCATGGAGAACATCGACTTCGACCAGCTATACGGGGCATATAAACAGGCCGTGGATCAATGGGTGAATGCGATTCGTGCCGAAGAAGCTCTCGCGAAGGGCGATCATTCGATGACGCAGATGGAGGCGTGGGACGACGCAGGGTTCAAATTACACGACGCGGAATTGACTGCCAAGAAGGCGCGAGACGCCTACAAAAATGCGCTGCGCAAGAAGAACTACGGCTTTTAAGGAATCCACGCAACATGTCGCGCCCAGGAACAAGAGCCGTGACTCTGGCGTAGGTCCAGCATGCCGAGTCAGGACTACTTCTCGGCGCTCTTGTAGACCGCTCCAGCCTTCATAACGAACTTGACGTTCTGCAGTAGCTTCACGTCCGCAAGCGGATCGCCGTCGACGGCGATGAGATCCGCCCATTTGCCTGGGTCGAGCGATCCAGTTCGATCGCTCCAGCCCATCAGATCGGCCGCATTGAGGGTCGCGCTTTGGATGGCCTCGAGCGGTTTCATATGGAGATCGCGCACGTAGACTTCGAGCTCATGCCCGTTCAGACCGTGCGGGTAGACCGCCGCATCGGTGCCCAGCGCGATCTTGACGCCCGACTCGTAGGCGTGCCGGATGTTGTTTTTGGCGACAGCGCTCACGTCTTTCATCTTTTGCTGGTAGAAAGGTGGCAGCTTGCCGAACTCGAGCATCCAGTCCTCGAGATAGAGCGTGGGCACAAGATACGTTCCGTTCTTCTTCATCACTTCGATCGCCTGATCGTTAATATAGCTGCCATGCTCGATCGAATCGACGCCTGCCTCGCTGGCCCACAGAATGCCCTGTGCTCCGTGCGCGTGAGCTGCGACCTTGCGACCGAGACGATGTGCGTCCGCGACAATCGCCTTCATCTCCTCAAACGTGTACTGCGAGGCCTGCGGATCGTCGCCCTTGGACAAAACGCCGCCGGTGGCGCAGATCTTAATCAGGTCGGCTCCATATTTGATGTTCTGGCGCACCTGATGTTGCACGGCCGCTATCCCGTCCGCCACGCCGTCGCCGACTTCGTGATATCGGATGGGCAGCAGGTTTTCGTCGCAGTGGCCGCCGGTGATCCCGAGGAGTGGTCCGCTCACCTGCATGTGAGGGCCGGCAACCTGCCCGGCATTGATCGCGTCGCGCAAATCCACGTCCACGAATCCTGAAGCTCCGACATTGCGCACGGTAGTGAATCCGGCGAGCAGGGTCGTGCGCGCATTGACGACCCCATTGATCGCATCCTTGGCGTCGGTATCCGTGACCTCTTTGAATGGATCGAATTCGGGGTTGCTGGTGAGGTGGGTGTGGACGTCGATCAGTCCCGGCAGAACTGTCAGCGCGCCGAGATCGATGACAGCATCGCCGGGTGAGGGCGGTGTGGAGGCCGTTGGCGCGATGGAGACGATGCGATCGCCGGAGACGACAATGGTCTGCGCGTACAGGATCTTGCCGGTGTGGACGTCGAGCAGATGCCCTGCACGGATGAGCGTGCGTTGCGGCGCAGCAGTCTGCGCAGACGCCACGTTCGAATGCACGCCGCCGAGAATCGTGAACACGACAGAAAGCAGGATTGAGACAGACACGCGCATGCGCATCGCGAGCCTCCAATTTGGAGATGGGTTGGGGCAGGCAAAGTGTAGCACGCGGCTTGCGGGCAGGGAGCGGGACTGCTCAGCATGCATGTCTTCGCTGGCTTTTGTTTTTGATTCTGAAGACTCAGGTGCGATGTTTAAGGCGCGAAGCGCGTCCGCCCCACCGCAGGTGCTTACATTTCTTTCACGCCATCCACAAACGCCTTCAGTTTGCGGCTGCGGGAAGGATGACGCAGCTTGCGCAGCGCCTTGGCTTCAATTTGCCGAATGCGCTCGCGCGTGACCTGGAAGCTCTGTCCCACTTCTTCGAGGGTATGCTCCGAACCGTCTTCGAGCCCGAAGCGCATCTTGATGACGCGTTCTTCGCGCGGCGTGAGCGTGCGTAGAACCTGCGAGGTGTATTCCTTCAGGTTCACGCTGATGACGGCTTCGGAAGGCGAAACGGCCTGGCGATCTTCGATGAAGTCGCCAAGATGCGAGTCTTCTTCTTCGCCAATAGGCGTTTCGAGCGAAATCGGCTCCTGCGCAATCTTGAGCACCTTGCGCACCTTGGCCACGGGAATATCCATGCGGCGCGCAATTTCTTCGCTTGAAGGTTCGCGGCCCAGTTCCTGCACAAGCTGACGGCTGGTGCGGATCAGCTTGTTGATGGTCTCAATCATGTGCACCGGAATGCGGATCGTGCGTGCCTGGTCCGCAATGGCGCGCGTAATCGCCTGGCGAATCCACCACGTGGCATAGGTCGAAAACTTGTAACCACGCCGGTATTCGAACTTGTCCACCGCCTTCATCAGGCCAATGTTGCCTTCCTGAATCAGGTCGAGGAACTGGAGTCCGCGATTCGTGTACTTCTTGGCGATCGAGACAACGAGTCGGAGATTGGCTTCAATCAGCTCGCGCTTTGCCTGCTCGGCGTCCATGTCGCCCTGGATCATTTCGCGCTGCGTGCGCTTCAGTTCGGCAATCGACACGCCTGCATCGCCCTCAATTTTTTCGAGGTCGATTTTGCAGTTCTTTTGCTGGCGACGATATTCCTTCTTCAGCTCTTCACTCTTCGACGCGTCGTACTTCTGGTCGAGTGAGCGAATCTGCCGCTCCAGCGTGCGCATGGTGTCGACGGTCTTGTTGACCTTGTCGAGCAGGCGCTTGCGCTCCAGGCCCGTGTATTTCAGCTCGCGCACAATGCGCGATACGTAGACCTTCTCGCGCGCAATGGCCCACCGCGTACGGCGCAGTTCGCGCTGGCTGGTCTTGCTGTTCGCCGCCTCCAGCTTCTCTTCGAACGCGGCAATTTTTTTCTGGTGCTTGATCAGCGCTTCGATGCGTGTGACCGTCGAACGTACACGCGCCTGCACCACGTCTTCGGTGAGCTCTTCCTCGTCGAAGATCACAACTTCTTTCACATTGCGCACGCCGCGCTTCAGGTCTTCGCCGAGCGCGACGATCTCGCGAATCACGATCGGCGATCGCGAAATCGCCTTCAGCACGCGCATTTGCCCGCGCTCAATGCGCTTGGCGATCTCCACTTCGCCCTCGCGCGTCAACAGCGGTACGGTGCCCATCTCGCGCAAATACATGCGCACGGGATCGTTGGTTTTTTCGAGCGTCCCAGGGGTCAGGTCGAGTTCGACGTCCTCGCCCTCTTCCAGTTCGAAGTCCTTGTCGCCGCCAAATTTTGGCGCGTCCAAAAGGTCGATACCCTGGGTGCCGATGGTTGTGATCAGATCGTCCAGATCGTCGGGCGTTCCCATCTCTTCCGGCAAAATGTCATTCACGTCGCCGTAGGTGAGATAGCCCTTGTCCTTACCGGTATCGATAAGGTTCTGGATATCGTCTTCAAACTTCTCGTTGGTTGCCAATGCAGTCCTGCTCTCCAGCGCGATCTTCAGATTTGACACCGTGTCGCGCAACGGTGCGGCGCCCATCCCCTCGCGCCAACAAAGTTCCGCTAGGAACAATTTGCGCGTATGGACGCACCTTCGGTTTCCCGCCACCTAAAAGAAGCGGCTCAGTTCATCGCTCGGAATCCGGATATCACGCTTCAGGTTTCACCTGGTCGCCCGCGAGCCGTAGCTCATATGTGGGGCAAAGGGGGCGCGCATCCGCACAGAGATCAACAGATTACCATAGTCGACCAGGCTTCTACCAAAGCAAATGTGACTGCTTTTCGAGGCGCGAACAGCAAGTGCTTCAAAACCGGGCCGGGACTGAGCCGGACAGCTTCGCTCCCGCCCGCTCTGTTCCCGCTTATTTAGACGCTGAAAACCGGAACGACGCTGCAAAGAATGGGTTGTTTGGGCGCAAGCGGCGATTCCGATCGTAATCCCGCAGCGCCAGACAAGCTTGGCCTGCAGCCATCAGCTGTGCAAATTGCGCAAAGCCCGGTCCAGATCAAGCTTCTGTTGTGTCAGCACGGCCAACTCGGCATGGTCGCCGCGCCGCTCGGCCTCCGCGATCCGAGCTCGCAAGTTCCTGATTTCGCTCTCGATCCGGCGTTTCTGGAGGCTCACAATCGCCCCGTGAACCGTATCCGCCGAAGGTGGTCCGGTCTCACCTATCAGGGCTTCGGCCAATAGTGCCATTTGCGCCTGGTCCTCCACCATCTCCATCGGATCCTGCGCTCCCCGCATCGCGAGCGACTGCAGGGCTGGAAACGATCCCAGCCCTTCAAAAGTGCTTGGCTGGCTGGTGACCGCTTCAACAGCGATCCGCCGCGCTGCCTCATGCTCCGGATCGGTAATTGCCAGCGCCCGCAGCAGCACCCGCTCTACCTCGGTCAGGCTGGCGGCCCTCACTTCGATATGATCCCGCCGCCTCAAAGCGGCGTGCCGAATCTCCTCGCGCAACACCGCCGAGTCGATCCCCAGCTTTTGCGCTGCATCGGCGGCAAACTGGTCCCGCGATAGCTTCTCCGGAATCCGCCGGATGTGCGGCAGCAGGTAGTTCATCGCCTTCACCTTCTGCTCCGCGCTGGCGCCGGGAAACATCTGCCGCGCCCTCTCGATCAAGTAGTCGGATTGGCGTTTGGCCGCCCGGACCGCCGCGGTGTACGCCTCGACCCCACGCTCGCGAATAAAGCGATCCGGATCGAGGCCGTCTTCAAGGGTCACGATCTTGATGGTGAATCCCTCTTCCGTCAGCAGGGCGATGGATTTTTCGGCCGCGTTCGCCCCAGCCGTGTCGGGATCAAAATTCACGGCGACATTCGATGTGTGCCGCTTGAGAATCGCCACCTGCTGCTCGGTGAAGGCCGTCCCGCTGGTGGCAATCACGTTCTGGATCCCGCGCAGGTAGACGCTGATGCAGTCCATCTGCCCTTCAACCAGCAGCGCAAATTCGGCCTGGCGTATCGCGGTCTTCGCTTTGTCTAAGTTGAACAGCACCAAACCCTTCGTGTAGAGCGGCGTCTCCGGCGAGTTGATGTATTTGGCGCCTGCCTTTTCGCCGGTTTCGAGGGCACGCGCGGTGAAGGCGATCACCCGCCCGCTCTCATTACAGATGGGGAAGGTGACTCGCTTGCGGAAACGATCATAGATGGCCCCCTGGCTTCCGTCGCCTTGTTCTTTCCAGGCGAAGAGCCCGCTGGCTCGCAGCGTTTCGTTGTCCGCGACGCCACTCAGCCGATCGCGCAGAGCGTTGAAGCTGTCGGGAGCATACCCGATCCGGAATTCTTTTATTCCCTTTGGATCAAGTCCACGGCCGGCTAAATACTCGCGCGCCAACGCGCCTTCCGGTCCGCGCAGCTGCTCTTCAAACCAGGCCGCCGCAGTCTCGTGCAAATCCAGAAGCTTGCCGCGCTGGCGTGCTCCGGCTGCTTCCTCCGGCGAAGAATACTCGCGCTTTGGCAATGGAATTCCGCATTTCAGCGCGACAATGCGCACCGCCTCGGGAAACCCGACGTTCTCGATCTTGCCCACAAACGAGAACACGTCGCCGGTGGCTTGGCAGCCAAAACAGTAGAAGAACTGGCGTGACCCTCCGTTCACATTGAAGGATGGCGTTTTTTCCTTGTGGAACGGGCATAGCCCCTTGAACGTTTGCGCGCCGGAGTTGCGCAGGCGGATGTAGCCTTCGACAATCTTGACGATGTCGGCCTGCTGCTTGACGAATTGAGCGAAGTCACTCACCTGCGGGTCTATAGATGAGGATAAGACCCGACAAAAGTGCTCCATGTGAAAGCGGTGGATAAGAAGATCGTTACTCATACGGCGGTTCGATCGAGAGGTGATCGCTTCTCAGCTTTCGATCGCGGCCAGGGAACCCGCGCCTCACGCGATCCGTATTCCCAGCAGGATGACGAACCGCTACGACGGAAGATGGGTCGATTCGCAGGTTATACATTGCGCCGAAGTATGGAATTCATGCACCGCCAATCCTGTGCTGCTCGATCCGCGTTACAGTCGCAGAGATCACGAGGCCCGCGAGATTGCCTACGACGCCGAAATGCGCGCTGTCGAGTGGGAAGCACGCCATGCTCCCCGCAGCCTTGCAGCCCGCGCTGAAACGCAAAAACGCCTCATCGCATCCTTCGCTCAATTTGGCGCGAACGCTCTCGATATCGAGCCCGAATCCACCTCGCTCCTCACCGGCGACTTTCTTCCCGCGGGCATTGAATTTGCACGCCGTGCGCGAGCATTCGATCCCAATCTCAGCCAGGCTGACACCATTCAGGCTTGCCGCAATGCGTGGACCGCCTGCGGCCTGCAGCCTTTGCTCGGCGTGACCTCCGGCATTACCCCTTCGATTCTCGGCTACAGTCTTCTCTATCCCTACACGGACAACTACCTCGACAGTGAGGCCGTGCCCTTCGAGGCAAAGCTTGCTTTCAGCGAACGGTTTCGCGAACGGCTGCGCGGAAGCATTGCGACGCCGTTGAACCGGCACGAAGCGCAAGTGTGGGCGCTCGTGGCTCTGATCGAGGGACAGTATCCTCGCGGCCAATTCCCTGCCGTATTCGACTGCCTGCTCGCCATTCATCAGGCGCAGGAGGAAAGCATCGCGCAACAGCGAGACCGATCCCTGACCGATGCAGAACTCTTGCGTCTGAGCTTTGCGAAAGGTGGCACGTCGGTATTGGCCGATGCCGCCCTCGCCCGTGGTTGGATGACAGAAGAGGAAGGGGAAGCCGCATTCGAATGGGGCGCGCTGCTGCAGTTGGGAGACGATCTGCAGGATGTTCGCGACGACCTGAAGCGCGGTTCGCTGACGCTCTTCACGCGTGCGGCGGAACAAGGCGAGCCTCTGGATCATGTCGTCCTGCGGCTTCTGAGCTTTTGCGAGCAGGTTGCGACGCGCATGCGCCGGCTATCGAACGGTTCAGACCGGCTGAAGGATTTGCTCGAAATGAGCTGGCGCTCTCTCATCATCTCCGCCATCGCGGATGCTAACGTGTACTTTTCGCCAGGATTCCTGATGTGCGCGGAACATTGCTCTCCATTTCGCTTTGAATTTCTGAGGGCGCGCCGCAAAAGGTTAGCCAGTCGTCAGGGACTGTACACCGTTCTTTTCGACCTCTTCGTGGAGACATCGGGCACGGACGCTTCCGAGTCGCCCATGCGACGCGAAGGTTCGAAGTCCTGTATCGAGGCCGTCGTGTAAGGCATGGAAGATTGCCGGATGGCGCTGAAGCGCCGTGTGGCGCAAGAGATGTGGCCGCCATTGATTGTTGGCGCTTCGACGCGTGAGTTTCGAATCACGCCAAACGGGCTCTCGGCCTTGGGTAAGGCCGAGAGCCCGCCTGGTTCCCCCTGATTTTTTTAATCTATTTTTAGCCTCAGAACTCGTTCCCCCGAACGCCTCTCGCGATGCAATCCGGATCTGAGGATCTTGTACTTCAAACAAAATGCAAGGTCCTGCTCTTCTCAGCCCTTCAAAGGGTTCTTCGATTCGCGGGCTCGCTGAGCAGCTGCGTGCAGCAGGCTTTAGTGGCCGCCACCGTTCCCACCGTTGCCGCCGCCACCGTTCCCACCGTTGCCGCCGCCACCGTTCCCACCGTTGCCGCCGCCGCCGTTCCCACCGTTGCCGCCGCCACCGTTGCCGCCGCCACCGTTTCCACCTTTACCGCCGCCACCGTTTCCGCCGTTGCCGCCGCCACCGTTTCCGCCGTTGCCGCCGCCATTGTTTCCGCCGCCGTTCCCGCCGCCATTGTTTCCGCCATTGCCACCGCTTCCTCCGGCTGCGGAACCGAAGACTCCGGCAAAGTCGGCAGAAATCGTGTTGTAGGCGCTGGCGACGCCAGTCGCCATATCTCGATAGCCGGCGGTTGCTCCAAAAGCGACCAGGGCACAAAGCAGTGCGTACTCGGTCATGGATTGGCCGCAATCGGCCAAGGCGATTCTCTTAAGATTGACTTGGATTTTGGAGATATTGATCTTCATATGTACTCCCTCCACCTTGGGCAGTTCGTAGATTTAGCAATTTTGAACTGCGTTCGAACGTGTCAGCTTGCGAGCGATTACAGGTGTGGGGGAGCCACACTTAGGAGCATGATTCACGCAACTATAGAAGACAATCCCCCCTCTGACTTCTTCTCGCATTAAATCGTAACCAGCTAAAGGATTACTGAGGTGGTAATGCGTCCATGCCTAATTCAATCGATTTAATAGGGTCATCGACTTGGGTAGGTCACTCACGCGGGCAAGCATATTCTCGGCCTTCTGCCCATCAAATTCGAACCGGGGCTGGCACAAAACGGAGGAGCGTTTCGCTGGGAAGCCCAGCGGGAATACAAAACATCCTCGCATGCAGCCGGGCGGCCCGCCATATCTTTGCAGTCTCTACCGACGCACACGGACGGAGTTTTGCAAACCTCAGCGAAATTCACACAACCGCAAAAATAGTTGTTGCAACGAATATCATGCTGGCGCATCGAAAGAATTGAAAAGGAGCAAAACAGCATGTCAACAACCGCAACAACCACCTCCGCCGCATCCACCTGGAAGATCGACCCCGCCCACTCCGCCGCCGAGTTCAAAGTGAAGCATATGATGATCTCGAATGTGAAAGGTAAATTCTCTGGAATCAGTGGAACGCTGACGCACGATGAGGCCGATCCGACCCGTTCGACCGTCGAGGCCACCGTCCCGGTCGCTTCGCTGAGCACCGGGGACGAACAGCGCGATGCCCATCTCAAGAGCGCCGACTTCTTCGACGCCGAGAAGTTCCCCACCTTCACCTTCAAGTCCACCGAGGTAGGCCGCACGGCCCCAGGAGAGCATGCCGTGGTGGGGGAGTTGACGCTGCATGGTGTGACGCGCGCCGTAAGTTTTGCCGTGGAAGGCCCGAGCGAGCCCAGCAAGGATCCGTGGGGCAACACGCGCATCGGCCTTTCTGCCACGGCCCGCATCAACCGCAAGGATTTCGGCCTCAGCTGGAATGCGGCGCTTGAAACTGGCGGCGTCCTGGTCGGCGAAGACGTGACCATTACGCTCGATATCCAGTTCATCAAGGCTTAAGACACCTCATGGAAGGCCGGCGCGAGGCGTGCCGGCCAAGATAGTTGTTGCAACGAATATCGTCCTCGTGAATCTAATCGAGCAGAAGTGAGCAATTCCCCAAAGTTGCTCAAAAGGAGGTCTCGATGTCTCTGCGAGCCGTTAAACAGATTCTAGAAACCATGCCCACCCTGGAGGGTGCCGGCGTTAAATTACAGCGTGCCTTCGGTTTTGGAAAAACCAAGGAGTTCGATCCGTTCCTGCTGCTAGACGATTTTCGCAATGAGAATCCAGAGGATTATCTGGCCGGATTTCCGTGGCATCCACACCGCGGCATCGAGACCATCACCTATGTGCTGGCCGGTGAAGTGGCGCACGGCGACAGTCTGGGCAATAAGGGCCGCATGACTGCCGGCGACGTGCAGTGGATGACGGCCGGCAGCGGCATTCTGCACCAGGAGATGCCGAAGGGCGATGCCAACGGACGCATGCACGGCTTTCAGCTGTGGGCTAATTTGCCTGCGTCGCTCAAGATGACAGACCCCCGCTACCAGGACATTCCGTCCGCCGCGATTCCCGAGGTGACGGAGGACGATGGTACGAAGGCGCGCATCATTTGCGGCACATTTTGGGGCAAGACGGGGCCGGTGGAAGGCGTTGCCGCAGACCCCAGTTACGTCGACATCTCCATACCGCCGAATAAACTACGGCGCATTCAGGTGGAGACGACGCGGAATGCTTTTGCGTACGTATTCGCGGGATCGGGAACCTTCCGGGATGCGTCGGATCCAAAGGCTGTCCTGACTGAGTCGGCGGTCGATCCAAATGCCGAGGCCAAGTACGACGCGAAGAACCACTCGCTGGTGCTGTTTGATCACGGCGACGAGATCGTGGTGCAAGCCGGACCGGAAGGCATTCGGTTCCTTCTGGTTTCAGGCAAACCATTGGAGGAGCCGGTGGCGTGGTACGGACCAATCGTGATGAACACGCAGGCGGAACTGCAGCAGGCGATGCGCGAGCTGCAGAACGGCAAGTTCATTAAGCACCAATAACAGCCACGACGTCAGTAAACTGATTGCGGTCGCTTAGATTGACGATATACTTGCTGTCACTGGTGTCCGGTTAGATGTTGAATAGATTCAGTTGGTTAGAGAAATCGGATGGGTTGCTTGTGTGGAAATAGGGCTGAAGGGCGCATGAAATCTCGGTTTTCTCGAAGATCGAGACTGACAGAATCTGTAGGCAAGTGTAGAGCGAGGCATCCAGTTTCAGTTCCTTTTTGACGATAGCA
>Ga0302325_10004228_pt1 | contig 33265 bp, 20 predicted proteins | sample Palsa_T0_2_FD_201948 | JGI IMG/M metagenome (GOLD analysis project Ga0302325, IMG submission 201948) | Peat permafrost microbial communities from Stordalen Mire near Abisko, Sweden - Palsa_T0_2 | ecosystem: Environmental > Terrestrial > Soil > Palsa > Peat permafrost | place: Sweden: Abisko... | reverse complement strand
GTGGACGAGATGAAAATCGTTGGGCACACCGTCGTTTGCCATGTAAGTGGCCATGGGCGACACGATCACGCGATTCTTGAGAGAAACCCCGCGCACCGAAAAAGTGGTGAACATGGGCGGGATGGCGCGATCGATGCCGCTGCGGGCGGCGAACCATTTCTCAACGCCGTTCACATATTGAGAGTCACGCAGCTTAAGATTTTCGTGGCCGATGCGCTGGCTGCCGGTGAGCAAGCTGTAAGTGAACTGCTCCGGCTCGAGATGAACGTAGCGCTCCACTTGTTCGAACCATTCCATGCGATTGCGAGCCGCGCTTTGCAGCTTTAGCGCTTCGATTTCGCGTTCGTCCTGATAGCGCTGCAGGGCGTCGCAAACCGGGCCGGTGTGATCGAGCAACACCCGAGCCAGAGACATGGCGTCTTCCATGGCCAGCTTGGTGCCGGAGCCGATCGAAAAGTGCGCGGTGTGAGCCGCGTCGCCGATTAGAACGATATTCTTGTGATGCCACTTCTCGCAGAGCACGCGGTTGAATTTGAGCCACACCGCGGAGCCAGTGAGATGCTTGGCGTTGGAAATCAGCGGGTTGCCGTCGAGCCGGTCGGCGAAGAGCTTCTCGCAGAAGGCAATGGATTGTTGCGAATCCATATTGTCGACGCCCGCCCTGCGCCAATTTTCTTCGGGAGTTTCGACGATGAAGGTGGACCAATCCTCATCGAAACGGTAGGCGTGCAAATTGAACCAGCCCCACTCGGTTTCCTTGAAATCGAACGTAAATGCGTCGAGCTTCTTTCTGCTGCCCAGCCAGATGAAGCGATTTTTGCGGACTTGAATGTTGGGCTTCAGGAATTCTTCAAAGCTCCTGCGGGTAATGGATGCGGCGCCGTCGGACGCGATCACCAAGTCGTTCTCGCGGGAGTACTTTTCGGGGTCAGTGACTTCGGTTTCATAGACCAGCTTTACGCCCAGGCCGGCAGCTCGCTGCTGGAGAATCTGCAAGAGCTTCATGCGGGCGATGCCGCAAAATCCGTGGCCCCCGGAAGTGAACTTGCGGCCTTTGAAAAAAACGTCGATATCGTCCCAGTGGCGGAAAGACCTGGTGATGTCGGCGTGGGTCTCCGGATCGGCATCTCGAAAGCCGCCCATGGTTTTGTCAGAAAATACGACGCCCCAGCCGAAGGTACTATCGGGGCGGTTGCGCTCGACGACGGTAATGTCCCAGGAAGGGCTGGCCTTTTTCGCGAGGATCGAGAAATAAAGTCCTGCGGGGCCGCCTCCGAGGCAAACGATTTTCATTGCCGCTCTCCTGGCCCGGTGCGGGAAGGCTGTAACGGGGTGGTGATCGTGTTCATGCGGTTCACGCGATTCAAGCGGGTAGCTCCTGCAATGCTTCCGCTAATTTTTGACCCGTATCGTCGGCTAGCGCCGCTTCGCGGAGTTTCTTCAAGGATTCGGCGGGAGCCTGGGATCGATGGACCTTCGGAAGCGCCGACAAGATCTCGTCGAAATTCTTTCGCCCGCGGATATGGGTGTCGCCGTAGCCTTTTACGATGCGAGGACACTGGGACAGTTCCACTGCGAGCGGATAATTGTCTCGCGCGACCGCGCGGACCTCGGCCAGCCAAAGGGAGATCACTTTGGATTCCTCCTGGAAGCGCAGAGATGAGCGCCGCCAGGGGCGCAAGGCTGCCAGGACGTAGAGCTGGAGAAAGCCTCGCAGGGAGGTGGTCTGAACAATTATTCCTTTTCGAGTGAACCTCTCGACCAGCCTGCGGGCCCAGCCGGGTTTCGACAACCAGCGACCGAGGCGCGCGGGGAGAATGTCGGAGATTTCCTCGATTCCGGGATGAAGAAACTCGTTAATCTGCACCAACTGAGCGGCGTCTGCCCGCGACTCATCGCGCACGCGTTCGAACCGTGTGCGGCGCGTTTTCAGATCGGCTACGCGGACAGCATCCTCGTAGGACATCCAAAGTGCGAGGTACCGTCCGGTTTCGGATAGTAGGACGAACTTGCCGTTCCCATACTGCGAATCCAAGTCTCGTACGGCATGCAGCTCGTTCAGATATCCGGCGGCATAGGAGACATCCTGATAATCCGCAAGACGCTGGATTCCAGCTAATAGAATCGAGTGGCTAGCGCGCGGAAAATCGTTTTCAATCCTTGCCGCGAGGTCTTTCAGCTCCGGTCCGACTTTGGGGGGCACTTGTACCTGGGGCCCGATCGTGGTTGCGGCTGGGATGGAAGCCGCATTGAAGGCGGCGGCAAAACCGGCGAGGCTCGACTCGACTCCCACTCCTGCCCTCTGAATGGCATCCTCGAATTGTTTTCGGCCGAAGGGCAATGCACCGGTGCTGGCCAGCGCGCCGAACAAAGCCGCACTGATGACGCTGCCGCTTTCCGCGGCGATACGCGCAAAATCGTTGTGCACAAAGACGTTCGCCGCGGCGCGGCCTGCTTCGATTAGTTTCTGGGCGTCAACTTGACCATCGCCCATCGCCGTTTTTTCGATCATTGAATAGACGCGGTGGGTTGAAGCAATCAGCGTGGTTCGATCCGGCGTCACCAGGCCACGCTGGATCGCGCGACCAGTTTCCATCAACTCGGAGGCCAGCACGATGTCGAGTTCTCCAGGAACCGGCATCAACGCGAGCACCGGTTGTTTGCCCGCTTCCTGGGCCGCAGCCTCGGGAAAGATCTCGATGTAGTAGACGGTGGTACCCGTCCGCTGAGCGACGCCTGGCACCGACGTCGTTTGCGCAAGATAGCCGGCATGTTCGGCAAGGTCGACAATCCAATCGGCAAGCACACCGCCGCCCTCCCCACCCATCGCGACGATGGCGATAGTGATGGCGCGAGCCGCGCCAGCGTTAGTGTTTACCGTTGGCAGGCGTGCTGTGGAAGTTTTCTCCATAGACGATCTTGAAAAGGTGTCCGGCAACCGTCAGGTGGTGATGCCTGCCATCCGCCGATCGCTGCTCCGCTGTAGGAATCCAATGATGGCGCTTCTGATGCGCGCTCTGAAAGTATCGAACCCGGTCGGATTAGAAATCACTTCGGCCCGGAAAAAGGACGGGCACAATTTCGCCGCATGCGCTACCTCACCGCAAAGACCGCACCCCACACAACTTTCCTGGACGGTGGCGACCGGATCTATTCGCAGCGGGTCGGGGTTGGGCATGATGGTAAGGGAAGGGCAGCCGGACAGTCGAATGCAGGAGTGGTCGCCGGTGCAAGTGTCTGCGTCGACGCCGAATTTCTCGCGCACCACCCGCTTGCCTTCTTTCTGCAGCTTGCTCATCAGCGGTTTCACACGGCGCTGCTTGTTCAGGGTGCACTCACTCTGCGCGACGATAACCTTGGGACCCTTTTCTTTCGTGGTGAGCGCTTCCTTGAGCACGCCGCACATGGCGGCCAAGTCATAAGTGCGGGTGATCGTCCGTACCCACTTCACGCCGACGCCGCGCACCGCGTCAGCAATGGAAAGCTTGGTTGTGCGGATGGGATTGCTGGCTGCGGACGACAAGATATCTTGCCCGCCGGTGGCGGCGGTGTAGCTGTTATCCACAACGATCAATACACTATCGCTCTGATTGAAGACCGCGTTACCCACGCCACTGGTGAGACCGTTGTGCCAGAAACCTCCATCGCCCATGAAGCTGATCGTGCGTTTGTCGGTTTCCTTGGTATTGAAAGCGGCGGAACTGGCCCAACCAAGACCGTATCCCATGGTGGTCGCGCCAATATTGAACGGAGGCAGAGTGGAGAAGAGATGACAACCGATATCGCAGGCGACATGATGAGTGCCGAGTTCCCGTTCGACCAGCTTCATAGCCGTGAAAATCGGGCGTTCCGGACAACCAGTACAGAATGACGGAGGCCGCGGATGAACCTGACCATCGGCCCCGAATACGGGCAGCACGTTGGTCGCCACCGCCGGCCGGACGACGGAAGGCAAATTCTGCCGATCAATCAGGGCGGGAGCATATTGCTCGATGAACTTGAGGATGCCCCTGATCACAACGGCTGCCGTATATTCGCCCGCCATCGGGAGCATACCCTTGCCGTGAACTTTGGTCTGGAGGTCGGCCTTGCGCAATATCGAGTGCAGGTTCTGCTCGATGAAGTCGGGCTGTCCCTCTTCGATTACCAGCACACCGCGTTTGCCGATGCAGAAGCGCTTGATTTCGTCATCCACGAGGGGGTAGGTGACATTCAACACGTAGAGTGGAATTTTGCTGTCGCCGAAGGCGTTGGAGAGGCCGAGAAGCTCGAGCGCTCTGACGGTGCTGTTATACATGCCGCCTTGCAGGATGATGCCGAAATCCCGGGCGCCGTCGGAAAATAATTCGTTGAGGGCGTGTTTCTGGATGAATTCCTGGGCCGCCGGCCAGCGTTTCTGAATTTTTTCGTGTTCGTGGACGAAACTTCCCGGCGGAAGAACGACGCGGCTGGGATCCCGAGAAGGGTTCTCGATAGCGTCCTTCAGGGTGAAGGGAGGGCGGACATTGTTCTTGGCCGTAAAGCTCCCATGTACGTGGCAAGCCCGAATCCGTAATTCCAACATTACTGGGGTGTTGGTTGCTTCCGACAAGGCGAACCCGTATTCCACTGCGTTTACGATGGAGGGCAAATTGGGGCGCGGATCCAGAAGCCACATCTGGGACTTCATCGCGAAGGCGTGCGAGCGTTCCTGCATAATGCTGGAACCTTCGCCGTAGTCCTCGCCAACAATGATCAGCGCTCCACCCATCACACCGCCTGAAGCGAGATTGGCGAGAGCATCGGAGGCAACGTTGGTGCCGACGGTAGATTTGAATGTCACCGCGCCGCGCAGAGGATAATTAACGGACGCGGCCAAGGTGGCTGCAGCGGTTGCCTCGGAGGCGCTGTGCTCAAAATGCACGCCGAGCTCCTCCAAAATGGGGTTCGCGTCGGTGAGCACGTCCATCAAGTGGGAGATCGGCGCGCCCTGATAACCCGCCACGTACGACACGCCGGACTGCAATAGGGCCTTGGTAACTGCGAGGATTCCCTCGCCGCGGAATTCCTGACCTTCACCGAGGTAAAGTTTCTGAACTTCTTTCTTGAAGAAACGTTCCGCCATCTTTGCCACCTTCCGAGGCCATTATATGGAGGGGTGGGAGCTGCCCACCCCACGCCACCACAATGGAGCAGCGAAGAACGGACCAATAAAGATTAGGCCTAAACAATTTATGTGTCAACTTAATCCGGCCCTATCCGGCAGTGAGCAGAGCCAGGACGCGGCACGGACTGCCGGAGCCCTTAACGATCTTCAGGGGTGAGGTGATCAGGAGCGCTCCTTTGGGCGGGAGTTGGTCGAGATTGACTAAGCTGGCCAAGCCAAACTTTCCGCTGCCGTGCATAATGGTATGGCAGGGAAATGGTGGAGTGAATGTGAAGGCTTGTCCGGCATCGGTTCCCACCCCTTCCGAGCCCCACCCGATGACGTCGCGCTGTTTGGCCAGGTAGGGAACTAGATCGGGATGCGGCCCAGGCACGTGGGGGCCGTCCGCTTGAATGTTGAGGAAGGCGGCAGGATCTTTGCGCTTGGACCAGTCGGTGCGCATGAGGACCCATGAGCCGGGCTCGATGCGGCCGTGCTTTTCCTCCCACGAGTCGATGTGTTGCGGGGTGAGGAGGAAATCCGGATTCGCAGCAACCTCGCGGGAGACGTCAATCACGCAGGCCGGTGCAAAAAAACTTTCAACGGGAATAGTGTCGGTCGCGTTCTGGGGGAAGTCTTTGCCGGTGACCCAGTGGATGGGCGCGTCAAAGTGCGTGCCGGTGTGCTCGCCGCAGGAAAAATTGTTCCAATACCATGCCGGGCCGCGGCTGTCGTACCTGGAAATCTCTTCCAAACGAAACGGCCACGATTTCCCGAACTCCGGCGGAAGTTGAATTACCGCCGTGTTTGCGTCCAATGGCTGACTGAGATCAACGACGCGGATTTCCTTGTTGGCGAGGGCTCGAGCAAATTGCGTCAGAATGTTTTCCGGCATGGCCATGCTCCAGGTGGAAAGAATCCATCAAACTGCGCGTTACGTGAAAAAACAACAACGGCTTCTGGGTGGCCAATATCAGCGGCAAGAACACTTACGTAAGCATGTGTACCGGCGCTTCGCCGCCGAAAAAGAGCTAGACGCGAGCAGCGAAGCCGGTCAGGCCGAGAACCTTGTCTTTCGATTGAACGATGTGCTCGTACATCCGCTGCCGCGCGCGCTCGGGCTCCCTGTCCTGAATCGCTTTGAGAATCTCGAGGTGTTCGCGGCCGGGCACCTCGCCGTAATAGTTGATATCGATTGCGGCGAACATGATTCGTTCCATCTGCGAGCGCGCCTCACTCACCGCCTGCACGAGCATCTGGTTTCTGGAGAGCCGGGCGATGGAGGTGTGAAATAACGTGTCTGCCTCGATGAAACGCGTGCAACTTTCCCGGTCGTCGGCACTGCAGGTTATTTGTGAGAGTTCCGACAGCTCCTCAAACAGCGCGGGGTCGACCGGCTTGTGCGCGGCAAGCTCGGCGGCTGCGCACTCCACGGCACAGCGAAATTCGTAGACGTCGTTGAGAACCTGCAGGGTGATCTGCGCTACAAAATAGCCGCGGTTGGGGACGATGCGAAGCAGGCGTTCGTTTTGCAAACGAACTGCCGCCTCCCGCACGGGGGTGCGGCTGCCCTTGTAGCGATCGGCCAGATCTTTTTCACTCAGGGCCTCGCCGGGCTGATAAACATTGCGGACGATGTCGCGTTTGAAGGCGCGGTAGACCTTCTCGCTAAGGGTGGCAGGGCTTTGGCCCGGAGACCACGGAGCGATTGAAGGCGAGGCCGAAACCTGCAGGGACCGCCGGCTAGTTCGAGTTGTCATCTTGGAATGACCCTCCGCGCGTGAAGGGAGTTTAGCATCAAACGAGGGAATCCTGTGGGAGTGAAATCGTATACCGTGGACATACAAAATACATTCACTTGACATGCTAGAATCCCGCAGTGTAGCTTTTGGCCGGCGTCGGAGAATTTTGGGCACCGGATGCGGCGATCCGCGATCGAATCGCCGAGAGCCGAGCCTGGGCGCAAAGAACTAACCCGCGGGCCAGAAACGAGTTGAGCGAGATGCCCTGTTCCTTTCCAATTGAAGCCGTGCGCGCGATGTTCCCGGCGCTCCGGCAACCCCCTCCGTTTATTTTCTTCGACAATGCCGCCGGTGCGCAGATTCCCCAAATCGTATTCGACGCGGTGAACCGGCATCTGCTCGAGTGCAACGTCCAGCGCGGAGGCCGTTACGCCAAGAGCCAGGAAGTGGACGCCACTGTCGCCCGCGCCCGGCAGAGCGTGGCGGACCTATTGAACGCCCGGGATCCCCGGGAGGTGGCGTTCGGAATGAACGCCACCTCCTTCATTCGCCTGGCGAGCCTGGCGATAGGCTACACACTCGGCGAACGCAATGAAATCGTCATAACGGACATGGACCATGAAGCCAACGTAGCGACGTGGCTGGCCCTGGAGCGCGAGGGCGCCCAATTCCGATGGTGGCGGATGCGCAGCGACGGAAATCTGCACGCCGACGACCTGCGGCCGCTGCTCTCTTCGCGCACGCGCCTGGTTGCTTGCACCGCCACTTCCAACGCACTCGGTTCGATTGTAGATGTGCGCGCGATCGCCGATCTGGTTCACGCCGCGGGCGGTGAGCTCTTTCTCGATTGTGTGCACTACCCTCCGCATGGGCCGATGGACGTGCAAGCTTGGGACTGCGATTATCTGGTTTGCTCGGGATATAAGATTTTCGCGCCGCACATGGGATTCCTGTGGGGGAGGCTCGAACTTCTTGAGAAGCTGCCGACGTTCCGCGAGGATTTCATTCCGAACGAGCCGCCGCTGAAAATTGAAGCCGGGACCTTCGTTTACGAAAATGTGGCCGGAATGGATGCAGCGATCGCGTATCTGGAGGGCCTGGGGAAGACATCCAACGGGACGGCAAATCCGGGCGGTTCGCGGCGCGCGAACCTGGTGCGGGCAATGACCGCCATTCAAGAGTATGAGAAAGGCCTCTCCCTGGAATTGCTGCGCGTTTTGCGTGAGTGCGACGCGGTGATCTACGGAATTGGTGAAAAGCATCGAATCGAACATCGCGTTCCCACGTTCTGCTTCAATCTAAAAAAAGTACCGCCTGCCCGTGTGACCGAAGAACTTGCGCGCGCAGGGATCGGGGTGCGCGACGGGCACATGTACTCGCCGCGCCTGATGCAACGCCTGGGATTGAGCCAGGAAAGCGGCGCCGTCCGTGTTTCACTGGTGCACTACAACACCATCGAAGAGATCCACCGGTTTGCGAACGTGCTGCTCGACTTGAGCAAAAATGACTAGCATCTCCGGGTCAGAAAATCCGCACGAACTAGCGCCAACGAGCGCCCAAGCGTCTGGCGCGGTGGGCCCAAGCGGCGAGCTCCGCCGGCGGTTGAGCCAGCGGCAACTGACGATGCTGGCGATCGGCGGCGCGATCGGCGTGGGCCTATTTCTCGGCAGCGGCTACACGGTTCGGCTGGCCGGTCCGGGCGTAATCATCACCTATTTTCTCGGCGCGATCATCGCGCTCATCATTTCTTACGCGCTCGCTGAGATGGCCGTGGTTCATCCGGTGGCGGGGTCGTTTGGCGTTTACGCCGAAACTTATTTGAGCCCCTGGGCGGGGTTTGCCATACGCACCACTTACGGGGTGGTGCAGATCATCGCGATTGGCGCGGAGGTGACTGCGGTCGCGATCTATTTCACATTCTGGTTTCCCAGCGTACCGCAATGGATGTGGGTGTTGGGGGTATCGGCTGGATTGGTGGCGATCAATACGATGCAGGTAGGGCGGTTCGGCGAGATCGAATATTGGTTCGCGCTGATCAAGGTGGTGGCAATTCTCGCGTTCATCGCGGTGGGTGGCGGGTTAATCCTCGGAATCGGCACGAAGCACGCGGTGGGCCTCTCGAACCTGACCGCGCACGGCGGGTTTTTGCCGCATGGCTGGATGGGCGTTTGGCTGGCGCTAACGCTGGTGCTCACCAGCTACATGGGAGTGGAAGCGATCGCGGTTACCGCCGGCGAGGCCGAAAAGCCGGAAGAATCCATTCCAAAAGCCATGCGCACGATCGTATTCCGGCTGATTATCTTCTACGTGATGGCCATCACGATCATGCTGGCGATGACGCCCTGGAATCAAACCGGGAGCGGCAATGGCCTGAACGCCAGCCCGTTCGTGCAGGCATTTGCGGCGGTGGGAATTCCGTACGCGGCCGGTATCATGAACGCGGTGGTGATTACCGCGGCACTTTCGAGCTCCAACACCGACCTGTACCTCACGACGCGCATGCTTTATTCGCTCGCGCGCGGGCGATTCGCACCGGCGTGGCTCGGCACACTGAACAAGAATGGCGTGCCCAGCCGTGCGCTGGCGGTTTCGACAGCGGGGATGGCGGCCGCGATTCTTATGGCGATTTATGCGCCTGGCAAAGCGTTCCTCGCGCTATATGGGGTTGCGGTGGCCGGAATGTTTTTCGTGTGGATCGTCATTTTGCTCACGCACATGGCGTTCAGGCGTGCCCTGGGCCCGGAGCGAATCGCGCGGCTGCCGATGCGGCTGCATTGGTATCCGTACTCTTCGATCGTGGGCATCGCGGCGCTCTTGGGAATCACAGTGAGTACGTTTTTCGTCGATGGATTGCAATATACGGTCCCCATGTTCATTCCGTTCCTGGTGGTGATCTCAATTGCCTACTGGATCGTGCGGCGAAAGGGAGAGTTGCCACCAGTTGCCGGCTAACCCGCGGGGACCGGACCCGCGAAATAAATCTGGACATCGGCGGACCGAACTTCGGAGGAATTATGTTGAGGGCCGGCGCGCCGCACGTGATTCAATACGCGTTGCGTTATGACTTCTAATCGCAGAACCACGCCAGCGGTTCTAGCGGTGGCGAACATACGACCGCGCATGCGGCGGCGGTTCTGGGTCCTGTACGTTGCCGCGCTTGCCGTTTTCCTTTTGACCCCGTGCGCGTTCGAGCCCGCCTACGGTCAAGCCCAGCCGCTTCCGGGCCCCGACGTTCCGGCGATATACCAACGGCTGCTCGCGCAAATCGACAACATTTCGGTGTTCGACAACCACGGACATCCGGGCTTTTCGAACGATCCCGATGTGGACGCGATGCAAATCTCCGCGGATAGTTCCGCGCCATTCCGTCTTCGTGACGACAACGACGAAATGCTCGGCGCTGCGCGAAAGCTCTTCGATTATCCCTATTCCGATTTCTCGCCGGCGCACTTGAAGTGGTTGGCCGATCGCAAAACCGAAGAGCAGAAGAAGCTCGGCAACGGCTATTTCTCCCATATTCTCGACCAGCTCGGGATCGAGACGGCGGTTGCGAATCGAGTGTCCATGCCGGCGTATCTGGATCCGGCGCGATTTCGCTGGGTGTATTTCGTCGATTATTTCCTCTTCCCGTTCGATTCGCAGCGCCTGGAAGCGCGCGATCCTGATCAGAAGCTGAATGTGCCGCTGGAACGGAAACTGCTGGCTGGAGCGGTATCACAAAAGAGCGCCGGCCAGATGCCCTCCGATCTTCACTCCTACCTGAAATTCATCACCGGCGTGGTGCAAGAGAAAAAAGCCGCGGGCTGCGTCGGGATTAAATTTGAGATCGCCTATTTCCGGTCTCTGCATTTTGACGATCCACCGGAAGAGCGTGCCGCGGCGATCTACGCAAAGTATCGGTCCGGCGGCGAACCGGATCACGCGGATTACCGCGACTTCCAGGACTTTATTTTCCGTTACCTCTTGCGGGAAGCGGGACGGCTCCATCTGCCGGTCCAGATTCACACCGCCGTCGGTGGGGGAGACTACTTCCGCTTGCAAGACGGCAACGTGCTGGGCCTCGAGAATGTCTTGCGCGATCCGCGCTATGAAAATGTGACGTTTGACCTGCTGCACGGGGGCTTTCCGTACGACCGCGAGGCGATCTGGTTGGCGGCGCGGAAAAACGTCTATCTCGATTCATCGCTGATGGGGATTTTCGTCTACCCGGACGCGTTCCACCGGATCCTCCGGCAGTGGCTTGAGACGTTTCCGGACAAGATCGTGTTTGGGTCGGATGCTTTCCCACTAAGCGCAGCAATCGGCGTGGAAGAGGGCTACTGGCTGGCGTTGGAATCCGCGCGAACCGCTCTAGCGGCGGCGCTTGCCGAAATGGTGTCCGAGCACGAGATCAGCGAGAAAAAAGCCTTGGAGATGGCTCATGCGTACCTGCACGACACGGCGGCTAAACTCTACGGAAGCTCGAAGTAGGATTTTTCCCAAGCGCATCGTTTTGCCGGTTTGCTTCCGGTGAATCACACTAGGGCCTCAAGCCCGGAGCGCCCTGCCTATCGTCGGCGCTGTGTGCTTCTCAGCGGCCCGTGGTCTTCGTGTACCACTGATATACCGGGAAAATGTTGTTGACATACCTGAACGCCGCGGTGTATTGTCCGCCTCAAATTGGGGGCGGGAACCGGAGGGTTCGATGGAGAAAGTCCTAGCGTATCGATTTATTTTGGCAGTTGTGTTTTTGGTCCTGCTTTGCGCCCTGACTTCCGAGGCCCAGCTATTCCCGGGCCGCATTACCGGTACCGTACAGGATGCCCAAGGTGCGGCTGTGCCCGGCGCCACCGTCAAGCTCTTGAGTCCCGCCACGGGACAAGAACGCACCGATACCAGCGACGCCAACGGCCAATTCAATTTTCCGCAGTTGCCGCTGGGGACGTTCCGGGTGACGGTGACCAAAGAAGGCTTCCGAACGTCGGTGGTCAACGACATCGCGACGGCTGAGGGGCAGGTAAATAACGTCAACCCGGTCCTGGAAGTCGGCACGGTGAGTTCGCAGGTCGAGGTTACCTCGGCGCCGGCGCTCATTCAGACCGAGACGGATTCATCGGGCGGCCAGCTCAGCGAGGAGCAAGTCGAGTCGCTGCCGATTGGCAATAGCGACTACACTCGGCTGGCACTGGTGCTCCCCGGAGTAACGCAAAACAGCAATTTTGCGTTTGCCCAATACACCATCAACGGCTCGCGGTCGCGGTCGAATGGTTTCAATATCGACGGCGCATCGGACACCGACCCCTCCACCTATCTGCCCTCGATCAATGAAGGTGGCAACTCCGCGACGGCGGCGACGCGGCTCCCGCTGGACGCTATTCAGGAAGTCAGCATCAGTGCGAATGCAGGAGCGGACAGCGGCCAAAACTCCGGCAGTGTCATGAACGTGATTATTCGCAGCGGGACCAACCAGGTCCACGGCTCCGCTTATGAAATGCATCGCGACGCCGCTCTGGATGCCTCCAATTTCTTCGAGGACGCCAGCGGCCAGCCGAAAGCGCCGTTCGTTTGGAACGAGTTCGGCGGGACGGTGGGCGGACCGATTACCATCCCCCACGTTTATAACGGCCGGAATCGCACCTTCTTTTTTGCGGGGTATGACGGCAGCCGCCTGCGCCTCGGCACCACGCTCAACGGCAACGCGCCCACCCCCGCACAGATCTCGACAGCCACGGGCTTGGTACAGGCACAAGGCATTGTCCCGAACCAACTGGGCTTGAACATTCTAGGTCTCTATTCGTCGTTAGGGCTTTCGGGTCCGTTCGTCAAAGACAATCGCGGCAGCCAGGCCCCCAATAGCGGACTCCTAAAAATTGATCACAAGATATCGGAATCGGATTCGCTCTCGGCGCGATATCTCCATGGCGACGGCGAAGACCAATTCCCAGGCGGCGGAACTGGCCCCGGCGGCGGCTCGCAGTTGAGTCCGTGGTTTGGCGTCACACCCACGGTGGCGGACAACTTTGCGATCAGCGAAGTTCACATTTTCAACACAAATCTGATCAATACGCTTCGCCTGGGCTGGAATCGATTCAGTCAATTCCAGAAGGGCCGGGACGCGAGTGAAAATCCGGCCACGATCGGGTTCAACACCGGAGTCGGTCCGGAGAGCTACGGCATCCCCGAGATCGATCTCGGCGCCACCGCTCCCGACGGCTTTTCGAATTTGGGACTGCAATATGGTGCCGGTGGCCGCGTGGCTACCACCTACCAGATCGCCGACGATTTCAACTGGAATCATGGCGCGCACAACTGGAAATTCGGCTTCAACTTCCTCCACAATTATTCCGACTACACACTCGCCGGATCGCGAGGAATCTTTTCATTTAACGGAACTCAGCTGGGAAACTCCCTCACCACGGACGGCGGAATCGCGGCGCTCGTTGATTTGATTGCCGGCCTTCCCGCCCCGGGCCCCGGCCTCACGGACATTTCTCGGGTGGGTACCAGCCGCGCGAATATCGATCAGAACATCATCAGCGGCTTCGGAATGGACACGTTTAAGCTCACGCCGCGGCTCACTCTGGTCGCCGGTGTGCGATACGACTTCTTCACCACCGTGAACGAATCCCGCGGGCGCTTCTCGGTTTTCGATCCCAGCCAGGGACTCGTGGAAGCATCGAAATTGCCGGGCGGTCACATCTACAACGCTCCGAAAGGCGATCTCGGTCCGCGCGCCTCGATTGCCTGGGCGCCTCCAATCTCCATCCTTCCCGGGCGCCAGACGGTTATCCGCGCCGGCTTCGGCATCTATTACGACACCATCCCGCTCAACAATTTCGAAGAAGGCCTGGCGCAAAACCCAGTTGGGCCTACGGCTGGCTTTACGATCATACCGAGCGCACCGATTCCTTTCGGGGTGGGGGTTCCAATCTTCGGCACTGGCGCTCCGCAACCGCCCTTCAACATCGCCAGCATCCAGCGCAATCTGAAAACCCCGAATACCCAGGAATGGAATTTCAACATTCAGCAGGAGCTGAACTCGAGATTTGTTTTCCAGATTGGCTATGTGGGAAATCACAGCATTCACCAGCTCCAGATATTGGACATCAACCAGCCCCCGCTGGGTTCTGGTTGGACGCCCGCTGCACTCGCAGCCGGCATGCCGGACCCGAACGCGGAACAGGCTGCTCGGCCCTACAACGCCGAGTATCCCAATTTGTCGCAGATCAACACCATCTCGACGCCGGGCTTTGCCACTTACCATTCGCTCCAGGCTGTTTTGAAGTCGAATGACTACCATGGCTTAACGACGCAAGTGGCTTTCACGTGGTCGCACAATCTGGACACGGCGTCGGAAGTGGAAGATTTCGCGGGCACCAGCGGATATGTACCTCAAGATTCGACAAACCTAAAGGGCAGCTATGGGAACTCGGAATTCGATCAGCGTCGCGCCCTGATCATCACCTATACCTATGCCATTCCGTCGCCGAAGTCGAGCAGCATGCTCTCTTATGCGGCCAAGGACTGGCAAATCTCGGGAACCACAACCCTGCGCGACGGTTTGGCTGCGCCGCTGCTGACGTTCGGGGACGAAAGCGGGGTAGGCAATTTCCACGAACGTTACAACTGCGTGGGGCCGATCACCTACCAGCTGAAAAACTTCACCCTGCCGTATGCGTCAACCAGTTCGTTCTCCGATCCTCTCCCGGGCACGTGGGGCAATTGCCCGCGCGATCCCTTGGTGGCCCCCGGATTAGACTCCTGGGACATCTCGATACAGAGGACCTTCAAACTCACGGAATGGTTGGGATTCCAATTCCGGACCAGCTTCTTCAACGCGTTCAATCACCCGAATTTTGCCGAACCGTCTCCTGACATCAGCACCACGATTGCCGCCACCGCCGACGATGGCAGCTTCGATTCTCACTTTGGCGTCGGTGGTCCGCGGAACATTCAATTCATGGGCAAGTTCAGCTGGTGACGCACCGGTAGCCTGGTGCTGCCAGGACGAACGCATTTGTTAGGGCCGGTGTGGAGTGGCGGCTCGGGGGCGGATTCTCACAGTGCCCCCGGGAAGTTTCGCTTCGCACTGGTGACTGGCTGATATTCCGCGACGGGAGACAACATGACAGGCATCATCGGAAAGAGCTTGGGCGCTTTGATTCTGGCAGTTGCGCTGGTTGCAATTCTCGCTGTCCCGGCACAAGCCAAGTCTTCGCCTCCGGGCCCAATCAAGATCGCTGTGGATGCGACGCATGTCTCCCAGCGGATTATCCACGCGAAACTCGTTTTCCCGGTCCAGCCCGGGCCTCTGACGCTTTACTACCCGAAATGGATGCCGGCAGACCACTCCCCTGATGGGCCGATCTGGAATTTGGCGGGACTCAAGTTCCACTCTGGCGATAAGGAAATTCCCTGGCATCAGGATTTGGTGGATATGTATGCGTTCAATCTCGACATCCCCGAGGGAATAACTACCCTTGATGCATCCTTGGACTTCTTGACCTCGGCTCCCGGGCCGTCAGTTGATTTCAGTGCGTCCGGGGCGGCGAGGCTCTTCGTACTGATGTGGAACCAAGTGGTCCTTTACCCGAAGGGTTGGCCCGCGGCCGATTTGACGTTCGACCCCACTCTGACGTTGCCGAGCGGTTGGAAAGCCAATACGTCCTTGCCAATCAGCGGCCAGTCCGGAGACACCATCACCTTCGCGCCCGTCGCGCTCGATCTACTCATCGATTCGCCGGTGCAGTCGGGTGAATTCACGCGCGTATTTCCTTTGAATCCCGGAGGCAAGCCTCCGCAGGAGTTGGACGTCGCTTCGGACGATGCTTGGGCGCTGGATGTCCCGCCCGAATTGATAGAAAACTACAAACGCCTGGTCGCGGAAGCCAGCGCCCTCTATCAGTCGCATCACTTCCGCGATTATCACTTTCTCCTCACGCTCAGTGACAACGTGATGGGACTGGGCCAGGAACATCACGAAAGTAGCGACGACCGCGTGCACCAGGACACGCTCGTAGATCCCAATGCCCGCATGCGCGAAGCGGGCTTGTTCCCGCACGAGTTCACGCATTCGTGGAATGGGCAGTACCGCCGCCCAGCGGGCCTGGCGACGCCCGATTTCCAGCAGCCCATGAAGGGCGAGCTCTTGTGGGTCTACGAGGGCCTCACAGAATATCTAGGTACGGTGCTAACCGCACGCAGCGGCCTGCTCACGCCCGCGCAGAGTCGAGACCGCATTGCGGAAACGGCGGCGGAGTTGGACCACCGTGCGGGCCGCCGCTGGCGCTCGCTGCAGAACACTGCAAACGCAGGGCAGATTCTTTACTTTTCGCCGGAAGAATGGAGTTCCTACCGCCGCAGCGTTGATTTCTATCCGGAAGCCGTGCTGATCTGGCTCGAAGTGGACGCGACGATTCGAAAGCTCACCAGCGACCACAAGTCGATGGATGACTTCTGTCACATGTTCTATGGCGGACCGGACGGCGAGCCGGTGATCAAGACTTACACCTTTGAGGACTTGGTTTCGACTCTAAATGGAATCGCTCCCTACGATTGGAACTCGTTCTTTCGCACGCGGCTGGATTCCACCGAACCCGGCGCACCGCTCGGCGGCATCACCGGTGGCGGCTGGAAGCTTGTCTATAACGACGATCCCAACGAGTTGCTCGCAGCGGGAGAGGGGCGTTCGAGGAGCGGGAACTTCACGTCTTCGATTGGGCTTCGCGTGCAGGGTGATGGTACGGTGATCGATGCCATTCCAGGAATGCCTGCATTCGGGGGCGGCTTGAGCCCTTATCTGAAAATCGTCGGCGTCAATGGGCGTCAATTTTCGATCGATGAGTTGAAACGCGCGGTTCGAGATTCAAAATCGAATTCCGCGGCCATCGAGGTTCTCACGGACAACACCGGAACGCTGGAGAAGCACGAAATTCAATATCACGGCGGCAATCGCTTCCCCCATCTGGAGAAAGTGGAAGGCGCTCCCGATTATATTGACGAAATTCTCAAGCCGTTGACGCCGGTAAGCATTCCGTAGCATCGCGAACCGCCGGACGGCCGAGCGCGGGAGGAACGGGTTGAGCTGCCTGCCAGATGACGTCCAGGGCCTGGGTTTTTAACTCTTATCATTGGCGATCGGCGTTTCTTGGTTCAGGACGGCGACCCACCGCCTGCTGCGCTTGATCCACGTGGTGCTTTCGATGACGGCGCCGGTGGGGAACGCTTTGCCGCCTTCTCCGCCGATGCGCACGGCTTCGTAGTAGAGGATCACCGTTGTTGGATTAGGCATGAATCCGTCGATGCGGCGTAGTTCGTAGCGGGAGATGGTGCGATCGTGCATCGTCGCCAGGTACGCTGGTTGAAGGACGATTCCGGATTGAAAGATCATCATGGCATCGGCGGGCACGAGCTCTTTAAACTCTTTCGCGTTCCTCTCCTGAGCAGCTGCCCAGACCCGCTCCTCGAGCCGAATCACCGCGGCGATAGTCGCGCGTTTCGACCGCGGCCGATTCCCGGGCTGTTTCGTTTTCGAGTCGCGAATCTTCATAGCCGTCTCCGTGCAAGAGTAGTGCGCGCGAGCCTTGTATAGCACAGATGCGACGGAGGGTGATCCTGTTCAGTAGCTTTCGCAGAGACGCAGTGCACGATTTGCCGCAGTCTGCCAGTTCGTAAGGAGGCCAGTCACTTGTCAACCCAGACTAATATCGCATCCATCCGTTCACGGTTCCCCGTTTTTAAGAACAAAGTTTATTTGAATTCTTGCTCCCAAGGCGCGCTTAGCGATGCGGTCGAGGCTGCGCTTCAAGAGCACATTCGCTCTTGGCACGCAGAGGGCTCTCCCTGGGACCGCTGGGTGGAGGAGTATGAAGCCGCTCGGACCGCGTTTGCGGGCTTCATCGGCGCGGATCCGTCAGAAGTCGCCATCGTTCCCAGCGCCTCGGTGGGGATCAGCGCCATCTCCAGCGCCCTGGAGTTCGGCAAGCGCCGCAAGGTCGTGATGGGCGAGTTCGAGTTCCCGACGATGGGACAGGTTTGGCTAGCTCAGCAACGCCGTGGCGCGGAGATTCATTTCCTTGCATCGGAAAACGGAAAGATTCCCGCGGCTCAGTACGCGAACGCCATCGACGCGGAGACGCTGATCGTCCCGCTTGCCCACGTCTGCTTCATGAATGGATTTCGTTCCGACGTCAAGGCCATATCCAAGCTCGCTCGCGATCGTGACGCCTACATGATGCTTGACGACTATCAAGACGCCGGAACACGGCCGATCGATGTCAAGGCGCTCGGCCTGGATTTTTACGTTACCGGGGCGTTGAAGTACTTGTTGTCTCCTTCCGGAGTTGCGTTCCTGTACGTTCGCTCGGAATTGATCGAGAAGCTTACTCCTACGATTACCGGTTGGTTCGGCCAGCAGAATCCTTTTGGATTCGATGTCCGCCATTTCGATCCGGCCAGCACGGCGAGGCGGTTTGAGGCGGGCTCCCCGCCCGTACCGCACGTCTACGCGGTGCGCGCTGCTCTGGGATTGCTGAGCGAGGTGGGATTTGAGAATATCGCCCAGCACGTGGCCGGTCTGGCGCAGGCACTGATGGAAGGCGCGCGGAAGCTTGAGATCAAGACCAAGACACCGGCGGACACGCGTGGGCCGCTGGTAGTATTGCAAATGAAGGACGTGGAAAAAGTCGTGGCGATACTTGCCAAACAGAATATCGTCGCCTCTAATCGCATGGATGGTTTGCGCGTCTCGTTTCATCTGTACAACAACCTCGACGATGTTCGCGCCGTCCTGGATGTGCTCGCAAAGAATCTTGATTTGACGGTTCGAGAAACACCTTAGCCGGAGTACCCGGCAAAGGGATCGTTCGCTGCGGAAGACGTCGAAACGCGCAGTCATAGTCGCCCGAATCGTATGACCACTGCTATCGAGGACCTCCACTCAGCGCTGCGCCGCCAGTTCCAGGGCGATCTATTGCGCCCCAGTGACCCTGAATACGCCATTGCTCACAGCATCTGGAACGGTATGGTTGCTCGCCAGCCTGGTCTCATCGCCCGTTGCGCGAACGAGCGTGACGTCCAAAATGCGGTAATGGCAGCAGCTGCCGCGGGCGTAGTCACGGCAATCCGCTGCGGCGGTCATAGCCTTGCAGGCTTTGGCACTTGCGATGGCGGCATAGTGATTGACCTCTCCCGCATGCGGCAAGTGAGCGTCGATGCCGAAAATCGGCGCGCCCGTTTCGCCGGCGGATGCCTCCTCGGCTCGGTTGACGCCGCGACTCAAGAAGTGGGCCTGGCCTTTCCGGCGGGTGTGGTTTCTCGCACCGGAGCCTCCGGGCTGGTCTTGGGCGGAGGCACTGGCTGGCTGACCCGCAAGCACGGCCTTTCGTGCGATAACGTCGAAGGATTCAAGATGGTTTGCGCGGACGGCTCGGTGGTCCGCGCCAATCGCAACGAAAATCCCGCTTTGTTCTGGGCTCTTCGCGGAGGCGGCGGCAATTTCGGTGTGGTCACCGAGTTTGAAGTCAAACTTCATCCGCTGAAATCGGTCGTTTTCGGCAGTGCGCTCTGCCGGAGCGACGATGTCCAACGGGTTCTGCGGCACTGGCGCGAGTTCATGCCGGAAGCCCCGGATGAACTGAAATGGAGCTTTGCTTTCTGCCTCGCGCCGCATGACGCAAGAGTCCCGGTGGAGCTTCGAGGGCAGCCAGTAGTCAGCGAATCGGTCATCTGGATTGGCAACGCCGCAGAAGGCCACTCCTGGGTGGATCGTGCGCTGGCAGTCGGCAACCCCGCGGCGGTGACGAAAGAAGAGATTCCTTACGGCGCGCTGCAGACCATGGCTGACCACGAATTCCCGCACGGTAGCCGCTATTACACGAAATCTGGATACTTCGCGCAGGTCGACGAACACGTGGTGGATTTAATGCTTACCGCACTGCTTACCATCGCCGCGCCAATGAACCAGGTCGAGCTGACCTACCTGGGAGGCGCGATGGCCCGCGTCGGCGCCGGCGAGACGGCATTCGGCGATCGCAGCGCACCGTTTATTGTGAATATCTTGGGGAATTGGAAAGACGCTGCGGACGATCGAGCCAACGTAGCATGGGTGCGCAAATTGTTCGCTGACCTGCGGCCATCGATGAAACCCGGTGTATACGTGAATTTCATGAGTGGCGATGAAGAGGATCGCGTCCCGGAGGCGTACCGCGAACGATGGGACCGTCTGGTCGCAGTCAAAACGGAGTACGATCCGACAAACTTTTTCCGTCTAAATCAAAACGTCCCGCCGCGCACAGCTCACTCCTGAAGGGCGCCTGTATTCGCTCGGTTCCGTTTCTGCAGCGATCTACTTCGTCTCTATTTCGACGATAGAAATCGAGTAAGGCACAAATATGTGGGAGAAGTTCTGAGCGATTCCGGCGACTACGCTCTCCACCGGAACAATTCTCGTGGGTTCCGAAATGGTATTCGTTTCCGCGGTGGTTTTCGCGCTCAGCGTGATCATCTTGGCGCGGCCCTTTAACTCATTCGCCCCATCAAGCTTGATCGTAACCGTTTGCGGAACTGAAGATGCGTTCACCACCTTCAGGTACACAATCCCTTTTCCTGGGTCACGTGTCACCGAATAGAAAAACCGTGGGCCTCCGCCTTCGGACTTCACGTCCACAATTTCCGTGCCGATGTGGCTCGCAAACATCACCTGCGCGTAGTAGCTCGGTGAGCCGTAGCTGGTTAGCGCGTCGTAGCCAATCAGGTCGGTTTCCCACTGCATGCCGCCCGGGTTCACGTTTACCAGAAGAGGCGCGTAGCTGGCCATTACGATGAGGTCGCTGTTTCGTTCCATCGAGGTCATCCATGCCGCATCGCCGAGTGCTGCGCCAAAGTTTGGCGTCGGCGCGCCCTCTCGTGTGGCCCATTCCCCGACGAAAATCTTAGAACCGTTACGATCCACCTTGTCGTAGTGAGTCACCATGTCGTAGAACTGGTCCGCGCGCCGGTAATAATGATCGTCGACCACATCCGGTGTGACGCTTTTCACCGGAGTGGTTGCCATCAGTTGCAATTGCGGGTATTTAGCTTTAATCGCTTTGTAGAATTGCGCGTAGCGGTCATCGTAGCTGCCCGATTTGTCGAAGTAATCTTCGTTTCCTATTTCCACATAGGTGAGTACGAACGGTTGCGGATGGCCATACTTGGCGCGCACCGCTCCCCACTGCGTGCTGCCGCTGCCGGTGACATACTCGATTTCATCCAGGGCATCTTGAACGTAGGGATCTAGGTCGGTTCCTGGTTTCACGTGCTCCTGCGCCAGGGAATACCCCGCATAAACCGCGAGCACCGGTTGCATGTGCAGGTCTTCGCACCATTCCAGGAACTCCAACAGTCCCATGCCATCAGAGGAGCGGTAGCGCCACGGGCTCTGATGCGTCGGACGATCGACCATCGGGCCAATGGTCTTCTTCCAGTCGAAGCGATCGGGAATATGTTCGCCTTCCAAATAATTCCCGCCGGGGAACCGCAGGAATGCCGGGCGCATTGCCGCAAGCTTCTCCATTAGGTCGATACGATTGCCGTTGATGCGATTTTTATAAGTGGGTGGAAAGAGAGACACCATGTCAAACCACACCGTGCCCGCATGCGTGACGGTCAGCACCAAGTGGTTCGCGGCGGAAATCTTCAAGTCGCCAGTTTTGAGTGTGATGTTGTATTGTTTCCACTCGGTGGTCAAAGCGGGTGAGGCCGCGGTGGCCGCGGCCTTACCGGTATCGTCGCCGACGATACTCATGGTCACCGGCCCAACCGATTCGCTATCCGCTTTCGCAAAGAACGAACCCTGATACGTCGTGTTGGGCAACGCCGGAATTCCCCAGTACCCTTCGTTTTCTACTCCCGCTTGGTTCTGTGGATCGGCTTGTCCCACCGTCACCTTCAGGCTTAGCGGGCGATTCGCGCTTGGACCGGTGGATGGGTCGATCTGCATGGTCGCCCGTGAACTTCCGTATTGCGTCAGGAACCAATGGGCAAGCTCTCCCCGGCCGGCCTGAAAGGCTCGGTTGCGAACGAGTTCGGCATACAAACCACCGTCGTATGAATAGTTGATTTCTTCGGTCATCAGCCCGTACAGCATCGGGCTCACCTTGGCGACGGGATGCGCAAGGTCGATCTCAAGGGTGGCCGGCGGCTGAGATTCTGCTGCGAGCAGTGCCACCGAGAGACACAGCGACCCCGCCAGCACTAACTTGCCGAAGGCTCCAAGCACTCGCGTGTGTAAGCGCATAACTGAGTTCCTCTCGATGTCGCATGGCGGAAAAGTGAGGGACTGGCTCCGCTACCTTCAGTTTGTCCGCAGGTAAGACGCGTTATTCCACCGAAGCTGGTCTTTGAATTGATCCAGCTTGGTTTCCTTGCCGATCCGTAAGAACTCGATACCGGCGATCTCCGCGAAATCCTGCATGTGGCCCGCCGCTAAAGCCTGGCTGAAACCGGTGTGGTGCGACCCTCCCGCGTAGATCCACGCGGCTACCGCGGTCTTCAGGTTGGGTCGGGGTATCCACAGTGCCCGTGCCACCGGCAACGCCGGCAACGGTTGATCCGGACGAATGATGTCCACTTCGTTCAAAATCATGCGGAACCGATGCCCCAGGTCCACCAGTGAGACATCGATGGCCGGCCCGGTACGTGTGTTAAAGACGGCTCGGACGGGATCGGCCTTTCCTCCGATCGACAGCGGGTGAATCTCAAGCGACGGTTTGCCGTCGGAGATCGACGGGCATACCTCCAGCATGTGCGCGCCAAGGGCTTTGTGTGGCTCTCCAAAGTCGTAGGTATAAGCTTCCATGAAGGAAGTCCCTCCCGGGAGGCCGTTGGCCATCACCTTCATAGCGCGCACTAACGCCGCAGTCTTCCAATCGCCTTCCGCGCCGAACCCGTAACCCTCCGCCATCAACCGTTGCACCGCGATTCCCGGAAGTTGCGCCACGCCATGCAAATCCTCGAAAGTATCAGTGAATGCGTGGAAGTTACCCTGTGTGAGAAACGCGCGCAAACCCAGCTCGATCTTTGCGGCGTCGCGGAGGGATGAGCGCTTTTCGCCGCCGGCGCCGAGCGATTTGGCTAGCTTGTAGCTCTGCTCGTATTCGGCGATTAGTTTGTCGATCTCCGTGTCGGTGACGTTATTCACGCTCGCCGCTAGCTCCCCGACGCCGTAACCCTTCACCGTATATCCAAGGCGGATCTGCGCTTCGACCTTATCGCCCTCGGTCACCGCCACGTCCCGCATGTTGTCGCCGAAACGAGCGATCTTCAGGCTCTTCGCGTCCTGCCACGCGGCTGCGGCGCGCGCCCACATGCCGATTTCCGCTAGAACTTCGTCATCTTGCCAGAAGCCCACGATCACTTTTCGAGGCAATCCCATCCGGGTGACGATGAAGCCAAATTCGCGATCACCATGCGCGGCTTGATTGAGATTCATGAAATCCATATCGATGGTCGACCACGGAAGGCTGCGGTTGTACTGGGTATGCAGATGGACGAAAGGCTTCTTTAGCGCATTGAGGCCGGCGATCCACATCTTCGCCGGAGAAAACGTATGCATCCAGGTGATCAGGCCGATGCAGTTCTTGGCGTTGTTCGCTTCCAGGCAAAGATCGGTGATGGCGTCGGCCGAGGTGAGCACAGATTTGAAAACCACGCGGACCGGGATTTGGGCCGCCTGTTCGAGTCCGTTCACGATTTTCCTGGAGTGCTCGCCGACCTTGGCCAGCGCCTCGTCACCGTAAAGATGCTGGCTTCCGGTAACAAACCATAGCTCCAACTTTTTCAGATCCATCATCGGTCTGTTCCTCTGTAGTTCTGTTCAATTCTAGTTAACCGCTTAACCGCTCCGGTTTTCTGGCGCCACAACCGGACTTCATCCGTAACGGGTATCCCAGTGAAAGGAAGGATTCAAACGCTCGGGCAGCCCTGCTTTTAACTCACACGCCTTCGCCGATTTCAGCCATTCCGTAAGCCAAATCTGACAAGAGACCGGGCGAGGTCGTCGGCGATTTTCCTTGGTTCGCCAAGACGAGCCTTTCATCCACCCAATGGAATCGGCAACCGAGCGATCGAGAACCTTGGGACGTATAGCATCCAGAAAACGTCTACCGCAAGTGAATTGTTCCATTTTACCCGCTGAAAACTCCCCAATGCGCTCGTCCCCATTAACGAATGCGCCGCAGACGCTGAAGCAACCACGCTTCGTGCTCAGCCAGTATACGCAATTCCTGTTGAAACAATCTAAGTAAGCCGGAGCCGTTAAGCCAGCAGCCTCAGCCATATGCGAGAGCCCCCCCGGTTTTGTTTTTCTGGCAAACTCATCGGGAATCGGCCATCACCGTTTCCACCAGGTCCCCCAGTTGCTTTGCCGTGAAATCGTTTCCTTCGATGTTGCCGGCCAATCGGGCACGGCGATCGATGACCACGGTGTGGAACGAGTGCACCAGCAAAGCCTCGTTGGGGTAATACTTCATATCAAATCTCGCGCATATCTGCTGGATCTCGGCAGGGGAGCCGGTCAGAAAATGCCAACCCTTTGGATCGGCGCTCCATATCCGCGCGTAGTCCTTCACTGATTGGGGCTGGTCATGGACAGGATCGATGATGATCGTCAGCAGAACTAGGTCTCGTCCGATCTCGTTTTTGAATCGTTTTTGCAACCGGGCAAAGTTACTCGAAACGCGAAAACAATAATTCGGCAGGGGGCAACGGACGTAAACAAAAGTGACAACTACCACTTTCCCCGCGAAGTCGGAGAGCGCTACTTGCTGTTGGTTTTGATCGACTAACCTAAAATCCGGCACCGCTTGGCCCACCGTCAGGGCATCCTTGGTTCGCCCCTTGTCCGACAGCATATTTTCCAGAATCGACAGCCGGTTTGCCTCGGAAGGGTCATTTTCCAGGCTTTGAAACGCTCGAACGTGAATTTCTTCCGCGTATGAAGCTTCCTTCTCGGTGGCGATAGCGAAATCGATTGTCATCCCGGGCTTAAGATCCTGCAGGGACTTCGCGTCATGGACCGGAAAGGACATCACCATTGCGTCATAACGTTCGGAATGCTTTCACATGACACCACCACGGTTTGCCTGGTGGTATCCACCTGCAGGACCAGTCCCGTGGCGGCATAACGTTCTCCCGCGCGGCTGGAGGTGGCCGGCAACATCGCTACCACGAGTACCAGGAAACTCACGAATTTCTTCATGCGCCGCTCAAATGAACTCATTTGCTGGTGTCCGGGGGCGCGACGGACGGCCTACCGCCGGCTTCGCGCTGTGCGCCGCCCAGACGAAATGAATGCTTTTCCAGCACCACAACATCCTTGGCGAATTCCTTGATCTCGATGAACTGGTCCTTCTTAACGTCGGTGAACTTCTGCCGCGTTCGGCTGGTTGGCCACCGCACTTCCAATTCCGTGATCCGCGCCGATTTACCCAAGCCGATGTGCTGCTGCAGGGGAGAGGCGCCGAAGGAACCTCCGCTGGTAACCGTCCGATAAATGGAACGCGGAGCCTGGCCGTCGTCCTGCACGGTAACTTTGATTCGCGCGCCGATCGCGAGCGATTGCTCTTCACTCCCACCAGGCGCACCGTGATCCAATCGTTGTCATTGCCCGGATTCTCAAACAGGCGAAACGCGTGTGCCGTAGTTTCAGGAGGCGCTTCGCTTGGCTCCGGGGCGCGCCGACGCGACCGGCGCCTTGCTGAATGCCTGGGCCGCCCAAGCGCGCGCCGAAGCTGTCGGCGGCGAATTGGAAAAAGCGCTTTCGATATTGTTGCAGGCGCGCAAACTCAGCCCCAAAAATCCGGACGTCCTCCACGATTTCGGAATGGTGGCTCTTCGCATGTCCCTGTTACCAGACGCCGCAGAGGCCTTTCAAGGCGTCTTGGCGTTTCGGCCTGACGACGCCAACTCGCTATACGGTTTGGGACGCGCCCAGATGAGTCTCCGCAAGTACCAGGATTCCTTGGCAACGTTCACCCGTTACGCGCAGCACTATCCCCCAGACGCCTCGGGCCACTACGCCCTGGGTGTGACGTGGGCTGCGTTGCAGAAGCCCTCCGAAACCACGGCCGAATTTCGCCGCTCGATCGAAATCCAGCCGGCTCAGACGGAGTCGTATTTTCAGCTAGGCCGCATTTGCCTGGATCAAGAGGATCTTTCCTGTGCCGGAGATAATTTCGATCGCGTCCTGGGTCGCGATCCTCACCACGCTGGAGCCTTAAGCGGAAAAGGCCGAGTCGCGTTTCAAAAAAAGGAATACGCCAACGCCGCGGAACTCTTGCAGCAGTCGATCTCCGTGGATGCCTTGGCGCGCGAGCCACACTATTATTGGGGATTGACGTATGCGCGCATGGGCCGCGCCGACGATTCAAAGGCCGAACTGCAGAAGGCCACCGAGATTGAACATGCGAAGTGGAGGGCCATCGTAGCGTGCTAAGGCTCCTGGATTCTGCGGGCCCAGCGACCGACGCCACCGAGAAACCGTAGTAACAAGGTCTCGCCTTGAGAAGACTCGCTTGGATACCAAACCGACTGTGCAGATCTACGCGAATTATTTGGATTTCGGCGTTGCGGCGGCCTGCGCGCGGTGGGCGATGAATAGGAAGCCTTTGGCGGTGGCGTCTTTTTCTAGCGCGCTCAGGGTTTCCTGGCCAGCGGTCGCGCTTTTTGGGGATTTGATTTGGATTTCGCCCAGCGCCAGGCGCGCTTCGAATTGGACTGCGACCAGGCCCAGGCGGGTCATGTCGGCGATTACCACTTGCATGCTCTTCGCGGCGTCTTCGGATTTTCCGGTGGCCGCGGCTAATTGCGCCTCAGCGATCTGAACCCCCGCGATGGCGTGGCGCTCCTGGCTTTTTTTTGTGAGCGCGCTGGCCTTCGCGGCGGCGCTCTGTGCGTCGGAAATTTTATTCAGGCCAATCGAGGCTTGCACAAGAATCGTCAGCGCTGCGGCCTCCAGGTCGGACGTCTTTTCGCGATGGGCTTCGTCCGCGGCTTTGCTTGCCAGCGTGCGGCCAGCGGCGAAATTACCTTCGGCGTTGTCCAAGTCGGCCATAAAGGCCTCGGTTTCGGCAACGGAGGTGTTGTCTCCGATCTCGGTGCGTATCGCCAGCGATTGATCGTAGAATTTGTGCGCGCCAGCCAGATCGCCCTGATCGCGCAGGATTTGGCCCATGCCGAGAGCGGCTTGCGCGATGTCCTGTTTGTCGCCGGACTCGGTGGAGAGCGTGAGAGATTCCTGCATGTGGGTTTTGCCTCCTTCCAGATCGCCCTGCTCCGCGTGTACCTCGCCCAGGTTATTGGCCGCCAGGGCGATGCCACCTTTTTGTCCCGTTCGCCTGTAGATCGCTTCCGCATTCTCGTACATCGCTTGCGCGCCGGCGTCATTGCCGTAACCGTACAATATGCCGGCGAGGTTATTGGAAATCAGCGCCTCTTCGGAGCGATCGCCGGTATCCTTCGCAATGGCCAGTCCTTCGCGAAACATTTTTTCCGCGCCGGGCATATCGCCGAGGTTGGACGCCAGGTTGCCAAGACTGTTTAGATTCTGTGTGATGCCCACCTTGTCGCCAATTTCGCGGTCGATCGCCAGGGAGTCTTCAATCGTTTTCTTCGCCTGGAGCAACTCGCCCTGGTCGTGCAGCACAACCGCGATGTCGTGAAGGTTGACGGCCTGGCCATCTCTGTCGCCAATTTTTTGCGCGACCGCCAGGGCATGATCGTACATGCGGCGCGCGGATGCGTTGTCGCCCTGATCGGCCACCATATTCGCCGCGCAAGTTTCCGCCCTCGACGCACCGCCTAGATCGCCGATCGCGGTGAAGATATCCCGCGCTTGTTCACAGGCCTTTTGCCCGCCTTTCAGATCGCCGAGCATTTCCAGCGGGCGCGACTCCATGCCGAGCATGTCGGCTTCCAGGGTGCGAGCGTCCAGGGCCTGAGCGCGTTCCAGGGTACGGCGGGTGATTTCGATCTCGCGCTTGAAATCGCCTTCTCCTTGCGCCACGCGGCCGTCGTCGATATCAATCTGCACCGCTTCCATGCCGGAGGCGGGAAGCTTGCGCAGAGCATCGATGGTGGCCTGGGCGTTTTTGAATTGCGCGGCGCCGACTTGCGCTTCCGCCAGAGCGACGCCGGGAGCAATTTCGTCGGGATAGAAATTCCATAGCGATTTGTAGACTTCGATGGCCTTGTCGCGCTCGCCGATGGATTCGTCGTAAGCGCCTTCGATCGAGAGCCGCTCCGCGCGCGGCAACGTGGAAGAGAGGTCGAACGCCAATTTCGATTCGGCCTTGGAGCGTACCTGGTATCCTAAATTCTTCCAGGCTCGCGCCATAACCAGATGCGCCAGCGCGAAGTGCGGCTGCGATTTGATCACTTGTTCGAGCAGCGGCTTTGCGCCCAAGGTATCGAAGTTGCGCATGCGGTCGAGAGCCTCGGCGTAAGCCCGTGCGGCTTGCGGATCGGAAGGGACCGAGACCTGGATGCTTTCGGAATCCTCGGGCGAAATTTGGCCGGCTCCCAGCTTTCGGCGAACTTCGACCCCCACCCGGGCGACCAGTTCGGCGATCTGCATCTCGGTGCCTCGGGCGGACATCGAGCTGAGCAGTTCGCCGCTAGAAGCATTCTCCAGACGGAGATCCAGGCGAACCTGGCCATTGCCTAGCGCGAGATACGAGCCCAGCAGAACGTAGTCACTTCCGATACTGGCGTGAATCTTGCGCAGTGTGTCGGCGCCGTAACTGTCCGCGTCGACCAGCGAGAGATTCGTCTTCATTCGCGCCACATTTTCGCCGGGGATGGTCCGAAGTTTTTCGCCTGCGCCCACCTCGGTGGTAAGCATCTCGGCCAGCGCGATAGAAAGCCACGCCTCGTCGGGGCGCCCAGACAAATTCTTAAAGCCGAGCACCGCCACCGCGGGTCGAATTTGCGCCGGCCGGACGGGAATTCCAGTAGCTGCTACATTCACTGTGCCGGGAGCTACGCCGTTGGAGCGGACCAATCGGCCGCGAAGGCCTCCGAGATTGAGCCCGATCATCGCCCCGACAGCGAGCAGCACCACCACTCCTAGCGCCACTGCCCAGTTCGCCGCGGCGGAGAGGGGCGCGGCATGTGCGCCCGCGATGGCGGAACTCGATCCGTCGCCAGTGCCGGTTCCAGCGCTGAGGCTTTCGAGCGCGGCGCGTAATTCGCCGGCGGTCTGAAATCGTTGCGACTGCGCCTTATGGAGCGCCTTGCGTATCACCGCATCGAGCCCCGGCGAAATGCGCGGGTTGAGGAAAACCGCAGGCTCCGGTTCTTGATGCAGGATCGCGCCCATGAGCTCCGCGCCTTGGGTTTGCGGGAACGCTCGCTGTCCGGTGGCCATTTCGTAAAGCACCGCGCCCGCGGCGAAAATATCGCTGCGCGCGTCGGTGCTTTGGCCGGTCAGTTGTTCGGGCGACATGTACGGCACGGTGCCGGAAATCGGTCCGGTTTCCACGCTGATGCTGCGGGTCAGGTCGCCGGCGATTTCGGGATGGGTCCGCCGGGCCAGCCCGAAATCCAGAATCTTCAGGCGGCCATCGGGCGTGAGGATCAGATTGTGCGGCTTCAGATCGCAGTGAATGATTCCGCGGTCATGCGCCGCAGTCAGACCGTCGGCGAGTTGAATGCCCAGACGTGCGACTTCCGGGAGCGGGAGCGCACCTGCCTTGATCTTGTCGTTCAGCGAGTGCCCGGGAATCAGCTCCATCACCAGGAAATCGACGCCATCCTGATCGGCAGACTCGTAGATCGTCTCGATATTGGGATGATTCAACTGCGCCAGGGCGAGAGCTTCTTTGCGGAATTTCTTGCGGGCGGTTTCATCGGCCAGTGTGCCGGCGGGAAGAACTTTCAGCGCGACGTCGCGGTCAAGTTTGTCGTCGTGGGCGCGGTAAACCACGCCCATTCCGCCGGAGCCGATGTGTTCGATGATGCGATAGTGGCCGAGCGTAGTCCCAAGCATCGCCGCGGGTTAGCTCCCGAGCGCGCATCTTAGGATGCGACTCGCGGGAAGTCAATTTTTCGCTCGGTCCGCGCTTCGGTTTGAAGTCGCCGAGTGCCGGGTTCCACGACGCGTGACACATCCTTGCGAAAGTGATAAGTAGTGGCGAGCGAAAAAATTCAGGGGGATCGATGGCGAAATCGCGCAGGCAATTTCTAGCCGATACACCGCTAGCCATGTTGGGAGCGATGGCAGCACTAGCGGCGGTTCCGGCCAAGGCCCAGAACCCGGCCGAACTCCCCCCAGGAGCTCCGCCCGCCTTTGGCACTTCGCCCCCAGTGGGACCGGAAGTATCGGTGGCCACGTTCACCGAAGCCGAAAAGCTGGTGCAGGTCGAAATGACCACGCAAGATCTGGCCCAAGCAGCAACCACCTGGCGAACCAACCTGGCCGCGGTATACGAACGGCGAACCGGCCCGCGCAAGGTGACCATAGACACCACCGACGCGCCGTGGGCGCGCTGGAGTCCGGTTTTGCCGGGCCAGAAAGCCGGGCCAGAGGAAGACCGCTTTGTTCGCAGCGCAGCCGATCCAGCGCCATTGCCGGCCAAGGACGAAGACATCGCGTTTGCTCCGGTGACCCACCTTTCGCGCTGGATCGAGCAGAAAAAGCTCAGTTCCGAGCGGCTAACCAACATTTACCTGGAAAGATTGGTCCGCTTCGATCCCAAACTCCGCTGCACGATCACCTTGACCCGCGAACTTGCCCTCGGCCAGGCCAAAAAGGCCGACCAGGAAATTGCCGCAGGAAAGTACCGCGGTCCGCTTCACGGCATCCCGTGGGGAGGCAAGGATTTGCTAGACACCGCCGGGATTCCCACCACCTACGGAGCTGAGCCTTTCCGCAATCGCGTGCCCGATGCCGATGCCGCCGTGGTGAAGCTGCTCCATCAGGCGGGCGCGGTATTGGTGGCCAAGTTGAGCCTTGGAGCGCTGGCGCTCAACGACGTTTGGTTCGGCGGCCAGACTATGAATCCCTGGCTGCTGGAGGAGGGTTCGTCGGGCTCCAGCGCGGGGCCAGGTGCCGCAACGGCTGCGGGACTGGTCGGGTTTGCGATCGGCAGCGAGACCGAAGGCAGCATCGTGAGCCCGAGCATGCGCTGCGGGATCACCGGCTTGCGGCCTACCTACGGGCGAGTGCCACGCACCGGAGCGATGACTCTGTGCTGGTCGCTCGATAAGCTGGGCCCAATGGCGCGCAGCGTGGAAGACACCATGCTCGTGCTCCACGCGATTTCCGGGCCCGATCCCGGCGATTTATCCAGCGTGCCCAGTAAGTTCGATTTCGATGCGAGCGTAGGCGTCAAGGGCCTCCGCGTGGGATATTTTCCCGTCTGGATGGCGGACAGTCCCGCCAGGGACGTGGACCGAGCGGCGCTGGAGGCGGTTCGAAAGGTCGGGATGGTGCCGGTGGAGGTGAAAATTCCGGCGTGGCCCTATGATTCGCTCAACATCATATTGTTCAGCGAAGGCGCAGCGGCTTTCGAGGATCTCACGCTCAACCACGGCGTCGATCAACTCAAGATGCAGACTCCGGACTCCTGGCCCAACCTCTTTCGCCAGTCGCGCTTCCTTTCGGCAGTGGATTACGTGCAGGCCGACCGCCTCCGGCGCAAGGTGGCCGACGAAATGGGCCGGGTAATGTCAGAGGTGGACTTGCTCCTGGTGCCGGCGCTGCGCGACGAAATAGTCACTATCACCAATTTTACCGGCCACCCGTCACTGACGATGCGCGCAGGCTTCGTTGGCGTGTCGGAAGCGCGCAGCGATTGGGCTCCCGATCCGGCACACCCACTGCCAAAATTCTCGCCGCCGCGGCGGGTGCCGCACGGCATCAGTCTCATCGGCCGGCTGTTCGAAGAGGGCACCCTGGGGCGAGCGGGATTGGCGTTGCAAAAAGAGTTCGGCGTGGCCGACGAGCGCCCACCGGGATTTTAGAATTGCACCCAGCTCCTGCCCACGACCAAGGATGTAGTGCCGGCACTCGCGGATGGACGTTACTCATCTCATACACATATACTCGCGCGATCAGTAAGCCTGGCTTAACGTATCCAGCTAGCCCGTGCAGGTTGACCGGTTCTCGTCGCTCACTGTTCCAGGCGTGAATCTGTAGCACGATGGGTTAATTAGGGTCCGAGAAAATGTAAAATCTTTGTCCGGGAGGCATGAAAGACTACCATTAAGGGATTAATAAGTGTTAAAAAGTGGACAGTGTTTACCTACATTCGCCTCGAAGAATTTCCACAGGCTGAATTCTCGAGGCATCGTCGTCTCATTCTGAGAGAGTTACACCCGCCATCATCATCCCTGGATTTTTTTTCCTGGCACGAGAATTGCATCGATCGCTACGTCGGCCCCAGCCCAAATAAATGTTCTATGATTGCGGTAGTCGCGCGGCGTATTCGCGCACGAACACGATTGCAGATCTGATCGCACATCAGACTGCCCTCTCACCGAACGACGTTGCCGTCGTTTCGAACAGCCATCGACTGACGTATCTCGAGCTCGACTCCCGCACCAATCAACTCGCGCGCTACCTGCAAAAACTTGGCGTCGGCCCTGAGACCTTGGTTGGGGTTTCGATTTCGCGCTCCGTGAACATGCTCGTGGCGATCCTCGGAATCCTCAAAGCTGGAGGCGCATACGTGCCGCTCGATCCGGCGCATCAGCTTTCGCGGATCGAAACGGTGGCTCAGGACGCGCGGCTGCATCTTTTGCTAACGTCGGACAGCGTGGCGCCACTCCTCCCTCGTCTGGCGATCCCGGTGATCTCTTTGGACGCCGAGTCAGCCGCGATTGCGGCCGAGGATTACGCTCCGGTTCAATCCGCGGCTACCGGTGAGAGTCTCGCCTATGTGATTTACACCTCGGGTTCTACCGGGCAGCCCAAAGGCGTAATGATCGAGCACCGCAACGTGCTGAACTTCTTCGCGGGAATCGATCGCGTGCTCTGTAGCACCGAGGGCCCTGGGGCCGGAGGCAATTCCTCGCTCGGGCACGGGCTGCTTCCGGAACGGGGAGTGTGGCTGGCCACCACCAGCATGTCATTCGATATTTCCGTCTTGGAGTTGCTCTGGACCCTGGCTCGCGGGTTCCAGGTAGTGATCCATGGCGACGATGGACCAGACACGATCCCGAACGAGATTCTGCTCCACGGCGTTACCCACCTGCAGTCGGTCCCTTCGCTGATCCGCGCACTGGTCGTAGATCCCGGCTCGCATCTTGCGCTTTCGCGTCTCAAAAAATTGTTGCTGGGCGGCGAAGCTCTGTCGGCGTCACTGGTGGAAAAGCTGCACCCGGTGGTTCGCGGCGAAATGCACAATATGTATGGGCCTACCGAGACAACCGTTTGGTA
>Ga0302325_10004227_pt1 | contig 33270 bp, 32 predicted proteins | sample Palsa_T0_2_FD_201948 | JGI IMG/M metagenome (GOLD analysis project Ga0302325, IMG submission 201948) | Peat permafrost microbial communities from Stordalen Mire near Abisko, Sweden - Palsa_T0_2 | ecosystem: Environmental > Terrestrial > Soil > Palsa > Peat permafrost | place: Sweden: Abisko... | reverse complement strand
TGCTGGTCCGCAAAGAGCGCGACGATCTTTTCAAGATCTGGGACGCTGGGGTGCGGCACGTGGTGTTTGACGGAGATCCGCCGCAGACGGCGCGGGTGGTGGTGCTGGGCGTGGAGCTTGGTTTGGGTTGAGCGCCTCAGTATCGATTGCGCCATTTCACGCAATCGTCTTTAGGCGACAGCGCGATGTTCGTCTGCATAATGCGCGAACAGCGCATCCTGAATCGGCCGTTCGGCGCGAAAATCGGCCAGTTCCTCGGGGAACTGCTCAATGAGTTGCGCGGGAGCGAGCCGGCGATCGTCGCCGAGCATTTGCGCGAGCTGAAGCGCGTTCACCACCGACTTGCCGCCCGCGTCATTATTGGCGAAGACGAACGTACTGGCGGCGTGTTGCTGAATCTGGTCGATACGCTGCTTCCATTCCCGCAGTTCTTTCAGCGAATACAAATAGTCGTGCGCGGAGGGGGCCCGGGCAGGCCGGCCGAACTCGCGCTCCCAATGCTGCGGGTTGCGCCCGTGCAGCCGCACGTAACCTGTGCGTGAAGTAAGCGCGGAGGTGGGCGGCATGCCTTTGGTGTAGGGCGCCTGATCGATGTTCGCGAATCCGATGCGATAGTCGATCAGCGTTCCGAGCGCTTCTTCGTGCAGCCAGCTGGAATGCCGCATTTCCGCCACCAGTGAAAACTCATGAAAGGCGCGCCGCAGCGCGATAACAAATGCGCGGTTCTCTTCGGTGTAGCGAAAGGTCCACGGAAACTGCAGGAGCACGCAGCCGAGTTTTCGCACGCGATGGAACGGCCACAGACCTTCCTTGAAGCGCGCAATCTCGGCCGGCGCAAGCGAGCGTTCGTGCGTAAACCGGCGGCCCAATTTCACAGCGAACAGGAACTTGGGGTTGTGCGCCACCTTCTTGACCCACAAGCTAGCCAGTTCCGGCTGGATGGGCTGATAGAAACTGGTGTTGATTTCCACCGCATCGAAATACCTGGACAGATCTTCCAGGGCGTGAAAGCCACGCGGCTTCAGCCTGGGATAAACAATGCCGTTCCAGTGTGGATAAGACCAACCGGAGGGGCCGCAAAAGAGCGTTTGGGGGAGGGACATAGCACTCTTTAGTTCTCCTTTTCTTCGCTACCAGTGTAGGCGAATATAAGGCGAAATGCAAGGGCCTGTTTTGGCAGCCTCTAGAGCGTGGCGTAGCCCGAAAGAGCCAGTGAAAATGCCTAACAAATTTGAGCGCTGGCGTAACGTGGCCCCGGTCGGGAGCGTTATGTAATCAAATCCCCGTTACGACGGCGGACGCTTCACCCCAAACACCCCAAAAGCGTCCGCCACTTCTACTTCTTACCCGATCTCACTTATTCGGAAATTCCCTCGAATAGCGGAGTGCTCAAGTAGCGCTCGCCGGAATCCGGCAACACCACCACCAAGGTCTTGCCCGCCATTTCGGGTTCCTTCGCGATGCGCACGGCGGCTGACAGAGCGGCTCCACTCGAAATCCCGGCCAGAATCCCTTCTTCGCGAGCCAGGCGGCGCGCCATTTCCATGGACTCCTCATTGGTTACCTGCTCGACGCGATCCACTACCGACAGGTCCAGGTTCCCTGGGATGAAGCCCGCTCCAATGCCCTGTATTTTGTGGGGGCCGGGGTGCGGCGGCTGACCCTTGCGCGCCTGCGTGATCACCGGACTGCCGGTTGGCTCCACGGCGACGGAGATAACCCTCTTGTCCTTTTGAACCGATCTTATGAAGCGCGACGCGCCCGAAATGGTTCCGCCGGTTCCCACACCGCACACCAGGACATCCACCGCTCCCTCAGTTTCGTCCCAAATCTCGGGGCCGGTGGTCTTAAAATGGATTTCCGGGTTGGCCGGGTTTTGGAACTGCTGCAGCAGCACGTAGCGATTTGGATCGGAGGCCACTGCCTCTTCAGCTTTGCCGATGGAGCCCTGCATGCCAGCCGCGCCTTCGGTGAGGATCAAGCTGGCGCCGAAAGCGCGCAGCACCTTCTGACGTTCCACCGACATGGTCTCGGGCATCACCAGCGTGATGGGATACCCGCGCGCCGCCGCGACAAACGCCAAAGCGATGCCGGTATTGCCGCTGGTGGGTTCGATCAGTTCCTTGCCCGGAGCCAGCAATCCCCGCTTCTCGGCGTCCCAGATCATGGCAGCGCCGATACGATCCTTTACGGAGTAAGCCGGGTTCCGCCCTTCGATCTTGGCCAATATGGTTACGTCATTTCCCTGCCCGATGCGATTCAACTTCACCAGAGGGGTGCGTCCGATGCTCAGCGAATTGTCCTGATAAAACATCAAATCTCCCAGTTTGGTACGTACTTGGACTGCTGGTCGCGCCAGTTCCGGACCAGTTCGGCAAACGTGGTTTGATCGATCACGTCGGAAACGGCTTGATCTACTTTGCGCCAGGTTTCGGCGAATGGGTCGGCGGCGGTTTGCCTGCGCGTGGGCTTGGTGTTTTTAGCGCCTTCAATGTACCGTACCACTTGTCCCACGGTGATGCTTGCCGGTGCGCGTGCCAGCAGATAGCCCCCTTCGGCGCCGCGCCGGGACTCAACGAAGCCGCCTTGCTTCAGCCCGGCCAGAATGAGCTCCAGGAATTTCTGCGGAATCCTCTGCCGTCTTGCGATGTCCGCTATTTTGATCGGCGCGCCAGACTTCTGCAATGCCAGGTCGAAGATCGCGTGCAAGGCGTATTCGCCCTTGACCGAGATGTTCATATGCGCGCTTAGTAATCTCCTCGGGCCAAGTAGAGATTGTAACCGGCAATCCCGGCGCGGCGCTAGCGATCCGTGCGGGCGACGGTCGTTGCACTCCCCGGTGACGCCGCCGATTATTTGTGATAGCGTGCGCACTGAGGTGCTAACAATGTGGAATTGGCTGTCTGGCTTATTGCACAAGCTTGATCGGTGGCTGCGCCGAGAACCGCTCCCGAACATTCACCAGCGTTCGAACCTGCACGGCCGCCGGCGCTTCTAAGGAACACGCGCAAAACGGAGTGCGGCGCGAAGCAGTTCCTGGCCGGTCTTGTGGTGCGCGCCGCACCCTTGCGCTAGTAATCCGCTGCCACCCGCGAGGACCGCGACCCGCAGCCGGATTATTTCGCGTTGGGGAAGTGCTGCTGGTACCAGCGAATGGAACGATCGAGAAAATCCACGTTGTGCTGCGACTCGCGGACGCCGTGGCCTTCGCGAGGATAGCGCACCATGATCGTCTCCACGCCGACATCCTTGAGCGCGACGTAGAATTGCTCGGCTTCGGCGATCGGCACATCGGGATCGTTTTCGCCGTGGACCAGCATGGTGGGAGTGACGACATTCGCCACGTGCTTCAGCGCGGAACGCTCCCAGAGCACGTCCATCAGGTTGCCCTGATGCGGATAGGCGCCCCATTCCATGGCTTCGTATTGGTTGTAATAGGTCATGTAGTTGTAGCTGATGATGTTGGTGATGGCGGCGTTGGGAATCGCGGCTTTGAACATGTGCGTCTGCGTGATCAGCCAAGCGCTCAACTGGCCGCCGTAGCTGGTGCCTTCAATGCCGAGCCGGTTTGGATCGATCCAGGGATAACGGCGGAGCGCGGCGTTGACGCCGTAGAGTACGTCCATCCCTTCGTTTCCGTTCTGATCGGCGAACACCGCGTCGGTGAAGGCTTGGCCGTAACCGGTGGAACCGCGATAGTTGATCATGATGGTGGCCCATCCCAGGGAGGCGTAGACCTGATTCCTGAAGTTGAACGCGGGTCCCTGCTGGCCGTGCGGACCGCCGTGAATGTTGACGATCAGCGGATATTTGCGGTCGGCGCGGAAATCGGCGGGATAGGTAAGAAACGCTTCGACGGTCCATTTATTGTCGTTACTGATGAAGGTGAAGGCTTCCACCGGTTCGACGGTTTTGCCGGCCAGCGCGTCATGATTCAGGTCGGTGAGCTGGCGGGCCGCGCCGTCGCCGGATTTCAGATAAAGTTCTGCCTGATCCGAGGGCGTGGACAGGGTGTAGGCCAGCAGGTCGCCGTGCGCGGAAAACGATCCGACACTGCCGCGCTCCTTTACGACAGCTTCCGGCTTCCCGCCTGATGCGGGCGACCGATCGCCCGACACGGGCACTCGATCGCCCGACACGGGCACCCGATAAAGATGCACTTCGCCGCGTTCCTGCGCGGTGAAATAGATCCAGCGGCCATCGTTGGAATACTGAGGTTCACTCTGGCGGGCGTCGAGATCCCGGCCCAATTCGCGCCGATTTTTTCCATCCGCGTCGACCACCCAGATGTGCGTGTCCTCCATGGTGGTTTCGCGATCGGTGAGGCCGCGCTTAGTGGCTTCATAGAGGATGGCCTTTCCATCGGGAGAATATTGCGGGCGATATTCGGCGCTCTCGGTGGCGGTAAGCTGGCGGGTTTCGCCGGTAGCCGGATCGAGCGTGAACAGATCGTAGTTGAAGAACTGATCGTCGTCCTGCGCGCGATTCGAGATATAGGCGATCTCCCTGCCGCCGGGCGACCAATCGATGGAATGCTCGTAGTGGACGCCACTGGTGAGCTGCCGCGATTTTCCAGTGGCGACATCGGCCACGAAAATATGCAGACGCTTGTTGTCGTTGAAATGCGAGTTCCCTTCCGTCAGGGTCGGCTTGTAGAGGTAACGCGTGATGACGATGGGGTCGCCCGTGGCGTCGGCGGTTTCAGGGCCGGGAGTGGCCGACACGTACGCGATCTGCTTGCTATCGGGGGACCAGGCGATGGTCCGGCCGGTGGTGGGCAAAGGCGCGTTGGTCTCTTCCAGCGGACCCAGGTATTTTTTGCCGCTGCCGTCGGGCCGGGCGACAATCAGTCCGGATTGATCGCCCAGCTGTCCGGAGAAGGAGATCCATTTTCCGTCGGGCGACCATTCGGGGTTGCCCGAAGGCTCGTTACCGGCGCTGAGGCAAATGGACTTTCCATCGGCGAGGGTCATGATCCACAGTTGGCCGACGGGGCGCCGCGGCGTGTCGCTGCGCACGATGGAGTAGGCGATGCGTGATCCATCCGGCGAGAACTGCACCGTACCCACCGACCGAAGCTTCAAGAAATCGGACGACTGAAATCCCGACGGCAGCGCGGGAACGGCGCAGACGGCGAGGGCGATCAACATTCTGTGCATGCGACACACAGTAGCGGTCCGGCGAGATGTCCGTCAAGTATGCGTCGGGAGGTATGCGTCAGGAAGTTGTGCAAAATATTCGCCGCGCCGGCTACTTCCAGTCGGCGGTAAAGATATTGAACTCGTAGGGCGACTGCGCGCCCTTGTCGGACGCGAACACGATGGTTTTTCCATCCGGCGCGAACTCGGGGAACGCCGTGAACCCGCCGAAATCCGTCACCTGCTCCAGGTTCGTGCCGTCGGTATCAATCAGGTACAGCTCAAACTTTCGTCCATCGCAATCGTGTTTGTTGGACGCGAACAAAATCTTCTTGCCGTCCGGCGTGAAGGTGGGAGCAAAACTGGCGCACCCGAAATTTGTGATCTGCCTGGCATTCTTTCCCTCACCATCCGCCACAAACAGCTCCATCTTCATCGGCGACGTCAAGTTTTCGCTCAGCAATTCGTGATAGCGCTTCTCGGTTTCCGGTGTCAGCGGATGATTGGCGCGCCACACCAGCTGCTTCCCATCGCGCGAAAATACAGGCCCGCCGTCATAACCATCGGTCTTGGTGATCTGCTTCTTGCCGGACCCATCAGGCCGCATGGTCCACAGATCCAAATCGCCCGACTCCATGGAGGTGTACACGATGCGGCCGGTCTTGAAATTCACCGTGCCTTCGGCGTTGTAGCCCGGCGCGCCGGCCAGCGTCTTCAGAATTTTGCCGTCATCGGTCGCCAGGTACACCTTGTAGGTCGGATATACGGCCCACACATAACCCTTGCTGCGATCGGCCGCGGGCGGGCACGCATCCCCAGCCTCGTGCGTCGAAGCGTACAGAATGTGCTTGTTGTCCGGCAAGAAATATCCGCAGGTAGTGCGGCCTTTGCCGGTGGAAACCATGTGCTGATTGGAACCATCGCGGTTCATGATGAAAATCTGATCGCACTGCAGCTTGTCGCGCGTGGATTGAAAAATGATCCGCTGTCCGTCCGGCGCCCAATACGCCTCGGCATTCTCTCCGCCGTGGGTGAGCTGCCGGATATCGCCGAGATGCCCCGGCGTTTGCGCCAGAACACCCGGCCCTAGCCCGCCAATCGCAAAGAGAATGTATAGTAAGTGTCTATGCAAGTCACTATCCTACCCTATGTTTTGGCCCGGGGCCTGGAGGCTAGGCACAGATGGCACGCGATGCTCGGCCCGGCCAAGTCCACCCAACTGTGACCGTGGTTGTTCCTACCCTGGCGGCGGACGAAACCCTGGATGAATGCCTCGCCTCCCTGCGGCGGCAGACTTTTTCCGATTTTGAAGCGATCGTGGTGGACAACAGCGGACGGCGCGTGGTGCAAGCGAACCGTAGGGTACGGGTGATCGCGAACGATGGCAATGCCGGCTTCGGAGCAGCCGTCAATCAGGCCTTTCGCGCATCCCAAAGTCAGTATCTTGCGGTGCTGAATGACGACGCCACCGCGCATCCCGGCTGGCTGGAAGCTCTGCTTCTGGCGATGGAGCCACGTCCCGACGTGGGCATGTGCGCCTCCCAAGTGCGGCTTCGAGGGGAGAGCTATCTCGATTCGGCGGGTATGCTCCTTTGCCTGGACGGAAGCAGCAAGCAACGCGGCCACCTGGAATCGCCGGCGTCCTACGCGCACCAAGAAGAGGCGCTCTTGCCTAGCGGCTCCGCGGCATTGTACCGCCGCGAAATGCTGGAAGAAATCGGCTTGTTCGACGAAAGCTTCTTCTTATATTGCGAGGACACCGATCTCGGCCTCCGGGCGCGCTGGGCCGGTTGGGAGTGCCTGTACGTTCCCGACGCGGTGGTGGAGCATCGCTATTCGCATTCCTCGGGCCAGGCCTCCGCGCTCAAAGCGTACTACGTGGAGCGCAATCGCCTCTTCGTGATCTTCAAGAATTTTCCGCTGCTGGATCTGCTGCAAGTGCCGTTTTACGCCATGTCCCGCTATTTCTGGCATTTCGCCTACGCGTTGCGCGGACGCGGCAAGGCCGCCCAGTTCCAGCGCCAGGGCGGTAACCTCGCCCGTCTTCCCTGGTATGTGATTCGCGGTCATCTGGAATTGCTCGCGCGATTCCCGGCGGTTTGGCGCCAGCGCCGCGGAATGAAGCGCCGGCTCACGGCCCGGCAATTCCGCCGCCTGATCCGGCGTTACTCTATCAGCCCGCGACAGGTGGCCGCGCTGTGAAGCCGGCCCTGGAACCAAATCAGCTTTTGATTCTCATTCCGGCCTTCAATGAGTCCGGAGCGATCTCCAGCGTCATTCAGGAAGTGCGGGCCGTGATGCCCGAAGCCCCGATTCTGGTGGTGGATGACGCGTCCACCGACGGCACCAATCAAAGCGCGCGATCCGCGGGCGCCGACGTCCTACGCTTGCCTTATCACCTGGGCCTGGGCGGAGGCGTCCAGGCCGGATACAAACTGGCTTATGAGCTGGGCTACGAATATGTAATTCGCGTGGATGGCGACGGCCAGCACGATCCCAAGTACATACCGGCATTGCTTGAGACACTGCGCGAGACCGGATGCCACATGGTGATCGGCTCGCGATTTCAGAACGGTGGAAGCGGCTACACCAACTCCCTGCGCGCCGTCGGGATCTGGTTCTTTCGCCTGGTGCTACGGCCCATCCTGGGAAAACCGGTGCGCGATCCTACTTCCGGATTCGTGGGCGTAAACCGCCAGGCCCTGCAAGTTTTCACCGGCAGTTTTCCCTTGGAATATCCGGAAATCGAGGCGCTGGTGGTTTTGCAGCGCAAACGCTTCCAGTTCCAGGAAGTGCCCTGCCGGATGCGTCCGCGTAAGGCTGGCCGCAGCACCATCACCGCGGTAAAATCGCTGTACTACATTTTCCACGTTCTGCTGGGTGTGTTTATCAACGTTCTGAAATTCGAGCGGCGCCGCAGGAAGGACTCCCCGCGAGAAGAAGAATAAAGCCCCCATGGGGAAGGAATAAAAGAATGGAACGCCTACTCAATGTCACCTCCTTTCTCAGCATTCTGCTGGTGGCGATGGTCCTGTTCTCCGTCCGCCGCTCGCACATCCGCGTCGAGTACTCGGTGAGCTGGCTGGCGGCCGCCATCATTCTTCTGCTGCTTTCACGATCTTCTTTCGCGCTAGAGTGGATCTCCCGCCAACTGGGTTTGGGCGACCCTCCCCTGGCCCTCATGCTCCTGGTCTTCTGCGTATTCGTGATTGTGCTGTATCGTCTTTCGGTGATTATTTCCGACTTGAAGGACGCCAACATCGCGATGGCGCAGCGGCTGGCGATTGTTGAGTTTCAATTGCAAAACCGGTCCGCGAATTTCCCCGCGAAGTTCAATGAAGAATAGCAAGGCCAAAAAATCAAAAAGCGCCGGGCTCGTAACAGTGGCGGCGCAGCCGCGCACGGACCCCTGGATCTGGATCTACGCCTCAGGCCTGGCGATCGCGCTGTTCGCCGCGTTTGAAGTGTATTGGCCAGCCATCCACGGGCCATTTTTGCTGGACGATACGCACCTGACCTACATGCTGCCCAATGCGGCGGATATCCCTTTGCGCGATTGGCTGCGCCAGATGCGTCCGCTGCTGATGTTCACTTTCTGGCTGAACTACCGGCAATCCGGCGCTGAGGAAACCTTCGGCTATCACGCAGTCAACGTGCTGCTGCATCTTTTCAACGCCATGCTCAGCTTTTTGGCCGTTCGCAAGGTACTGAGCTGGACCGGCGTGGAAGAATCGCGCGCCCGCATCCTATCGTTCTTTGCCGCCGGGCTGTTCCTCCTGCACCCGGTCCAGACCGAATCAGTGAGCTACATCGCCGGCCGGTCGGAAACACTGAGCGTGTTTTTTGTTCTGGCGGCGCTGGTCGTTTTCCTGTATCGCAAGGCTTCCGCCCTTTCGATCCCGCGGATCGCCGCTGTGCTGGCGCTGTTCGCCGCCGCCGTTCTTTCCAAGGAGCACACCGCCGTTCTTCCGGCGCTGTTCCTCCTCACGGATTACTACTGGATTTTTTATTTTTCCCCGGCCGTCATCTGGCGGAATTGGAAATTATACCTTCCCATCGCGGCCGGGGCCGGCTTTGTGTTGGCGAGCATCCTGCGCATCCTGCGTGCAAACCCCACTGCCGGATTTGAAATGCGGGATCTGACCTGGTATCAATACTTCTTCACCGAGTGCCGCGTGATCTGGGATTACATTCGCTTGTTCGTCCTGCCGATGGGCCAGAACCTGGATCCGGACATAGCCATCTCGCGGAGCGTTACCGCGCACGGCGCCCTAATCGGCCTGGCTGCGCTGCTGGCCGCCAGCGTTACCGCTTGGATCTACCGCCGGCGTTTTCCGCTGGCATCCTACGGATGGTTCGTGTTCCTGGTTCTGCTGGCGCCTACTTCGTCGTTCGTTCCGATCCGCGATCCCATGGCGGAGCGCCGCCTGTACCTGCCTTTCATCGGTCTCTTATTCATCGCTGTGGAATTTCTGCGCCGCTGGAAAGTTTCGCGGAACGTTTTGGCCGGCGTGCTCGCGCTGGCATTGGCGGCGGAAGGCGCCATCACGTACCAACGAAATCAGCTGTGGGGCAGCGCCATCGACATCTGGAAAGACACCGTCTCCAAGTCTCCCGGGAAACTGCGGCCGCGCTTTCAACTGGCGCAAGCTGATTTTCAGGCGGCCGCCTGCGCCGACTCGGTCGACGAATTTGCGAAAGCTGCGGCACTGGAGCCTCCGCGGTGGGACCTGCTGCTGGATTGGGCGCTGGCCTACGATTGCGCTGGAAACTCGCAACAAGCCCTCGCGAAGTTTCAGCAGGCGGCGGCGCAGCATCCGAGCGGTCACACGTACTCGCAGGTAGGCATGGAATTAGGAAAAATAGGCAAGTACCCGGAGGCATTGGACGCTCTGGCGACGGCTCAGCGGTTGGACCCCGGCTTCGCCATGACCTATTACAATCTAGGGAATATTCACGTCATCCAAGGCAACCAGGCGCAAGCCGTCGAAGACTATCGGCACGTGCTGGCGCTGGACCCGCGCAACCAGGCGGCGCTCGAGGCTTTAGCGCGAATGGGGAAATGATTCGTATCGGCGTGAACGCCCTCTACCTGATTCCGGGAGGCGTGGGGGGCACCGAAATTTACCTCCGAAACCTGCTGCGCGCCCTGGCCGGGATCGACGCCGAGAATCAATACATCGTTTTCACCAATCGGGAGACCGGGCCCGATCTGGTCCCAGACCGCCCGAACTTTGTGCGTTCGCCACAACGCGTGAGCGCCAGCTTCCGCCCGGCGCGCATCCTCTGGGAACAGCTTGCGCTGCCGATCGCGGCCCGCAAACATCGGCTGAATGTTATGTTCAACCCCGGATTTACCTCGCCGCTTCTGTGCGGTTGTCCGATGGTCACCGTGTTCCACGACCTGCAACACAAGCGCCATCCGGAATATTTTCGCTGGTTCGATCTGCCTTTCTGGAACTTTTTCGTATGGGCCTCGGCCCGGAGATCGCGCGGAGCGATCGCGGTTTCCCAAGCCACTGCCGACGATCTGGAACGCTACTACGGCCGCCCGGCGCATGTGATCCATCACGGCGTGGAGCGCGAGTTCTTTGAGATTGCCCAGCGCCGCGAACCCAGGGATTACCTGCTGTGTGTTTCCACCACGCATCCGCACAAAAACCTGGAGCGACTGTTGCGCGTATATTCTCAAATCGACAATGCGCCAAGATTGATCCTGACCGGTGTGCGTGGATTCGCATCCCAGGAGATCGAGCGCCTGGCGGGCGATTCGGTCGAAATCACCGGTTGGCTCCCTCGCGAACAGCTTCACGAACTCTATCGCGGAGCGCTCGGATTCATCTATCCATCGACGTTCGAAGGCTTCGGCATGCCGGTGCTCGAAGCCATGGCTGCCGGGGTGCCGGTGGCGTGTTCCGATATCCCGCCCCTGCGCGAGATCGCTGGATCGACGGTGCGCTTCTTCGATCCGGCAAGCGATCGCGAAATTCGAGACGCCTTGCTGCTGCTCGCTTCGGGAAAACTCTCGACCCAAACCGCGCAACTCCGCGCAGCTCAGTTCACCTGGGAGAAAACAGCTCGCGCCACCCTCGACTATCTCAGCAAGTGTTCCAGTTGAATCTTGGTGTCGGTCTTGGAGTCGCGATATTTGACGATTACCGGGGTATACAATGACAAGCCCCAATCGAGGCCGGGTCCGGAGGTGATGGCGCGCGATCCAGCCACCACCACCGCGTCCTCGGGAATCACCAGCGGATCTTCCTCGGTCGCACGATGGATCACATTGTGCGCGACATCGTACACGGGCGTAGAGCGATTCAAAATGACGCCCGAGCCCAGCACCGCGCGCTTCTTCACCACGGTCCCTTCGTAGACTCCGGAATTGCCGCCCATCAGCACTTCATCTTCGATGACCACCGGCAGCGCGCCCACCGGCTCCAGCACGCCGCCGATCTGAGCGGCCGCGGAGATATGGCAATTGGCTCCCACCTGGGCGCAACTTCCCACCAGGGCGTGCGAATCGATCATGGAACCATCGCCCACCCAGCTTCCGGTGTTGATGTACATGGGCGGCATGCACGTCACGTTTCTGCCGATGTAGCAGCCGTCGCGAATGCTGGAGCCGCCGGGAACGATACGGATACCGCGATCGCCCGTTATGCGCTGCACTGGAAATGTAGCCTTATCGAACCAAGGCTGCCGCGTGGAGTTGATGGACATGTCCACCACCGCGCCCATGCGGAACCCGAGCAGAATTCCCTTTTTCACCCAGGTATTCACGCGCCATCCGGTTTTGGTGGAATCGTCAGGCTGGGCCGCGCGAATCTCACCCGAGTTCAACGCCTGCTTGAAGCGCTGGAAGAGATGAAAGTGATGGTCGGTGTAAGCTGCGGGAGGCTGGTGGAAGAGACTCTCGATCTCAGCCTGCATGCACACTCCGGCCGGCCACCAGACCCCCAGCCAGCATACCCAGAGACTCCACCACCTTTTCGATCTTTGCCAAATTAGCGGGACTGGGCGGGCACAACGGCAGGCGCCACACCGGCTCCAGCAACCCCATCAGCGCCATGGCCGCTTTCACCGGAATGGGATTCGATTCCACGAAATTCACTTCCATAAGCGACAGGTACCGGCGCTGCAACTCGCGAGCGCCGGCGAAATCGTTCGCAAGGGCGCGCTGGATCAGCTTGGTGAACTCGCCGGGGATTTCGTTCGAGACCACGGAGACCACGCCGTGACCGCCCACAGCAATTAACGGAATGCTGATGGAATCGTCCCCGCACAGCACCGCGAAGCTGGATGGCACTTGATGAACCACTTGCGCCATCTGACTAATGTTGCCCGACGCTTCCTTCACTCCAACGATGTAGTCGATTTCTGAAAGCCGCTTCAGCGTAGCCGGCTCCACGTTCACGCCGGTGCGGCCTTGCACGCTATATACAATGATGGGAAGCTTCACCGCCGCCGCGATCGCTTTGAAGTGCTGGTACAGGCCTTCCTGCGTGGGCTTGTTGTAGTAGGGCGTCACGGATAAGATACCATCCGCGCCCAGCGCTTTGATCTCGGTGGCGAGCTCGATCACCTCAGCCGTGTTGTAGCCGCCCGCGCCCGCCAGCACCGGCACGCGGCCCTTGGCTCCTTCGAGCGTGATCTCCACCACGCGCAGATGTTCTTTGTGAGTAAGCGTTGGACTCTCGCCCGACGTTCCGCACGGCACCAGGAAGTTGATACCCTCTTCGATCTGGCGTTTCACCAGGGAGCGAAGCGTGTGCTCGTCGAGAGAACCGTCCTTGCGGAACGGCGTGACCATGGCGGTGCCGCAACCTTGAAACAACATGTCAGCCTCCAAATTAACATCGCGCACAACGCAGCGGGCCGCGATTTGTTGTTGCCTTTAGCGGGAGCGTCCCACGCTGCGCGCTCCGAAGATAACGTCGCTGAATTCGTAGAATCCTTTGCGCCCGATAATCCATTGTGCCGCTTTTAGAGCGCCCCGGGCGAAGCCTTCCCTGCTGCGCGCGGTATGACGCAGCGTGATGGTGTCGGCGGCCGAATCGAAGCCAATCTCATGCGTGCCCGGATGCGCGCCCGCGCGACTGGAACTTACATCGATATTGCGGGCATAACCCGCGGCCTGCATCCGATCCACGAGCTGAATCAGAGTGCCGGAAGGCGCGTCTTTCTTAGTGATGTGATGAATCTCCCAAGCCCAGGCGCCGTATTCCTTTTCGTTCGCGAGCAGACGCGCTGCCTCGCTGACCAGACGGGTGAAGACATTGACGCCGACCGAAAAATTCGGACTCCAAACCAGAGCGCTGTTGTTTTCTTCCACCAGCGCCTTCGCCTCCGCCAGGTGTCCCAGCCAGGCCGTGGTCCCGATCACAATCGGAATCTGAAGCGCCGCAACCTTGCGGATGTTGTTGAGCACGGCCCCTGGCACCGAGAACTCGACCGCCACGTCCGCCCCATCCAGCGATTCGTTGCGATCGATATCCACGCGTGCGGTGACCGTGAAGCCGTACTCCGGAGCCAGTTGATCGATCAGGCGTCCCATCTTGCCATAGCCGACGATAGCCAGATTAGGCATCTGGTTTACTCAATTCAAAGACCGCCGGATCGAGAGTGGTGAAAAACTCGGTGTGCAGCGCCTGAACGGCCGCCGCGAGATCCGCGCCGGCGACGACGAATCCCAGATTCAACGACGATGCGCCTTGCGACACCATGCGAACATTGATGCCACCCAACGCGTTGAACACGCGCGCCGCAACGCCCGGCGTGTGGCGGATGTTTTCACCCACAATGCAGATGATAGCCTGATTCTCGTCCACGGAAACTTCGGCGAACTCGCGCAGGTGGGTGACGATCGCGTCCACGCGTTCAGACTGATCGATGGTCAGCGACACGCTGACTTCCGACGTGGCAACCATGTCCACCGACGTCTGGTTGCGATCGAAAACCTCGAAAATGCGCCGCATAAATCCGTGCGCCATGAACATGCGCGTGGATCGAATGTTCAGGACCATCACTTTGCCTTTGCAGGCGATGGATTTCACGACATTCGTGCTGGGAACCGTCGCCGACTGTATGCGGGTACCTTCCACTTCCGGGCGGCGCGAGTTCAGGATCATGACGGGAATATTGCGGTCGATGGCGGGCATGACGGTGGCCGGATGCAACACCTTGGCGCCGAAATAGGCCAGCTCCGCAGCTTCGGTGAACGAAATCACTTTGACGCGGTGGGCGCCCGGAATGACGGTGGGATCCGCGGTGAGCATCCCGTCTACGTCGGTCCAAATCTGGATCTCCTCGGCGCCTATGCCCGCGCCGACGATGGACGCCGTGAAGTCCGAACCTCCGCGGCCGAGCGTAGTGGTGACGCCGTTCTCGGTAGACGCGATGAAGCCGCCCATCACCACCACCTGCTGTTTTGCCAGCCGGGGAATGGCGGCCTCCAGCCTGACGTAGGTTTGATCCAACAGCGGAATAGCTTGCGTGTGGCGCTGATCGGTAACAATCATTTTGCGCGAATCGATGTGCACCGCATTCAGGCCGTGATGCTGAAAATAGTTGGTCACGATCAGGCTGGACAAGCGCTCGCCAAAGCTGGAGATGGCATCGATGGAGCGCGGCGTCAACTCGCCGAGCACGGCCAGGCCCTTCACCAACTCCGAGAGTTCCTGAAAATGCTCGTCGACGGTGCGCTCCATACCCGATTCGCGGAGATGAAAATCGCGTAGCGCGATCAACTCGCGCAGAGCTTCGTCGCGGCGCCCGGAGACCGCGAGGTCGGCGATCTTGAGCAGGCGGTTGGTGGTCTTGCCCATGGCGGAGACCACCACGATCGGTTTCCGGTCGAGCCGCGATTTGACGATTCCGGTGACGCGCTGGATGGCTTCGGCGGATTCGACGGAGGTGCCGCCGAACTTCATGACGATCATGCGTGAGGCTCTCTTCTGCTTGTGGCGCACGCACTCTTGCGTGCCGCGTCGCCACTCATGGCGACCCCTGGTCTTCTATCTACGGTGTCCGCATGAGTGCGGACACGGCACGTTGAGCCCGTGCGCCTCATCAATCTAATAGCCCCTCCGAGTACATCAGCTCGGCATTCAAGACCGCCACGCCGGCGGCGCCACGAATGGTGTTGTGTCCCAGTGCGACAAATTTGTAATCCAGCACCGGGCATTCGCGCATGCGGCCGACGAACACGGCCATACCGCGCTCGCGCTCCGCATCGCGGCGAGGCTGCGGCCGGTCGGTCTCTTGCATGTAGATCACTGGCTGCGGCGGCGCGCTCGGCAGCTTGCGCTCTTGCGGAACGCTGCGGTAATTCACCAGCGCGCGAATCATGTCGTCTTGGCTGGGTTTTCGCTCGAATTCGACGCTGACCGTCACGGTATGCCCATCGACGACAGGCACACGATTACAGTGGGCGCTGACTCTTGCGTTCAAGGGACGGAGACTGTCGCCGGCGAAGTCACCGAGAATCTTCTGCGTCTCTTGTTGCATTTTCTCCTCTTCGCCGCCGATAAACGGAATCACGTTGGCGTTGATATCCATGGATGCCACACCCGGATAACCGGCGCCCGAAATCGCCTGCATCGTGGTGGCGATCACGCGCTTGATTCCAAACTGCTTCAGCGGAGCGAGCGCCATGGCCAGCACAATGGTGGAGCAATTGGGGTTGGTGGCGATTTGTCCCTTCCAACCGCGCAGGCGCTGCTGGTGCGGAATGATCTTCAAATGATCCGGATTCACTTCGGGAATCAGCAGCGGGACATCCGGCTCCATGCGATGATTGCGCGAATTGGAGACCACCACATGGCCGGCCATCGCGAACTCGCGCTCGATTTCAGTGGCCACCGATGCATCCATCGAGGAGAACACCAGGCGCGGCGCATTCCCAGGCTTGCACTCCTGCACTTCCAGATGCTCGACACCGGAGGGCATAGCGCCATCCAGCCGCCAGCTGGTCGCCTCGCAATAAGGTTTGCCGGCAGAGCGATCGCTCGCTCCCATCCAGGCGATCTCAAACCAGGGATGGTTCTGAAGAAACTGGGCGAACTGCTGGCCTACCATGCCGGTGGCGCCCAGGATTCCAACGGGGATTCTGCTGTCGTTCATAAAAGTTGCTGGACCATTCGTTTATAAATTTGTACTGCGTCCAAAATCTGCGCCTTGGGGATGCGCTCTTCCGTGGTGTGCGCCACGTGAATGGACCCCGGGCCGATCAAGTACGGCTTGCCCCAGGATTCACAGAGCGCGGGAATATCGGTGGTGAAGGAGACCACAGTGGTGTCGAAGCCCGGCAAAGATCCCAAGATCATCGCCGGAACGGTGAGGACTTCGCGAATCGCGGCTTTGCCGTTTACGGCCTGCTTCAGCGCCTCGATGGTTGCGTCGCCGCTATCCACCAGGCGGATAAAAAGCTCGGCTTGCGCATGATCGGCAATAACGTTGGGCGCGCGTCCGCCCGATATGGTGCCGATGTTGAGCGTGCTTGCTCCGAGGATTTTATCTACCGGAAGCCGGACGCGGCGCACTTCATCCAGAGCGTCGATTAATTTTTCAATCGCGGACTCGCCCAGCTCCGGGTAAGCCGAGTGCGCCATGCGGCCGGTGGCTACCAGTTCCAGCCGCAGCGCGCCTTTGGACCCGAGCGCCAGCTTGTTTTCGGTGGGCTCGCCATTGATCAGAAATTTCGAGCCGCGCGGCGATTTTGCGGCGGCCAGCGCGCCCGCGCTATTGCGCTCCTCGCCCACCACGAACAGCAGCGCGAGATTGGTGCGGCCGGCTTCCAGCAGTTCGCGCACCGCGAAGATCATCGAAGCGATGATGCCTTTGGTATCGCAAGCGCCGCGTCCCCAGATGTGCTTCTCGTCTTCGCGGGAAGAAAAGAACGGCGGCACCGTGTCCATGTGCGTGGAGAGCGTTACCTTGGGCTCTCCCCACCACGCCAGAACGTTGTTGCGCCGGGGCTCCACCGGAATCAGTTCGGCATGCCCGCCGTACTGCGCGGTAAGCTCCGAGAGGCGGCCGAACAGTACATCGCCCATCCGCTCTTCGTTCCCGGTGATGGATTCAATGTCCACCAGCGCGCGCGTAAGTTCGAAAACGTTCATGTCATTCCCATCAACTGCGCTAATCGGCTACTGAGAGGGATGGAGGAGGAAGGACACGCGGACGGCGGCGTGCTTCCCGGTAGCGCTCCATCCGATCTCGATTCGATCCGGATGACAGTGGGCAGGTATTGGCCTGGCCCCCCAACCGTGCCGGGCGGTAGCTGCCACGGCCGATTTCGGCGGATGATCCCTAGCGACCCCTTTCGCCAGCGCTCCGAACTCCCGGAACTGCGCGGCTGGCTACTCCTGGTCTCCGCGCCTCTACGAGGACAAATCCAAGGATAGCAGGTTTTGGAAAACCAGGCTAAGCGACTGAAAAGACGGGGCACGGCAAAGCTATGCGGAGATTAGGGAGTGTATTCACCGCAGGCAATGCGGCGAATACGATTGGCTCCTGCGGCGAATACGCGCTATAATCGACGCAGAACATGCGGAGAATATACATCCACGACCTTCCCGACTGGCCCCGCTTCGAGTGGGACACCGAACGGCTGGCGGAGCCTTTAGCCGCAGTGCGTCTCCGGCAGGGGCGGCTGATCGGGCACATGGAGGCGCTCGGGTTCCCTCTGCGAACGGAGGCTGTACTCCAAACTCTGACCTCCGATGTGATCAAGAGCAGCGAGATCGAGGGTGAGCGCCTGGACGCCGATCAGGTCCGCTCGTCGATCGCGCGCAAACTCGGCGTGGATATCGGAGCACTGAAGCCGGCGGATCGAAACGTGGAAGGCGTAGTGGAAATGATGCTGGACGCAACGCGCCAGTATGACGAGCCGCTCACGGCCACGCGCCTGTTCCGCTGGCACGCGTCGCTATTTCCGGCCGGCCACAGCGGTCTCCGCAAAATCAAATCCGGCCGCTGGCGCGACGACAGCACCGGGCCCATGCAGGTGGTGTCGGGTCCGCTGCAGCGCGAGAAGGTTCACTTTGAAGCGCCGGCCGCCGCGCGTCTTCCAGAGGAAATGAAAGATTTCTTCAAGTGGTACAACGCGCGTGCCCAGGGGGACGCGGTGATGAAGGCTGCGCTCGCGCATCTGTGGTTTGTGACGTTGCATCCCTTTGACGACGGCAATGGGCGTATCGCGCGCGCCATCGCCGATATGACGCTGGCGCGGTCGGAAGGCAGTCCACAGCGATTTTACAGCATGTCGGCGCAGATCCGGCAGGAGCGCAACGCCTACTACGACATTCTGGAGCGGACCCAGCGCGGGACGATGGACATCACGGCATGGATGGACTGGTTCCTCGGATGCCTGGGCCGCGCCATCGACGGCGCGCAGATAGCGCTCAAGGGGGTGCTGGCGAAAGCCCGCTTCTGGGAGACGTTCGCCACGGCCTCACTGAACGATCGCCAACGCAAAGTTGTAAACCGCCTGCTGGACGGATTCGAGGGCAAGCTGACCACGTCGAAGTACGCCAAGCTTACCAAGTGTTCGCAGGATACGGCGCTACGAGATATTCTCAGCCTGTTGGACCGGGGAATGCTGCTACAAAGCCAGGCCGGCGGGCGAAGCACCAGCTACGCATTGGGCGACTTCGGGGAAGCTTAATCTACGCGCGTTCCTGGTAGGTGCCTTCCGCCGTGCTGATGCGCACCTTCTCGCCTTCATTGATGAACGGCGGGACCTGCACCACCAGTCCGGTTTCGAGCTTGGCCGCCTTGGTGACGTTTGACACCGAGGCCCCTTTGAGGCCGGGCTCGGTTTCAATCACCGTAAGATCCACCGTCGGCGGCAGTTCCACGCTCATCGGCTTGCCTTCATAGAACTCGACGTTTACCTTGAGTTGCGGTACCAGGTACTCCACCGCGTCGCCCAGCAGATCGCGCGTCAGATGCATCTGCTCGAAGTTCCCGGTGTTCATGAAGTAGTAGTATTCGCCGTCGTCGTACAGATATTCCATTTCAATCTCTTCGAGCGCGGCGCGGTCCACGCGATCTTCCGAAGAGAAGCGGTGTTCCGTCATGCTGCCGCTGCGCAGGCTGCGCATCTTAACCTGGACGAAGCCGCGGAGATTGCCCGGCGTGCGGTGCTCCATTTTGAAGATGGAGTAGAGTTCGTTGTTGAACTTAATCACCATGCCCGGACGTAGCTGTGTTGCGGAAATCATGTTCGGTCGTTTACCTTCCGTCGGCTCGGACGCCGCCCATCGCGGGGGCGAGAGCGAAACTTCAGTTTAACAGGCTGGAGAGTTTAACAGGCTGGAGAGTTTAACAGGCTGGAGGGGAAGCTTGGCCGGCCAGGCATGCCGGACCGGGTTCCCGTAAGCGCTGCCATTCGCCCAGACTCACGGAAAGCGCCGCCCGGCGGGACGGCAGCGAGCGGGCCGGGCAATCGCACTATAATCGTTTAAGAGGTGTAAACGATGAGAGCTAAATTCTATCTATTCGTGGCGGGCCTGGGTTTGCTTGCCACCGCCGCGCCGATAATGGCGCACCATTCCTTCACCGCCGAGTATGACGCGGCCAAGCCTGTCACGCTCACCGGAACGGTCACCAAAGTAGAGTGGATGAACCCGCACGCGCGGTTCTACATCGACGTGAAGGACGACTCGGGGACCGTCACCAACTGGGAGCTCGAACTTGGCAGTCCGAATGCTTTGATGCGCCTGGGCTGGACTCGCAATTCGCTGAAGCCCGGCGAAGTGGTCAGCGTGGAAGGCTCTCTGGCCAAGGACGGCTCCAAACTCGCCAACGCGCGCAAAATCACACTGGCGGACGGCCGTAAAGTATTCGCAGGTTCGGCGGCGGACGAGAACAAGCCGGACAGCAAATAGTAGCCGACTCGATATCTCGCGATGCGATCCGCGCTGGCTATACTTGCCGCCGGCGGAGGACTCTGGTTCGCGTCGTTGCCGCTGGCGGCGCATCATTCGTTCGCGGCCGAGTTCGACGCCACGGAAAAAAGTTACGCTTCAGGGCACGCTTACGAAACTGGAGTGGATGAATCCGCACATCTGGATGTATCTGGATACCAAGGATGACAGCGGCGCTACGGCGCACTGGCAGTGTGAGGGCGGGCCGTCCAATACCCTGACCCGCAATGGCTGAACCAAGGACTCCCTGAAGATGGGCGATCAGGTCAGCATTGAGGGCGTTCGCTCCAAGGACGGGACAAACACCTGCAACCCCCGATCGGTGAAGCTTCCAAGCGGCAAGAGCGTGTTCGCCGGACCGGCCGAAGATGGCGGACCCAAAGCGCCCGGGCAGTAACCGCTGCCGTTGCTGAACCGCGCGTTCCGTTCCGCCAACCGCACTAAGAAATCAAACTAGCGAATGCCGTCTGTTCGTCAGCGTCGCGAGCAACCGGCCGCTTCAGCCTCAGGCTGTTTTTGTTGGCGTACATTCGCCGGTCCGCCTCCGCCAGAAGCTCGTCGGCGGTGACCCCGTCGCCGGGGTACGACGCCACACCGACGCTGGCCGAAATGATGTTCTCGCCGCAAACCATGTGGCCGACGTCGGAAGCGAGGGCCGACAAGGCGACAATCTTGTCGCCGATGGCATCCGCTGTCATCTCCGGCAGCACCAGGACAAATTCATCCCCTCCGAAACGCGCGGTCACGTCGTAGTGCCGGTTGATTTCCGTTAATCCCTTGGCAAACGCCTGCAACACTTTGTTTCCGACATGGTGGCCGAACCGGTCGTTCACCTCTTTGAAACGGTCCAGATCGCAGACCATCACGGTGAGGGGCGCGCGTTGCGTCGCACAGCGTGAGAGCTCATGATTCAGGCGCTCGAACAATGCTCGCGCGTTGTTCAGGCCGGTAAGATAATCGGTTGTAGCGGACGCTTCCAGCGCACGATATTTCAGTGCGTTCTCGAACGACACACCGATTTTTGAACTAATCCCGGAAAGAATCCGCAGGTGATCCGGCGCGAACGCATCCGCGTCGGCGCGATATAAAGAGAGCACGCCCACGGTGCCTTCCTGACCGGCCAGAGGAACCGACAGCGCCGAGCGCAGCAGGCTGAATTTCCTAGGGTCGTTGAGATAGCCGGGCTCGACGGAAGGATTTCCATTGAGAATCGGCTTATTGTGCTTGGCGACCCAGCCCGATATCCCCTCTCCCAGGGGAATCTGGAGCGACGAGAACAACATGCGATCCTGGCCGTCAACGTAGACCGGCCCCAGCACATCGTCTTTGAGCTCATAGACGGCAATGGAGTCGCAAGGAATGAGCTGCGTCAGCCGTGAGCTTAGGACCGAGAGCATCTCCGCCATGCCGAGCGAATTGCCCAACTCCGATACGATCTCGAGGGTGTATTGCGCTTCCCGGCCGGCGGCAGCGATCTGCGAGCGGAAATCGCGTTCCGAGTCTTCGCTGGCCGCGGACGCGAATCCAGCGGCGGGCGCGTTGCCGCGCTCGATTCGGGCGTCGAGCGAGAGCTTGGCCGCGTGCCTGTTCAGCCGTGTGGCTTCTTCCTCCAGCTGGCGATAACGCCTGGCGAGAATGGTGATCACTTGCGGATCATAGCTCTTGCCGGATTCGCCCAGCACCACCGCCATGGCCTGGTCCAGTGGTAAGGCGCGCCGGTACTGCCGGTCAGAGGCCAGGGCGTCCAAACAGTCCACGGCGGAAAGGATGCGGGCGCCCAGTGGTATCTCCTCCCGCACCAACCCGAGTGGATAGCCGTTGCCGTCCCATCGCTCGTGGTGCGCCTTTACGATGGGCGCCACGGCATATGGAAAATTCACCTGCTCCAGAATTTCAGCGCCTACCACCGGATGGATTTTCATCTTCTCGAATTCCTGCGGTGTCAGCTTGCCCGGCTTGGTGATGATGTGCTCCGGCACGGCCAGCTTGCCGATGTCGTGCAACAGGGAGGCGGCCCGCAAGGCGCTCAGTTCGTCTTCGGTAAGTCCCATCTCTTTGCCGATCTCGAGCGCATAGTGCTGCACGCGGCGGAGATGGTCGCTGGTGGTCTGGTCCTTGGCTTCGATGGCCAGAGCGAGGGTCTCGATGGTTCTCAGGTGCAGAGAATTCATCTCTTCTACGTGCGCCTTCTCCTGCTCAACCCGTTCCTTCTCCGTCTCCAGCCGGCCGATGTAAAGACGATACGAGCGATAAACTACCCACACCACCGGCATGGCCAGAAGAGAGAACTCCCAGCCCAGGTTCTGATTCACCCAGTGCAGGACGCAGACCAGCGTCGCACCCAGCAGGTAGTAGGGCAGGGCCCAGAAATAGCACTCCCGCCAGACCTTGAAGAGGCTCCGCTTTTCCGTCATCGCGATTGCGCCGGCAATCGGGAGCGTGTTGGCAATAAAGTATCCCAGCGTCGCGAACAAAAGCCGGAAAGGCAGGCCGACTCCCCAGGCTTCGGTGGCGCGCATGGTTGCCTCCGCGAACCGTATGGCAATCGCAATGGCGGCCAGATTAAACAGGACTTGGTGAAGCGGCGGCCGCTTCTTGGCGTTCCAGTAGATTTGAACCAGAGCGGAACCAATGCCAATCGCCAGAGTTTGCAGGGGGCCCAGCTCCGTCATGCCGGCCAGGATGAACAGGAAGCTGACCGACAAGGTGCCGGTTACGCCCGGAAGCGACACTTTCAAGCCCGATGAAAGCATCGCCAGCAGCAGATAGCAGGCAAAGCGCGTGGAGAACCCTTCGTCGGCTGCTGCCGCCAGAGGTCGAAGTACAGCCAACAGCCCGGCTAGCGTAACCAGGCCGATGAACGTCCTTGCGATACCGAGGGAGTGCCTCACCCGCTGTTCTCCATGGGCTTAACCACCTATCTCTTTTGCCGGCCAAGGGTTCCCGGCATGCTGCATGGGCGCCCAGATGCCGCAGGTACCCCAGATGGCGGTAAGATCCTGTCTCGTGCGTGGGCCTTGCAGCTGGGGGTCAGCCATTTTGGGGCTTCCTGTGTTAAAACCGCCCGAACTAAAACCGCTCGTGTTAAAACTTCCCGAGGGCAAAGTGCCCCAAACAGCGTTGTCTGCGCCGGTGAAGGCATGGACGCCCCAAATCAGGGCGGTGACAGGCATCGCCAGGCTAGCCGCAGCGTCGGTAGTGATGGAAAGGACCATCAGGTTCATATCGGATGTCTCCAGTTTTTTCATGAGCTTCGCCTCGTTTTTCATGAGCTTCGCCTCGTTTTTCATGAGCGTTACCTTTCTATTTATCACCGTGGGCATTGATCGCGCTGTCGGGAGCACTGGTACCCCAGATTTACTACTTTGAGCGTTCGCAGATGTCGCCCTCCTATGCGGAGCACAGCATCGATGTGGCGCTGCTGCGGCATCTGGTGGTCCTGGACGATCACGTTTACCAGTGCTTGCGGATCGCGGCTCTCTAAATCCAGGGAGAGCTTGGGGCGTCGTCCGTAGCACCGGGTTGCGGCTGCGAGTATGACCGCCAAAACCACTGCCTGCCTTTCGGTCTTCACGACGCTCTCTTAGGCAAGTCGTTATCCAATCGTAATTAATTGTAATTACAACACTTAGAGATTATGGGGCCGGGACAATCTGTCCTAGAACCCGCGTGAAGGAAGTCCTACGAACGCATCCTGTGAAGCCTGATTCTGGTACTCGATCTCGCCTGGTAGGGGGGTGTCCACAGCGAGTAACTGGTTTGGGCAGACGGCGGATGGGTTCCTGTGGATCGGAGGTCCTAAGTAGACTTACAAAAGTACTCGATAACGGGTCGGCCTAGGGGGTAAGGGAAGATGGAACGCGGTCAACGCAATTTGTCCAGCACAGATGACAACTTGTCCTTTCCTGGCCGAAGCGTGGAACCTGGTGGCCTGAGGCTTGGAGCCATTTGGTTTGCGCTAAACTCGCGCATAGACGACCATGCGAAGGCTGGTTGAAACTCTTGCGCTCGCCGCCGTTTTTTGCGGCACATTGTTCTTCACTGCGGCCACCGGCGCGGCGAAGCCTGAGTACGCGCGGAGAACCGGCAAGGAATGCAATTATTGCCATCCTCCCGATTCCTGGAACTTGAACGCCGCCGGCAAGTATTATCGCGATCACAAGTATTCGCTACAAGGCTACGTTCCACCGGCTAAGCCGGATACGAAGCAAGACAAGAACTAGCCCGCGCGAGCTTTCTTCACCGTTTGAAGGCGCCAAAGAATCGCATAAAAGAATCGCATACCGGTTCGGGCGATCAAGCACTTTGAAAGATGCCGCCGCCTGCGGATTGGCGTCCAGCGCAGCCTGAAAGTCGCTTGGCACGGTGGCTTGGGTTGATCTTCGACCCGGTGCTCCGGCTGGAACGCGGAAGAAATCTCTGTAACCAGGCCTGGCCGCTTTCAGGCCTCTTCTGCCCGTCAATCCATCCGTGGCACAGGGCAACGTCGAGAGCTTCCTGGTGAGACACGGACTGCAAGGGCGATCCCTTTTTCGCCAATCGAAGCCACAAACCGGTGCTTTTGCAATAGTTTTTGCCCAGCCAGGCAGCCCAGTCCGGTTTGGACTTGAAAAGGCGTATAACCTGGGCAAAACATGCGGTCATTTCAACAGTTGCAAAGCCGAATCGGTATCTTGGCAGATTATCTTGCGGCCCCGCGTATTCACTAGGACCTGATGCAATTGCAGCACCGCCTCATCGGTTGAAACCAGAAGATCAGCATCGAAAGCAATTGCGCTGGCCGCGTGAAGTGCATCGGCAGCCCGTATCCCGCGCGTCTGCAAATCAAGTTATTGAAGCTGGAGGCGGACCGTTGCCGGCGTCAGGTCGAGCACGGAAATGTTGAACAGCTCGATCACTATCTGAACCTGTGTGGTAATCGAGCGTGCCGCTGGAATCAAGAACGTATCGGCTCGCGGAGCGCCCTTTGCGGACTGCGCTAGAAGCCGATACAGCGCTTCTTCGACCTCATAGTATGTCAGGCACGATGTCGCGCCGAGGTGGACACGCCCGACTCTTTCAAACAGCCGCTGGGCGTCTTCGGCGATCGCGGCGGGGGTACGTCCTCGCCGCGCGGAAGACCGCAGTATGGCGTTCATGTTCCCGAGCGCGCTGAGATAGTCGATGAATACTCCGGTGTCGAAGTAGACACGCACCTAAGCAGCTCGGAGTTGAGTGACAAGTTCCTCGGGAGTAACCACCCGCAGTTTCGGCGACGTCGCCAGGTTCTTAAGGAGCACGTCGGTTGTAACCAGAAAGTCGCATTCGTCGGCACTGCTAAGGATGAGAATGTCATTCGCGTGGGCCAGGCGATTCTTAACAGCGCGGGCTCGCGGGAGCAGGGCTTCAGACTTGGTAATGTCCAGCGGCAGCACACGAACATGATCTCTGATTCGTTCCAGCTCAGGTCGGTCCGCTGCATCAGTCGCGAGCAGGAGTTCCTGGAGCACAATCGGATTTACAGCGAACCGAATTCGGCCAGATTCTTCGACAGAAAACAGCTGTGCCGCCGACGGATCACCTTGGAGATACGCGAGAATGACGTTCGTGTCTAGAAACACCAGTGGCCGATTCGCGTTGGGTTCGCGGCGATCGAGGATCTCCGGCTGGGCCGCCTGTTCCATTCCCTTCATTTTAAGCGAGGAACGCGCCTAAAATATGGCCGGCTTGTAAGCGGTCGGAAATTTCACAGGTTTCAGTCCACGAAACAAAGCCAGAACTAGCACGCCGCACTTGAGCGCTGAGAAGCGTTTTCTTGGAGCTACGTGTCTCGCATGCGCTGTGTTGCATGAGCCTTCCTGGGTTTCGGCGCTCGATCCCAGCGCTGAACATCGTCAACGCTAATATCAAGAGATTTAAGATGCTTCTTCTTCAGCTCCCACATTCGATTATCGTGGTCTCCCTGGCGTTTGTCGCGCTCCAAAATGGACTCCTGAAGTAGCAGCAGACCAGCTCGAATCACGGCGCTAGCCGATCTATATTCGCCGCGATCGACGCGCTCTTTAACGAAGTTCCTGAACTTTTTCGGTAATGAGATGTTCATGGGCTAGGTGTTGTGCAGCGGGCGTGCCTCTGCGCTACGGCTGTTTGTCCTTAAGCGAATCTATGAACCCGCGTCCACATCCACGGCAGGCGCACTCCATGCATTGACCAAAGTTTTGAGAAGCCAAAGCAGCGTCACGCAGGTGAGCGCACCGAACAACAGATTCCACTGTTCGACGGATAAGACAATAGTGGAGCGAAAGTTTGGCCCGGCAAAGGCGGCCACTTCGGTCACGAGCATTGCTGCTGGTGTTTGCCATTTCCGACCTCGCCCTGCCGACGTGACGAGGTCATTGAGCTGAAGGCGCAGTCTATCCTCGGAGATCACGATCATATCCTGACTCAAATTGAGGTATAAGGTCGATTTCTCGATGCCTTCGCGAATAATCTCGTCGCGGACCGAATCTTTGGTGCTCGGCCCTGAAACGGCCACCCGCCGAGCAACCGATCTTTGTCCGGTCTTCCTCATGGCTTCATAATATAGCCGAAACGCTCCTGCAGAACGTTGTTATTGCCACTTGTAGATTGTCTTTCCACAGATTTCTTAGGCCGTCTTTTCAATCGGATGCAGAGGAGCGGGCTGTGGACTACCTGTGAATAAATCATTCCGCGTGCGGGATGTATAAAACAATGCCCGCTTCAACTGCACAGACCTGCCGTCGCTGCACCGACATACCGAAATTCTGAATTCTAGTTTCTGACTTCTGAATTCTCCCCGCCCATTTCAATCCCATGACTGACTTGGGGCTCGGGAACGCGTCATGATAGACGATGAGAGAGGAATGATCCTTTCTTTAAGCACTTAAGCAGGGGAGCACTCGGAGCAATTGGAGCACATGACGCAGGCCAACAGTCTCACTGAATCGACCGACGTTTCCCCGGCTCCGCTCTCGGCCGACGAACTGCGGAAACTCGATGCCTACTGGCACGCCGCCAACTACCTGTCTGTCGGACAGATTTATCTTCTCGACAACCCGCTGCTCAGGGAGAGCCTCTGCGCCTGGAGCACATCAAGCCGCGGCTGCTGGGCCATTGGGGCACCACGCCGGGGCTGAACTTCGTCTATGCGCATTGCAATCGGATTATCAAAAAATACGATCTGGACATGATCTACGTCTGCGGTCCCGGTCATGGCGGTCCGGGCATGGTGGCGAACACCTACCTGGAGGGTTCGTACACGGAATTGTTTCCCAACATTACGCAGGACGCCGAGGGGATGAAGCGGCTGTTCAAGCAGTTCTCGTTTCCAGGCGGTATCCCCAGCCACGCCGCGCCGGAGACGCCCGGGTCCATCAACGAAGGCGGCGAGCTGGGTTACTCCCTGTTGCACGCTTATGGCGCGGTGTTCGACAATCCTGGATTGATCGCCTGCTGCGTGGTGGGCGACGGAGAAGCGGAGACCGGCGCGCTGGGGACGAGCTGGCACTCCGACAAATTCCTGAATCCCGAGCGGGACGGCGCGGTGCTGCCGGTTCTGCATCTGAACGGCTACAAGATCGCCGGCCCCACCGTGCTGGCGCGCATTCCGCGCAATGAATTGACGGACTTGCTCGAAGGCTACGGGTATCATCCTTACTTCGTCTCCGGCCATGAGCCCGTTCGGATGCATCAAAGCATGGCGGCGGCGCTCGATTCGATCGTCGAGGAGATCCGCGCCATCCAGAACAGTGCCCGGGAACACGGTTTTTCCGGGCGCGCGCCTTGGCCCATGATCGTTCTCGAATCACCCAAAGGATGGACCGGGCCGAAGGTGGTGGACGGCGTCCAGATAGAGGGAACGTTCCGCGCTCACCAGGTTCCCCTGGCGGCACTGGCCGCCAAACCGGGTCACCTGCGAATGCTGGAAGAGTGGATGAAGAGCTATCATCCCGAGGAATTATTCGATGGCAGCGGGACATTGATTCCCGAGCTAGGGGAGATGGCGCCGAAGGGCACGCGCCGCATGGGCGCTAACCCGCATGCCAACGGCGGCCTGTTACTGCGCGATCTGCGTCTTCCAGACTTCCGCTCCTACGCGGTCAATGTTCCCACGCCCGGCAGAGAAACCGCGGAGGCCACGCGGGTGCTGGGAAACATGCTGCGCGACGTGCTCACGCTGAATGACGCCTCTCACAATTTTCGCGTCTTCGGGCCCGACGAAACCGCTTCCAACCGCTTAGCCGCGGTGTTCGAGGTGACGGACCGGGAGTCCGCGGCCAGGATTCTTCCGAACGACGACCACATCTCGCCCGACGGACGCGTCATGGAAGTATTGAGCGAGCACATGTGCCAGGGCTGGCTGGAAGGCTACCTGCTTACCGGCCGGCACGGCCTCTTCTCCTGCTACGAGGCTTTCATCCACATTGTGGATTCCATGTTCAACCAGCATGCCAAGTGGCTGAAAGTGTGCCGCACCATCCCGTGGCGCCGCCCGATTGCGTCTCTCAACTACCTGCTTACGTCGCATGTGTGGCGGCAGGATCACAACGGCTTCAGCCATCAGGACCCCGGCTTCATCGATCATGTGGTCAACAAGAAGGCCGATGTCGTGCGCGTCTATCTCCCTCCCGATGCGAATTGCCTGCTATCGGTGGCCGATCATTGCCTGCGCAGCCGCAACTACGTGAACGTGATCGTGGCCGGGAAGCAGCCCGCACTGCAGTGGCTGGAGATGGATGCGGCGATCAAGCACTGCACCGCCGGCGTCGGCATCTGGGACTGGGCCAGCAACGATCAAGGCTCGGAGCCGGACGTGGTGATGGCCTGCTGCGGCGATGTTCCGACGCTCGAGACTTTGGCCGCCGTGGATCTGCTGCGAAGGCTGGTGCCCGATCTCAAAATCCGCGTCGTCAACGTCGTCGACTTGATGACCCTGCAGCCTGCGAGCGAGCATCCCCATGGGCTCAACGACCGCGACTTCGCCGCCATCTTCACAGCCGACAAGCCGGTGGTGTTCGCCTTCCATGGGTATCCGTGGCTGATTCATCGGCTGACGTACCGGCGCGCCAATCACGACAATCTGCACGTGCGCGGCTATAAAGAAGAGGGCACCACCACCACGCCTTTCGACATGACGGTGATGAACGATCTGGATCGTTTCCATCTGGCGGGCGACGCTATCGACCGCGTTCCGAGACTGCGCAGCACTGCCGGCTATCCCAAACAGGTGCTGCGGGATCATCTCATCGAACACAAACTTTATGTCTCACACTGCGGCGATGACATGCCGGAGATCCGCAACTGGAGATGGCCGGGCGCATGAAGATTCTGGTCCTGAATGGGGGCTCCAGCAGCTTTAAATGCTGGTTTCAGGACATGCCGGACGGAAAGCCTTGGAGCGCGCGTGCCGACTGGAAAACCCCGGCGCCGCCGCAGGACCTTCTCGGGCCCCTGATTCAATCGCTGTGGCAGGGCGAAGCCAGGGCCATTGAATCGCCCGCCGAAATCGATGTAGTGGGACATCGCATCGTGCACGGCGGACCCAAGTATCGCCGAAGCGTTGTGATCACACCCGAGGTTCGCGCGGCAATCGTGGAGCAGGCCGAATTCGCGCCCGCGCACAACCGGCTGCAGCTGGCGGCCATTGAGACCGTGGATCGCGTCATCGGCACCGGGGTGCGCCAGGTGGCGGTCTTCGACACTGGGTTTCACGCCACGCTGGAGCCCGCCGCTTATGTTTATCCCGGGCCCTATGAATGGCTGGATCGGGGAATCCGGCGCTACGGATTTCACGGCATCAGCGTGCAATACTCCACCGGGCGCGCGGCCGGGCTTCTGCACGTTCCTAAGGACTCGTCGCGGCTCATCGTCTGTCATCTTGGAAACGGCGCGTCCGTCACCGCCGTGGCGAACGGGAAGAGCGTGGACACCAGCATGGGATTCACGCCGCTCGAAGGGCTAATGATGGGCACGCGCTCGGGCTCCATCGACCCCAGCATCCTGGTCTACTTGATCCGGCATGAGGGTTATAGCGCGGATCGGATGGATGAAATTCTAAACCGGAAGTCCGGTCTGGCGGGCGTTTCCGGCATCTCCGGCGACATGCGCGAGATCCTGGAAGCCATAGAAAAGGGCAACCAGCGGGGCAACCAGCGCGCGCGGCTGGCTTACGACATTTACGCGCATCGCCTCACGCGGGAAATCGGCGCGATGCTGGCCGTGCTGGGCGGCGTGGACGCGCTCGTTTTCACCGGCGGCATCGGAGAGAATTGCGCCCCGCTGCGGGCGGCGGTCTGCGGACAGCTTGCGTTTCTCGGTCTGAAATTGGACCCTGCTAAGAACGCACGGCCGGAGTTGGATCAAAATATCGCGGCGGACGGCTCATCGGTACAAGTACTGGTCATTCGCGCGGACGAAGACTCGGAAATTGCCCGGGAGTGTCAGCGCCTCCGTTCAACACCGCCGTCTCGTGAGTGAGGCTCGCGTAGTTCTTCGGCAGCCGGAGCCAAAATAGCGCGCCGCCATTCTGGCGATCCGGGGCGTCGTCCGCCCAGATGTCGCCGCCGTGATCGAGCAGCGTTTGACGAGAGAGGGCCAGGCCAAGCCCGAGTCCGTTCTTTTTGCCGGCGGTCACAAACGGCTGGAACAACCGGCCCTGCAGCGCCGCACTGAGCCCCGGACCGGTATCCTCCACGCGAACCATGACATTGTCGCCGTCCGCTTGCCCGCGGATGGAGATGCGGCCGCCCGAACGCATGGCTTCGATCGCGTTCTCCAGGAGGTTCGCGAACACGCGCTCCATACGCGCGCGCTCCATGGGACACGCCAGGCCGTCCGGCACCTGCAGATCCAGGACGATTCCGTGCGCATCGGCGGGAGCCACGGTGTTCCAGGCCGCCGCGATAACCTCCCGAAGACTGCACAGCTCGCTGCCGTTGGAGGCGCCGCGCACCACGTCCAGCAACTGCTGCAGCATGTCCTGAATGCCACGCGACGCCCGGTAAATGTTGCGGGCCAGCCGGCGCGTCGTCTCCTGGGGCATGTCGGAGTCCATCATCATCTCGGCGCCCGCGTAGATGGCAGCCAGCGGATTGCGGAGGTCGTGCACAATGGAGGTTGAAAGCTGCCCGATGGTGGAGATGCGCTCATGCCGGATCAGCTCCTGGCGCGCCTGGCGGATGGATTCGCACATGCTGCGGAAGGTGCCCGCCAGCCGCCCTAATTCATCCTGGCTCCGAACGTCGATCTGGTAGTCGTAGTTCTGCTTCGCGATTTCGGCCGCCGCCCGGTCCAGTTCAGCCACCGGCTGCATGATCTTGCGCGCCACCAGATAAGTGATCAGCAGCGCGGCCACCAGCGCCAGCAGCCACAACGCTACGATATCGCGGCGCAACTCGGCCAGCCGCTGCCGCGCGCCGGCCAGCGATCGCAAAATGAAGAGCTGCCCAACTTCAGCGCCGTTAATGTCGCGCAGCGGAGTGGGCACGGCCAGGTAGTCCGCGATCTCGGCCGGGTTCTTCAGCAAGCGGGGGGCGATGGCGGCGGTGACTTGCGGTCCCAGGGTGGAAGTAAACACGCGATCGCGCGACATAAAGATGTATTCGCTGCCGCCGGTGGAGTTCTTGAGCGTCTGAGCGACGCCTGCGTCGACGCGATAACCCGCCACCAGAACATTCAGCAGAGCGAGACCCGCCGGAGACTGAACGTAGACAGGGGTAACCACTACCTGGAACAATTCATCGCCCTTTTGTACAAATCCGGAAGCCTGTTTGGGAAACTGGGCGCGCGCCGCGCGGACCATCGGCAGATCGTCGTTGGGCGCGAAGGAAGCAGGCTGTCCGAGACTGGCCACCACTCGCCCCTGGCCGTCCGCCACCAGGAAAAACGCGTCTTCCTTGGAGACCCTGGACCATAACTCGCCGGAGGTGTCGCGGATGGTGGCTGCATCCTGGGTCCCGAACGCGGCCCGCACGTCGGACATGGAGCTCAGGATTTCGCTGACCGCCGCCAGGCGGTTGGCCCGCTCCTTCCACAGGGATTCGTAGGCCTGAAAACTGGCTTTGGCCTCCTGCTGGACGCTGGCATAGCTGGCGCGAACCACTTCGCCTTCCACCAGCCAGCCGGTGATGGCAAATGAAAACGTCATCACCAACGAAGTCGGGATCAAAATTTTCCACAACAAGGAAAGCCGGGAAAAAGTCATGGCTTGGCACCCATATAGAGACCGGAATCGGCGGCCGGCGGATAGTCCTTCCCAAACTTGTTTTTGTGCGGCAATTCGAGATAACCGCTCTCGGAAACCTGGATCGGCGCCAGCTCAAGCGGCCCGCCGCCCACCTCGACAGCGCGCGTCAGAGCCGCCAGAGTTTGTTCCGCAGCGCGCTCGTGAAACACTCGCAGGCGGTACGATCCCGCGCCGACATTCGCGATCTCAAAGCCGCCGTTCTTGGCCGAGACCGCAAAATACGGCGATTTCAACACCACGATCAGGGCGCTCATGGTGGGATGAATATTGCAGAACACGCGCACCACGCCCGGGCGGCGAAAAGCGATCGACCGGGTTGTTCCGGGCGCGTACAAGCCAATGTCAAAGATCTGCCCATTATAGTTGGAAAATGCGTTATGAAAGATCGGATCGAAGTTGGGGAAATCCACTACGGCGCCCACCGGGATGGCGAGTAAATGGGGTTGGAAGGTTTTGTTCTTCTGCAACATTTGCGCCCGCCCCGCGCCGGCCGGAATCACAGGCGCTCCCGAGGCAGGCTCCAGCCACACCACAACTCCCGAGTAATCGGTGTGCTTGCGCACGTTGGGATCGTGGGATGAGACAAGCTCCACTCTGCCGCTGACGGTGGACGCCAGGGCAGTTCCTAGCGCCAGCAGCACAAGCGCGCCCGTGACGGACCGCTTAAAACAAATATCCAACCGCCAGATCATAATGGTCGTTCAAACGATTTCCCAGACCCAAGTAGGTGGTCCGCACTTGGCCGCCCTCCAGGCTCACAATCACGTTGGGCGCGATGCGGTACATCAAGTTGCTGAAATAGCCCTGATTCTTTCCGATATATCCGTATGCGAGGTCGGAATTCCGATCGTCCTGCTGGCCTCCGAATACGTTCCAAGCCAGCCGGGCCGTGATGGGAACGCGTATCTGCGCCCAGCCGCCGGTGCTGTGTACGGCGTTTACCTGGCCGGAAGGCTGC